>Ga0075325_1000035_pt1 | contig 15276 bp, 14 predicted proteins | sample MayberrySE_Catta_5_FD_120048 | JGI IMG/M metagenome (GOLD analysis project Ga0075325, IMG submission 120048) | Natural and restored wetland microbial communities from the San Francisco Bay, California, USA, that impact long-term carbon... | ecosystem: Environmental > Terrestrial > Soil >... | reverse complement strand
GTCTCGCCGCTCGCCTCGGCCAAGGCCGCCGCCGCTTTTCCGTGCGACTCGCTGGCAAGCTCGCGCGCCCGATCGAGGCCGAAGAGGCTGACGTAGGTGAGTTTTCCATGTCGCTCGTCGCTTCCATGTGGCTTGCCGAGCTGCTCGTCGCTCTCGGTCACGTCGAGGATGTCGTCGACGATCTGGAAGAGCACGCCCAGCTCGCTGGCGAACCGGCGAAAGGGGATTGTCTCAGGTTCGGCCGCTCCCTCGAGCGTCAGCACGACCCCGACGCTGGCGGCGATCAGCCGGCCGGTCTTCAGCGCGTGCATCGCCCGCAGGCCCTCGGCGTCGCGCTCGGGCACGGCGACGTCGACGTACTGGCCGCCGACCATGCCGTCGACACCGGTCGCGGCGGTCAACTCGCGCAGCGCCGCCAGCACCCGGGCCGGCTCGCCGGGCTGCTCGCAGAAGAGCCGCACCGCCTCGGCGAAGAGCCCGTCGCCGGCGAGGATCGCCACGTCCTCCCCGTACTTGACGTGCGAGGTCGGCTGGCCGCGACGCAGGTCGTCGTCGTCCATCGCCGGCAGGTCGTCGTGGATCAGCGAGTAGGTGTGGACCAGCTCGACCGCGCAGGCGACCGGCAGGAAGCGCTGCGGCTCGGCGCCCAGAGCCCGGGCGGTGGCCAGAGCCAGCACCGGCCGCACCCGCTTGCCACCGGCCAGCAGCGAGTAGCGCATCGCCTGCTCGAGGCCGGCGGTCACCGGCGGCGCCGGAAAGCGCAGCCGCTCAAGCTCAGCATCGACGAGCGTGCGCAGGTCTTCCGGGTAGCTCACGTCTTCCGCTGCGCCTTATGAACGCCGTGGGTGCAAAAGGCGCACCGGAGCGGCCGGGTCAAGCGGCGTCCCCCGACTCGCGGATGCGGCGGTTGGCCTCCTCGACGGCCTCCGAGGAGAGCTCGGCGGCCTCGTGGGCCAACTCCGCCGCCCGCGCGTCATCGGCCTCCTTGCCCTCCAGCTCGTGGGCGATCGCGGTGAGCCGATCGGAGATCTCGCGCAACCGGTTCATCCCACGCCCTCCCGCTCGCGGGCGATCGCGCCAAGCACGCCGTTGACGAACCCGGGCGCGTCAGCGCCGCAGTACTCCTTGGCGATCTCGATCGCCTCGTCGATCGCCACCTCGACCGGCACGTCGTCGGCGTGCTCGATCTCATACAGGGCGACGCGCATGACGTTGCGCTCCAGGGGCGCGATCCGCTCCAGCTCCCAGCCCTTGGAATGGGCGGCGATCGCCGCGTCGAGCTCGGCCCGGTGCGCCTCGACCCCGACGGCGAGCTCCTTGGTGAAGGGCCGCGACTCGGCCACCAGCTCCTCCAGCGGACGCCCGGTGACGTCGCGCTGGTAGCAGGCGAAGACGGCGTCGCGGCGCTGATCGGACCTACGCATGGACGCTCATTCTCGCGCTTTCGCCGGTCGGGGCGCTAGGCCCGCGAGACGTACTCGCCGTTGCGAGTGTCGACGCGGATCGTCTCGCCCTCCTCGATGAAGAGGGGGACCTGGACGACGACGCCCGACTCCAGGGTCGCCGGCTTGTTGCCGCCGCCCGAGGCGGTGTCGCCCTTGACGCCCGGTTCGGTCTGGGTGACCACCATGTCGATCGCGCTGGCCACCTGCACGTCGCTGGGCCGCTCGTCGACGAAGAGCACCTCGACCTCGGCGTTGGGCAGCAGCCACTGCATCGCCTCGCCGGCAAGCTCGCGCGAGATCTCGATCTGCTCGTAGTCGCGGCTGTCCATGAAGACCGCCGCGTCGCCGGAGTCGTAGAGGTACTGCATCTTGCGCGACTCGGTGCGCACCGGGCGGAACTTCTCCCCCGCCCGGAACGTCTTGTCCTGCACCGTGCCGTCCTCGATCTTGCGCAGCTTGGTGCGCACGAAGGCGCCGCCCTTGCCCGGCTTGACGTGCTGGAACTCGATGATCCGGAAAATCGTCCCGTCGATCTCGATGTGCGAGCCGTTGCGAAATTCGTTGGTGCTGATCACGGCGGCGAATCCTAGAGAAGCGGGGCCGTTCGCGAGGGGCGTTAACCTGTCTGCGGTCAGGGATGAAGGGGACGCTCGCACTCGCCGTATCGATTGCTGCCGCGACGCTGCTGCTCGCGGCGCCGGTGAGCGCGGAAGAAACGCCGACCCGGGCTGACTACGTGGCCCAGGTCGAGCCGATCTGCCAGGCGAACACCGACGCCAACAAACGCATCCTCAAGAACGTCCGGCAGAAAGCCCGCAACGGCAAGCTGAAGGAGGCCGGGGCGCAGTTCATCCACGCCGCGGCGGCCTTCGGCTCGACCGTCAACAAGCTCGCTGCGGTGCCGCGGCCGCCTGCCGATGACGCTCGCCTGCTCAAGTGGTTCGCCCAGCTGCGCATCGTCCAGACCAAGCTGCGCATGCTCGGCAAGGCGCTCAAGGCCGAGGACGAAATCCTCGCCGCGCACGAAACGATCCGCGTCGAACGGGCCAGCAACGCGGCCAACAACGTCGGCTTCGCCTTCGAATTCAAGGCCTGCCGGATCACCCCCTCGCGCTTCACCTGAGCGGGCGGGACGGGGCGCTCTACGAGAGCCGGGCGCACTCCTCGACGTGAGCGCGTCGGTCCCGCCGATCGCGTAAATGCGGATGTCTGTTCGAATCGACATACTGCGCGGCCCCGTGCACGAAACGCCTGGACTACTCGACAAGCTCCTCCGCGTCGCCGGGCCCTCCGGCTACGAGGCGCCCGCCGCCGCCGTCTGGCGCGAGGCGGCTTCCTTCGCCGACCTTTCCGCTGACGGGATCGGCTCCTCGGTGGCGCGCGTCGGCGACGCCTCGCCGCTGCTCGCCGTCGTCGGCCACATCGACGAGATCGGCCTCGTCGTTCGCCACATCGACGAGCAGGGCTTCATCTGGTTCGCGCCGATCGGCGGATGGGACCCGCAGATCCTCGTTGGCCAGCGGGTCGAGCTGCAGGGCCGGGACGGCCCCGTCCTCGGTGTGGTCGGGCGCAAGCCGCTGCACCTGCTCGACGCCGAAGCGCGCAAAAAGGTGGTCGAGCTTAAGGGTCTGCACATCGACATCGGCGCCGCCGATCGCGACGCGGCGGCCGAGCTGATCCGGGTCGGCGACCCGGTCGTCATCGCAACCGAGCCGCGGCGTCTCGCCGGTGGCCGCGTCGTCTCGCGCTCGCTGGACAACCGCCTCGGCGCCTATGTCGCGCTGGAGGCGCTGCGGCGCTGCCATGAGCGCCAATCGCTGCAGGGCAGCTTCGCGGCGATCGCCGCCGTGCAAGAGGAGATCGGCCTCTTCGGAGCGCGCACCTCGGCCTTCGCCGTGCAGCCTGACCTGGCGGTGGTGATCGACGTCACCCACGCGACCGACGCGCCCGGTATCGACGAGAAAGAGCTCGGCTCCCACCCCCTCGGCTCGGGCCCGGTCATCGTCCGTGGCGCCAACCTCTCCCCGCAAGTATTCGAGCTGCTGGCCACGGCCGCCGAGAGGGCCGGGATCGAGCACACGCTGGCCGCCACCGGCAACTCGACCAGCACCGATGCCGACGCCGTCCAGTTCACCCGCTCGGGGATCCCCACCGGCCTGGTCTCGATCCCCCTGCGCTACATGCACTCGCCGGTCGAGATGGTCGACCTCGCCGACGTCGAGGCCACGGTCGAGCTGATCGCCGCCTTCGCCGCGGGGCTGGACGCGAACGTCAACCTCAACCGTTAATCAGTTGCTGACGGCGACCGTGTCGCGGCCGCTGGCCTTGGCCGAGTAGAGCGCCGCGTCGGCCCGCGCGACGAGGTCGTCGGTATTGACGACGGCCGGCTTGGAGACGGCGGCGCCGATGCTGATCGTCACCGCCACACCGGCCGGGCGGCGCTTGCGCACGGCCTGGCGCAGGCGCTCGGCGATCGCCACCGCGTCCCCCTCGCTGGCCCCGGGCAGGACGACGAGGATCTCCTCGCCGCCGATGCGGTAGATCGAGTCGCCGGCCCGCAGCACGGCCCGCATTGTGTAGGCGACGTCCTGCAGGACGGCATCGCCGGCGGCGTGGCCGAGCCGGTCGTTGACGCGCTTGAAGTGGTCGAGATCGCAGAGCAGCAGGGCGTGGGACTGCTCACCACTCGGCTGCCCATCGAGTTCGGCCAGGCGCTGCTCGAGCGCGTTGCGGTTGAAGAGGCCGGTGAGCGGGTCGAGGGTCGAGCTGCGGCGGTGGGCGCGGTCGGATTCGACCAGGGCGCCGGAAAGAATCACCGTGCTGAGGATCAGGGCGACGGCGGCGACCAGCGTCTGGCTGTGCTCCGCGGCGGCGCCGGGATCGACAGCAACCGTGCTGATCAGGAAGACGGCCAGCAGGTAGGCGGTGCCAACCGCCATGCCCCAGGGCTCGAAGCGGGCGCCGAGCGTGACCGCGGGCAGGGCGAACCACATCAGCGCCGGGCTGAGCGGCCCGCCGGTGGCGATCACCGCGCCGGCGAGCAGCAGCGGCAACAACCCCCATGCTCCCGCCACCCACAACCAGGGCCGGGCGCTGGCCTGCATGAAGCGATCAGCGACGGCGAAGCCGCAGAAGCCCAGCGCAAGCGGCGCCAGCCAGGCCCAGCCAACCTCGGGGCCGGCCGAGGCGAGCGCCAGGGCGAGGATCGCGAAGCAGGCGGCGCGGTAGCGCCGCACGCGCTGCTCCATGTCGATCAGGCGTTCGCGCCTGGCTTCCTCACGGATCGCCGCCAGCGACTCCTGGGTGCGCAGGTCGGGTCTGGCGTCAGCCAAGGCGCTGCGGAGCCTGTTGACGACTGTGGCCATGAACGGCCATCGACTCTCGAGCACGCCCGGCTTAGCTTTGCATCAGGACTTTCGACCTAATCGACGACCAGCAGGTCCTTGGGCAGGCCGCTGAGATTGCGGTGGCCTTCGGTGGTGACGACGACCAGATCCTCGATCCGCACGCCCAGCTCGCCGGGCAGGTAGATGCCCGGCTCGACGGTCACCACTTCGCCCGACTCGAGCACGTCCTCGGAGCGCGGCGAGAGGCGCGGCTCCTCGTGCACCTCGAGACCGACGCCGTGGCCGAGCCCGTGGCCGAAGCGCTCGCCGTGCCCGGCGGCGGAGATCAGCTCGCGGGCGACAGCGTCGACTGCCTCCCCACCGGCGCCGGCTTTGATCGCGGCGAGCGCCGCCGCCTGCGCCTCACGCACAACGTCATAGACGCCGCGGGCCTCCTCGCCCAGCTCACCGGTGGCGAAGGTGCGGGTGCCGTCGGAGCAGTAGCCGTCGAGCTTCGCCCCCATGTCGAAGACGACCAGCTCGCCCTTGCCGATCTCACGCGCGCCCGGCTCGGCGTGCGGCAGGGCGCCGTTGGGACCGGTGGCGACGATCGCCGGGAAGGAGGGATCGGCGCCGAGCTCACGCATCCGCGCTTCGGCGGCGCGGGCGACGTCGAGCTCACTGTGGCCGACCAGGCCACGCTCCAGCGACCAAGTCCAGACCTCGTCGGCAAGCTCCGCGGCAGCGGCGATCGCCGCCAGCTCGGCCTCGTCCTTGACCCGGCGCAGCTTCTCGACCGTGCCGCCGGCCGCCTCCAGGCTGACGCCCTCGGGCAGTTTGTCCTGCAGTTTCGCCAGCGCGCGCACCGCCATCTGGTGGTCTTCGAAGCCGGTCTTGCCGCGGAGGCGCGCGGCGATCCCGCCCAGCCAGTCGTCCCTGAGGGTGACGACCTCCCAGCCCTCGACCTCGGCTTCGGCGCGCTCGGTGTAGCGGAAGTCGGTGAGAAAGACGCGCCTATCGGCGCCGCAGACGCAGGCGCCGTTGGTGCCGCCGAAGCCGGTCAGGTAGCGGACGTTGACCAGCTCGGTGACCAGGAAGCAGTCGAGCTGGCGCTCGGCGATCAGCGCCGCGAGGCGGTCACCGCGTGACTGCATCAGGCGCTCGTGCCCAGCTTGTCGGCGAGCAGCTCGAGCGCCTCGCGATAGCCATCGGGACCCTTGCCGAAGATCTTGGCGAGGACCAGGCCGTCGAAGACCGAGACCTTGCGCCACTCGTCGCGCCCCTCGACGTCGGAGAGGTGCACCTCGACCGACGGCAGCGCGGCGACGTCGAGCGCATCGGCGATCGCGCGGCTGTAGTGCGACCAGGCGCCGGCGTTGACGATCGCCGCATCGGCCATCTCCGGCACGCGGTGCAGATACTCGACGAACTCGCCCTCGGAGTTGGTCTGGAAGAAGATCGCTTCCTGTCCCAGCTCACGGGCCCAGCTGCCGATCCGGCCCTCCAGCTCGCTCAGCGAGAGCCCCCCGTAGACCTCGGGATCACGGCGGTCGAGGATGTCGAAGTTGACGCCGTGCAGCACGGCGACACGGTTGTGGGCGGTGGTCATCGGTAGAGCTCCTCCACGGCGGCCCGGACCTTAGCCGGGTCGACCAGCTCGCCGTGACGGGGCTCGCCGGGCGCGGAGAGCAGCACGAAGCCAACCCCAGCGGCGGTGCGCTTCTTGTCGCGCTGCAGGGCCTCGAGGATCTGCTCCAGGTCGACACTCGGGTCGAGCTCGATGGGCAGGCTGTGGCGGGTGAGGATCGCCTCGACCTCGTCGCGCAGCTCGGGCGCCGCGGAGAGGCGCAGCGCCGCCAGCAGGCCGAGGGCGACCGCCTCCCCGTGGCGATAGCGCTCGTAGCCGCTCGCCGCCTCGATCGCGTGGCCGACCGTGTGGCCGAGGTTGAGCACGGCGCGTAGGCCGCTGTCGCGCTCATCAGCCGCGACCACATCGCACTTGTAACGGGCGCAGGCGAAGACCAGATCGGTCAGCTCGGCCGGCTCGAGCGAGTTGAGCGCCCGGGCCCGCTCCCAGAGATCGCCGCCGGCCAGCAGGCCGGTCTTGAGCAGCTCGACGAAGCCTGCCCTCAGCTCCACCTCTGGCAACGTCGCAAGCGTCTCGGTGTCGGCCAGCACCGCAGCGGGCAGGTGGTATGCGCCCGCGTAGTTCTTACCCTCTGCCAGGTCCACCCCGGTCTTGCCTCCATAGGCAGAGTCCACCTGCGAGACCACTGTCGTGGGGACCTGGACGATTGGCACACCGCGCTGATAAAGGTGAGCGCAGAGGCCTGCCAAGTCACCGACCACGCCGCCGCCCAGGGCGACAACATGGTCCTCACGAGTCATCCCGGCCCGAGCGAGCTGACGAAGCACCTCCTCGGCCTCGGACATGGACTTCGAAGCCTCGCCTGGCTCAACCTCGATCTTCGCCTCCAGTGGGCCGATTCGATCGGCGTAAAGAGGAGCCACTGCCGGATGGGTGACACAGAAACGCCGCCCCTCCAGCGGCCACGGGCCCATGCCGAGCAGACCGCTGCCGACAAACACCGGGTACTCGCCGGAGGCGCTCGTCGCCCAGAGCATCCGCGTGCCGCGCGGCAGCTCGGCAAGCGCCAGCAGCGAGGGCATCGCGCGGGCGATCAGGGCGCGGTCGCCGGGCGGCACGATCGCGTCGGCCAGCGACTCGTAGAGCGGCAGGCGCTGCTCGTGCAACTCGGTGACCTCGTCGGGGCTGGTCGCCAGGGGACGATCGCTGCGCGCGATCCGCGTCCAGGCTTGCCCCGGATCCACCTGCAGCCAGACGACCACGTGCCGATCCAGCGCCTCGCGCACGCGCTCGGCGAGCACGCTGCCCCCACCGAGGGCGATCGCCCCTCCGTCGGCCGCATCCAGCAGCGCGCCGACCACCTCCGCCTCACGCGCGCGGAAAGCTTCCTCGCCGTCGCGCTCGAAGGCGCGCGCGATCGGCATGCCCAGCTCGCGCTCGAGCAGCTCGTCCGTCTCAACCGCCTCCAGCCCGGCGTCGCGGGCGGCGGCAAGCGCCGTCGACTTACCAGCCCCCATGAAGCCGATGAAGACCAGGGCGGGCTTCACCTCAGCCCCGAAAGTCGATGCGCTGCTTGTAGGCGTCGAGCGCGGCGAGCACGTCGTCGATGTGGTCGCCGCCGAACTTCTCGCGGTAGCAGCGGGCCAGGGTGAGGCAGACCATCGCCTCGGCGACGACGGCGGCAGCGGGAACCACAGTGGAGTCGGTGCGCTCGCGCAGCGCCTGGGCCGGCTCCTTGCTCTCGGTGTCGACCGAGCGCAGCGGCTTGGTCAGGGTCGAGATCGGCTTGATCGCCGCCCGCACGGAGAGTGGCAGGCCGTTGGTCATACCGCCCTCGAGGCCGCCGGCGTGATTGGTCTCGCGGTAGTAGCCGCGCTCCTCAGACCAGAAGATCTCGTCATGGGCCTCCGATCCCGGCCGCCCGGCGACGTCCCAGGCTTCGCCGATCGCGACTCCCTTGACCGACTGAATCGAGGCGACGGCGCCGGCGAGGCGCCCGTCGAGCCGGTCTTCCCAGGAGATGTGGGAGCCGAGGCCGGGGACGAGGCCGAAGGCACGCACCTCGAAGCTGCCGCCGAGGCTCTCGTTGGCCTTGCGCAGCTTGTTGATCTCCGCGACCATCGCCGCGCTGGCCTCGGCGTCGAGACAGCGCACCGGGTCATCGTCGACGTCGGCGAAGTCGCCGGGGCTGAGGTCGGGCTTCTCGGGGGCGATGACCGAGGCGATCTGCAGCACGTGGCTGTGGACGCTGACCCCGAGCGCGCTGAGAAAGCCGCGGGCGATCGAGCCCGCCGCCACGCGCGCCGCCGTCTCCCGCGCGCTGGCCCGCTCGAGCACGTTGCGGATGTCGTCGTGGCCGTACTTCTGGGCGCCGACCAGGTCGGCGTGCCCCGGACGCGGCAGGTGGACCTGGTCGACCTCGACCTCGACCGGCCAGGGATTCATCCGCTCCTCCCAGTTGGCGTAGTCGCGGTTGGCGACGAGCACGGCGATCGGGCTGCCCAGGGTGCGCCCATGGCGCAGGCCGGAGCGGATCTCAACCGTGTCGGTCTCGATTTTCATCCGCCCGCCACGGCCGTGGCCGAGTTGGCGTCGCGCCATGTCGCGATCGAGCGCCTCCCGCTCAAGCTCGAGCCCGGCCGGCATGCCCTCGACGATCGCCACCAAACCTGGCCCGTGCGACTCCCCCGCTGTGGTGAATCGAAATCCGCTCATAGCACCGCCAAGGCTATATCCCCCTCGGGGTGTTGACCTTGGTTGCGCTATGCGCAACTAAAGTCGAACGCAGTCAGCCGCGGGCGGCGGCGCGCATGGTCTCCAGCGGGGCCGGGCGGCCAGTCCAGATTTCGAGCGAGAGGGCGCCCTGCTGGACGAGCACCTCAATGCCGTCGACGATCGTGGCGCCGGCCTCCTCGGCCGCCCGCAGGAGCGCCGTGGGTTCGCTGCCGTAGACCATGTCGACGACGGTCTGCTCCGGACTGAAGGCAGCAGTGCTGAGCGGCAGCTCGACGAAAGGGTCCTCACCGTGCAACCCGACGGCGGTCGAGTTGACAATCAGCTCGAAGACCGCTTGATCGGGCTCGCTCACCGGCTCGCCGCCAAGCTCCTCACAGAGATGCTGCGAGCGCAGCTCGGTGCGGTTCCAGACCGCCACCTCGGCGCCCTCGCGGACCAGGGCCCAGACGATCGCTCGCGCGGCGCCGCCGGCGCCGAGGACAAGCGCCCGCTTACCCTCGGGGGAGCCCGGCAGCGCCCTCAGGAGCCCATCGGCGTCGGTGTTCTCGGCACGAATCTCACCGTCCTCGAAGACCAGCGTGTTGGCGGCGCCGATCTCCCGCGCGGTCTCCGAGAGCTCGTCGGCGAGCGCTAGCGCCGCCCCCTTGTGCGGCACGGTCACGTTAGCGCCGGCGAAGCCCTCGGCCGGCATCGCCTGCACCGCCGCCTCAAAGGCGTCGGGGGCGAGGTCGATCGCCTCATAGCTCCACTCCTCCCCCAGGCCGAGCTCGGCCAGGGCGGCGCTGTGCATCGCCGGCGAGCGCGAGTGGCCTACCGGGTGGCCGAGAACGGCAAGCCGCGGCACCCTTATTCCCCGCAGCTGTCGGGCGAGTTGCCGCCGGCTGCTTCGCGGGCCGAGTTGTAGCTTTCGACGTCGCGCTGGAACTCGGCTTCGGTCGCGGAGAAGGCATGCTTGCCGCAGCTGCCGGGCTCGACCACGTAGAAGAGGTAGTCGACCTTGGCCGGCCGCGCCGCGGCTTCGATCGAGGCCAATCCCGGGCTGCCGATCGGCCCCGGCGGCAAGCCCGCGTTGAGTCGCGTGTTGTACGGCGAGTCGATCGCCAGCTCGGATTCGGTCAAGGGCTGGGTGTAGTTGCCGGTGGCGAAGCGCACGGTGGCATCGATGCCGAGTGGCATGCCGTCGCGCAGGCGGTTGTAGATCACCGCCGCGACGAGGGGTCGCTCGCTTTCCAGCTGCGCCTCCTCCTCGACTAGCGAGGCGATCGTGACCACGTCATAGGTGGTCAGGTTCTTCGAGCGGGCGTAGCTCATGTCGACGCCCTTGATCCGCCGCCGGAAGTCTTCGAGCTGCAGCTGGACCAGGCTGGAGACGCTGGCGCGTTTTTCCAGCTCGAAGGTGTCGGGGAAGAGAAAGCCCTCGAGGTCCTTGGCGTCCTTGCCGCCGTACTTCGCGGGGTCGAGATAGGGAGAGCTGACGCTCGCCTGCTCGTAGTTGCCGCGCAGCCCTTCCTCCTTGACCAGCTCCGCGGTCTGGGCGCGCGTGTAGCCCTCCGGGATGGTCAGCGTGATCGTGTGGACGACGACTGGCTCCGGCGTCTCGCGGTTGAAGTGGCGGTAGGCGAAGGCGGCGATCATCACGCAGCCGAGCAGGATCGCGGCCAGGGCGACGGTCAGGCCGAGGCGGCGATGGGGTGAGCGCGGCCCGCGTCGCTTCTTGACCTTCGGCGGCTTTGGTGGCTTTGGTGGCGTCGGCGGTGTTGAATTCGCAGCCTCTGGCGGCGCGGCGACCGCTGTCTCCTTGCCGGCCCCCTTGGGCTCGCGCTTGGCGCGGCGCGCTTCGCGCTCACGACGGCGCTGCTCGCGCTCGGCCGCAGCGGGATCGTCAGCGAAGGCATCGTCGAAGGAATCGTCAGTCATCCTCGCCCTCCTCGATCGCGGCGCGGCCGGCGAGGTATGCCTGCAGCAGGTGCGCCGCCGCCAGCGAATCGGGCGCGGCGGTCGCGCCTGCCCGCTTGCTGGCGTCGGCCATACGCGTGGTCAGGCGCTCGTCGTAGGTCTCGACCGGGATCTCGAGGATCGCTTCGAGTTCAGTGCAGAAGCTGCGCACAAGCGCGGCCTGACTGCCTTCCTCGCCGCTGAGGTGTAGGGGCAGGCCGACGACGACGCGCTCCACCTCGTAGGTGTCAACCAGGTCAGCGACCGCCCGGGCCTGCGGCGGCTCGATCACCGGCAGCGGCGTCGCCAGCGTGCCGCTGGGATCCGAGATCGCACAGCCGATGCGAGCGGTGCCGTGGTCGAGGGCAAGCACGCGCACGCTCAGGAAGCCTTCTGCTCGATCATCGTGCGGGCCGCGGCCAGCGCCTCCTCCAGCTTGCCGGCGTCCTTGCCGCCGGCCTGCGCCATGTCGTCGCGCCCACCGCCGCCACCGCCGACGACCGGCGCCGCCTCACGGACGATCTCGGCAGCCGAGAGCCCGCGCCCGACCGCCCCCTTGGAGACGAGCACGACGAGCGCCACCTTGTCTCCCTCGGCCCCACCGAGGACGACGGCCGTGTCGCCGCCGAGCTTCGACTGGACGCGGTTGGCCAGCTCGAGCAGCTGCTTCTGGTCGGCCGGCGCTGCCTTTGAGGCGACCAGCTTGACCTCACCGACCTCTGTGGCCTCGCCGACCAGCCGCTCGGCCTCCTCGCCGAGCAGCTGCCGCTGCGCCTGCTCTGCCCCCTTGCCGGCCACCTCGAGCTGCTCGGCCGCCCGCCGAGCCGCGCTGAGCGGGTCCTGGGGCGAGCCGAGCAGCTCGCCCACCTCCCGCAGGCGCCCCTCGCGCTCGCGGAACCAGTCGATCGCCGCCGGGCCGCTGAGCGCCTCGATGCGGCGCACGTTGGCGGCGCTGGAGCCCTCCGTAGTGATCTTGAAGATGCCGACCTCGGCCGTGTTGGCTACATGGGTGCCGCCGCAGAGCTCGCGCGAGACCGCGTCGACTTCGACCATCCGCACCCACTCGCCGTACTTCTCGCCGAAGAGCGCCATCGCCCCCAGGCGCTCGGCCTCGGCCCGCTCCATCTCCAGCCAGCGCACCGGGCGGCTGGCCTTGATCCACTCGTTGACCCGGTCCTCGACCGCCCCCAGCTCCTCGGCGCTGAGTCCCTGGCCATGGGTGAAGTCGAAGCGCAGCTTGTCGGGCCGCACGGCCGAGCCGGCCTGGCGCACATGGGTGCCGAGCTGCTCGCGCAGCGCCGCGTGCAGCAGGTGGGTGGCGGTGTGGTTGCGCATCGTCGCGTGGCGGGTCTCGCGGTCGACCTCGGCCTCCACCGGGGTCCCCGAGGTGAGCTCTCCATCCGCCCCCTCGACCTCGAGCGCCTGGTCCTCGCCCACCCGGTAGACGTCGAGGACTCGCGCCTCACCACCCGGCCAGCGCAACACGCCCGAATCGGCGACCTGGCCGCCGCCCTCGGCGTAGAAGGGGCTCTGCTCGAGCTTGACCAGGGCACGCCCGTCGTCGGCCTGCACCGCGGCGAGGCCGGTGGTCGTCCGCAGGGTCTCGTAGCCGACGAACTGGCTCGGCGCCGCGGAGCCGGCGAAAGCGATCACCCGCTCGTGGCGGTCCTCAGAGCCGTGCGCCGTCGCGGCCCCTGTCCGGGCCCGCTGGCGCTGCTCCTCCATCAGCTCCTCGAAGCCGCCGTCGTCGACCGAGAGCCCCCGCTCGGCGAGCAGCTCCTTGGTCAGGTCGTAGGGGAAGCCGTAGGTGTCATGCAGCTTGAAGGCCGCCGGGGCGTTGATCCAGGAGGTCTCGGCCTCCTGGGCCTCGACGACGAGGCGCTCGAGCAGCTCGGTGCCGCGCTCCAAGGTGCGGCCGAAGCTCTCCTCCTCGTCACCGACCCAGCGGGCGATCGTCTCGCGCTCGGCGCTCAGCTCCGGGTAGGCCTCGCCCATGATCTCGATCGTGCGCTCGGCGAAGCGGCCGAGCCAAAGCGCCTCGAGGCCGAGCGTGCGGCCCTGCTGGATCGCGCGCCGCATGATGCGGCGCAGGATGTAGCCGCGGTCCTCGTTGGAGGGCACGACGCCGTCGGCGATCAGGAAGGCGGCGCCACGCGAGTGGTCGGCGACGATCCGCATCGCCCGGGTCACCGCCCCACCCTCTGCATAGCTGTGGCCGGACATCTCCTCGGCGAGGTCGATCAGCGGCCGCACCAGGTCGGTCTCGAAGACCGAGGGCACGTCCTGGAGGACCGCCGCCATGCGGTCGAGGCCCATGCCGGTGTCGATGTTGCGCATCGGCAGCTCGGTCAGCGAGCCGTCGGCGCCGAGGTCGTAGGTCATGAAGACGTGGTTCCAGAACTCGAGGAAGCGATCGGTGTCGTCGCCGGGCCGCTCGCCCGCCGCGCCAAAGCTCTCGCCGCGGTCCAGGTAGAGCTCCGAGCAGGGACCGCAGGGGCCCGCCGGGCCGGCCTGCCAGAAGTTGTCCTCGCGCCCAAGGCGGACGATGCGCTCATCGGGCACACCGACCTGCCGCCAGACGGCGATCGCCTCCTCGTCGGGGCCGAGGCAAAGCTCCTCGTCACCGCCGAAGACGGTCACCCAGATGCGCTCGGGATCCATGCCGAAGCCCTCGGTCGAGAGCTGCCAGCCCCAGGGGATCGACTCCTCCTTGAAGTAGTCGCCGAAGCTCCAGTTGCCGAGCATCTCGAAGAAGGTCAGGTGGCGGGCGGTGTTGCCGACCTCCTCGATGTCGGTCGTGCGGAAGCACTTCTGCACGTCGGCGAGGCGCGACGCGGGCGGCTCTTCGCGCCCGAGGAAGTAGGGCTTGAAGGGCTGCATGCCCGCCGTCGTCAGCAGCACCGAGGGATCGTGAGCCGCAGGCACCAACGAGGCCGAGGGCACGATCTTGTGCCCGCGCTCCGCGAAGAAGGAGAGGTAGGTCTGGCGGATCTCACTGGCCTTCATGGATGGCAGAGCCTAAGCGGCCCGGCGACGGTTCGCAGTAATCCCGGACCCCCGGAGATCGAGCTGACATTCGGCTGGAGCGCCCGTTAGAGCAAAGAGTCGCCATGCCCCTACCCTTGCCCCATGGACGAGAGCGCCCTCGTGGCTGTCTACGAGCGCTACCAGCAGCGGCTCTATCGCTTCTGCTTCTCGATCGTCGGCAACGCCGAGGACGCCCAGGACGCCCTGCAGAACGCGATGGTCAAGGCGTTGCGCGCGCTGCCCGGCGAGCAGCGCCAGATCGAGCTCAAGCCCTGGCTCTACAGAATCGCCCACAACGAGTCGATCGACCTGCTGCGCAGGCGGCGCAACGAGGCGCAGATCGATCCCGAGCTGCTTGTCTCGACCAGCGATCCGCAAGAGACCGCCGCGACGAGGGAGCGCCTGCGTCGCCTGCTCACCGACCTCGCGAGCCTTCCCGAGCGCCAGCGCGAGACGTTGATCATGCGCGAGCTTGCGGGGCTCAGCTTCGCCGAGATAGGCGAGGCCCTCGAGACCTCGCCGGAGGTGGCGCGCCAGACGCTCTACGAGGCGCGGCTCAACCTGCGTCAGCTGGAAGCGGGGCGTGAGATGAGCTGCGACGAGGTGATGCGCCAGATCTCCGACGGCGACGGTCGGGTGCTGCGGCGTCGGCAGATTCAGGCCCACCTCCGGGCCTGCGCCGAGTGCCGCGACTTCCGCGAGGCGATCGAGAGCCGCCAGCGGGACCTGGCGGCGATCGCTCCCCTGCCTGCCGCGGCCGCAGCGAGCGCGCTGCAAGGCCTGCTTGCCGGTGCTGCTGGGGGCGGAGCTGCGGCGACCGGATCCGCTGGCGCAGGCGCCGTCGGCACGGTCGGAGTAGGGGCCGGCAAGGTGATGGCGACCTCGGCTGTGGTCAAGTCGGTGGCCACGGCGGCAGTGGTCGCCGTCGTCGGCGTGGGAGCGGCCGACCGCGGCGGACTGATCGACGCGGGGCTGCCGGGAGGCGATTCCAACCAGCCGGTGGAGCGAGTGCGGGATCGTGTGCCTGCAGCCGGGGAATCGGCGGCCACGGAGGGGCTCGAGCAGCAACCCGAGCGCGTCTCCTCCGGCCAGTCGGCGAGCGCGAAGCAGGTCGAAGGGAGCGCCGCCGCGGACTCCGCGCGAGGCGAGTCCCCTGCCACCCCGGCCGATGCGGAGCAACCGGCGCCAGCTGCCGAGTTCGATCCGAGCTCGCTCCCCG
>Ga0075325_1000034_pt1 | contig 15404 bp, 12 predicted proteins | sample MayberrySE_Catta_5_FD_120048 | JGI IMG/M metagenome (GOLD analysis project Ga0075325, IMG submission 120048) | Natural and restored wetland microbial communities from the San Francisco Bay, California, USA, that impact long-term carbon... | ecosystem: Environmental > Terrestrial > Soil >... | reverse complement strand
CTGATGGCGCGCGACATCGAGGGCAAGCTGGAGATGGAGCTGGCCGGGATCATGCTCTTCAACGGCAGCATGGTGCTCGAGCGCGCCACCCCGACACCAGCCCAGCGGTTGCTGCGCAGCCGCCTCGGGCCGCTGCTCGCCAAGCTCTCCAGCGAGCGACTCTTCCGCCAGCAGTTCGGCTCGGTCTTCTCAGCGGCACACCCGCTCAGCGCCGCGGAGGCAGCCGATCAGTGGTCGCTGGTCTGCCACAACGGCGGCCGCACCCTCGGCCACCGCCTGATCTCCTACATGGACCAGCGCGAAACGCACGCCGAACGCTGGCACGGAGCAATCCGCGACTGGCCCGGCGACCTCAGCCTCGCCTGGGGGCTGCGCGATCCGGTGGCCAACACCGATGTGCTGGCCGCTCTGCGCGAGCTGCGCCCCTCCGTTCCCGTAACCAAGCTCCCCGAGCTGGCCCACTACCCGCAGCTCGAAGACCCCCGCCAGCTGTCCCACACCCTGCGCGGCGCCTTCCCCGACTAGCCCTGCGTTCGACCTTAGCTGCGCATACCGCAACTAAAGTCGAACGCGCTGAGGGTCCCGGCTCAGACCTCGGAGTAGGCCGGCTCGCGCTCGCCGCCAGAGGCGTGCTCGGGCTGCTCCGCAGCGGCGGCTGCCATCTCCTCGGGCGAGGGCATCGGCGCCGGCTTGAGCACGGTCACCGCGATCACGGTGGCGATGCCGACCAGGATCGCGCCGATGACGTAGGCGAGGTGGTAGCCGGAATTGAGCGCGGCGAGCTGACCGACGCCGGCGTCGAGCTGGCTGTTGGTGCGCTCGGTGGAGAGCGTCGCCAGCACGGCGAGGCCGATCGCGCCGCCCACCTGCATGCTGGTGTTGACCAGGCCGGAGGCGAGTCCCGAGTCCTGGGGCGTGGCGCCCGACATGGCCAGCGTCATCAGCGACGGGAAGGCGGTGCCCACCCCGGCGCCGACCAGCAGGAAGGGCGCCAGCAGGTCGACCGCGTAGCTGCCATCGACCGGCGTGCGGGCGAAGAGCAGCAGGCCGGCGCCGATCATCAGCACGCCGGGGATCAGCGTGTTGCGCGGCCCGAAGCGCATGATCAGCTTTTCGGAGAAGCCCAGCGAGAGCGTGCCCATGACGATCGTCGAGGGCAGGAAGGCGAGGCCGACCTCGAGCGCGTTGTAGTCGAGCACCCGTTGCAGGTACAGAGCGCCCATGAAGAACATGCCGAACATGCCGGCGACGACCAGCGACTGGATCGCGTTGGCGCCGGCGACGTTGCGCGAGCGGAAGAGGCGCAGCGGCATCAGCGGGTTGGCGATCCGCGCCTGGCGCAGGATGAAGGCGGCGCCGAGGATGAAGGAGATCGCGCTGAGCACGAGCGTCTGGGTCGAGGTCCAGCCGTGCTCGGCGATGCCGAGGATCGTGTAGACGCCGAGCATCAGCGAGGCCGTGATCAGCGCCGCGCCGGGGATGTCGGCGCCGGCCTTGAGCCCGATGCCCTCGCGGCCCTCGACCAGGCGCAGGGCGCCGTAGGCGGTGGCGATGCCGATCGGCAGGTTGATCAGGAAGATCCAGTGCCAGCTGATCGCCTGGGTCAGGGCGCCGCCGGCGATCAAGCCGATCGAGCCGCCGGCCGAGGCTACGAAGCCGTAGACGCCGATCGCCTTGGCCTGCTCGGCCGGCTCGGGGAACATCGTCACGATCATCCCCAGGATCACGGCCGAGGCCAGCGCGCCACCGACCCCCTGGACGAAGCGGGCGCCGATCAGCATCCCCTGGCTCTCCGAGACGGCGCAAGCCAACGAGGCGACGGTGAAGATCGCCAGCCCGGTGAGGAAGACGCGGCGCTGGCCGAGCAGGTCGCCCATGCGCCCGGCCAGCAGCAGCAGGCCGCCGAAAGGGATCAGGTAGGCGTTGACGACCCAGGCGAGGTTGCTCTGCGAGAAGCCGAGGCTGTCTTGGATTGAGGGCAGCGCGACGTTGACGATCGTCGCGTCGAGGACGATCATCAGCATCCCCGCGCAGAGCACGTAAAGGGCGAGCCAGCGGGTGTTGTCGTCCTTGGCGTCCATCGGTCGGCGCACCCTAGCAAATAGTTCAGAAAAGCAACGGCTCGGTTGCAATTTTGTATCAACCGGCATAGAGTCCCTCCCGATGGGGAGCAAGCGCACATACGGTGAGGCCTGCCGCTTCGCCCATGCTCTTGACCTGGTGGGGGAGCGCTGGGCGCTGCTCGTGGTTCGTGAGCTGCTGCTCGGCCCAAAGCGCTTCACCGACCTACGCACAGGCTTGCCACACGCCAGCCCCAACATCCTCGCAGAGCGCCTGCGCGAGCTAGAGGCGGGCGCGGTCGTGCGCAAGCGCAAGCTGCCGCCGCCCTACGCCGCCTCGGTCTACGAGCTGACCGAGTGGGGCCGCGAGCTGGAGCCGGTGGTGACCAAGCTCGGCGCCTGGGGCGCCCGCTCGCCGATCCCGCCGGACTCCCAGGAGATCAACACCGACTCGATCGTCCTCGCCCTCGGCTCGCTCTTCGACGTCGATGCCGCCGGCGACCTGCAAGCGAGCTACGAGCTGCGCGTCGGCGAGGAGCAGTTCAACGTCGCGATCGCCAACGGCGAGCTGGCCCTGGGCCGCGAGCCCGCCGCCGAGCCGTCGGCGACGATCGCCGTCGCCGACGCCCCCACCCTCGCCGCCATCCTCAGCGCCCAGCTGCCCCTCGACGAGGCGCTCACCTCGGGCGCCGCCGAGATCAAAGGGGGCAAGGCGGCCGCCAAGCGCTTCCTCCGCCTCTTCCCGATGCCCGAGCCGTGCAAGTGCGCTGAGGTCGAGGAGCTGCATGGCGGCCTGCAGCCCATTGGCTGATCAGAGCTGCGGAGGCTCGAAGGGATTGAAGAGGCTCACACCGGCGGCGGCGACGTCAGCGGTATTGCGGGTAGCAAGGGTGAGGCCGGTCACCTTCGCGGTGGCGGCGAGCAGCCCATCGATGACCGGCAGCGGGTCAGGGACGCTCATCCGGCCCCACTCCTCGGCGATCGCCCGATCGAGGGAGACGATGCGCTCGCGGTGCAGCTCGGAGATGCGGCCCAGCCAGCTTTCCAACGCGCTGGCCGCCGCCGCGTCCCGGCGCCTGATGCTCTCGATGCCCCGGCGGATCTCCCCCAGGGTGAGGACGCTGAGAAAGACCTCCTCCTCGGCGAGCCCCGAGAACCACTCGACGACGCCGGGGTCGGCACGCTTCCCCTTGCGCAGCTCGGAGATCACGTTGGTGTCGATCAGGTAGCTCACAGCTCGACCGCGCGGCCCCGGTCGAGCGGGCGCTCGAAGTCGCGATCCTCGCCGACGTCGGGCATCTCGAGCAGGAGCTGCTTCAAGGAGGCCGGAGGCTCAGCCGGGCGCAGCGCAGCGCGGAGGATCTCCCGATGCTCGGCCTCCGCCGAGCGCCCATGCCGAGCGGCCCGCAGCTTCAGCTCGCGGACGACTGCGCTCTCGATGTTCCTGACGAGTAGCTGAGGTATCGATATCAATGATAGCGCAGCCGCCTTCACCGGCGGCGGCCCCAGCTGTGGCCGGCGGGGACCACGCCCCGCAGCTCAGCCACGGCGCGCTCGCGGATGCGACGCAGCTCGATCACCTCGCTGACGAGCACATTGGTCGTGCCTTCGCGGCGCTCGAGCCTTCCCTTGGCGCGCACCAGCGGCGCGGCGCGCACCGCGGCGCGGCAGCGCTCGTAGACCGGCGGCGGGACGATCAGGTTGACCGTGCCGCGCTCGTCCTCGAGCAGCATGAAGACGATCCCCTTGGCGGTCTCGGGGCGCTGGCGGGCGACGACCATGCCGGCCACCTCGACCAGCTGGCCATTCTCGGCCTTCTCCAGATCGACGCTGCGCAGGATCTGGGAGTCGAGCTCCTCACGCAGCAGCCCCAGCGGGTGCTCGTCCAGCGTCATGCCGATCGAGCGGTAGTCGGCAATCGCCCGCTGCCACTCGTCGAGCGGGTCCAGCTGCGGCGCCCGCGGCGGCTCCAGCGGCAGCGCCATCTGCAGGCCCTCGCCGTGGCGGACGCCGGCGCCGGCGCCGCCTGCCTCCCAGAGGGCCGCCCGGCGATCACGGGACACAGCGGGGATCCAGACGTCACCGCTGCCGACCAGAGCGTCGAGCGCCCCGGCCCAGGCAAGCCTTTCCAAGGCCTCGCGGCTCGCCCCCGAGCGCGAGGCGATATCGGCGATCTCCCCGTAGTCGCCGTCGCGCTCGCGTTCGCCGACCAAGCTCCTCATCTCCTCCTCGCGCACCCCCTTGACGTAGCCGAGGCCGATCCGCACCTGCAGGCCACCGCGCCCGCGCTCGACGTGGCAGAGCACGCGGCTGCGGTTGGCGTCGGGACCGGCGAGGCGCACCCCGCGGCGCTGGGCCTCGTGGACGAGCGCGTCAGGCGGGTAGAAGCCCATCGGCTGCTCGTTGAGCAGCGCGCAGAGGAACTCGGGGGCGCGGTGGACGCGCAACCAGGCCGACTGGTAGGCGAGCAGGCCGAAGGCGGCCGAGTGCGCCTTGGGGAAGCCGAAGCCGGAGAAGCCCTGGATCTGCTCCCAGACCCGCTCCGCCGCTACGGCGGGGACCCCCTTCTGCGCGGCCCCGGCGATGAAGTTCTCGTGATGCCTGCGCATCGCCTCGGCCGAGCGCTTACGGCTCATCGCCCGGCGCAGCCCCTCCGCCTGTGAGGGGCTGAAGCCAGCCAGCGCTCGCGCCACCTCGATCACCTGCTCCTGGAAGACGATCGTGCCCAGCGTGCCCTCGAGAACCGGCTCGAGCAGGGGATGCTCGTAGGGAATCGCGAAGCTCGGATCCTCGCGCCGGCGCGTGCGCCTCTCTATATATGGATGAACGGCCCCGCCCTGGATCGGGCCGGGACGGACGAGCGCCACCTGCACGGTCAGGTCATCGAGGTCTTCGGGCAGGGTGCGGGGCAGCATCTGCATCTGGGCGCGGCTCTCGATCTGGAAGACGCCGGTGGTCTCGGCCGCGCGGATCGAGGCGAAGGTCTCGGGGTCGTCGAGTGGGATGCGCGAGAGGTCGAGCGGCCTGCCGCGCGTGCGGCCGACTTCCTCGACGCAGCGCTCGACCGCGGAGAGCATCCCCAGGCCGAGCAGGTCGATCTTGAGGAACCCAGCATCGCCGCAGGAGTCCTTGTCCCACTGGACTATCTGGCGGCCCTCCATCGCCGCCGGCGCCACCGGGCAGACGTCGATCAGCGGCTCGGTCGAGATCACCATGCCGCCCGGGTGCTGGGAGGCGTGGCGGGGCAGGCCCATCGCCTCCTTGCAGAGCGCGAGCAGCGCCTGCCAGCGGGACGATGCGGCGCGCTCGGGGCCGATCGCCGCTGCGACGTCCTTCTCGATCTCCCCCCTGCGTTCGTGGAAGCCGACCATGCCGGCCACCCGCTCGATCTCCGCCGGCGGCAGCCCCAGCGCCTTGCCGAGGTCGCGGACGGCGCCGCGCGGTCGGTAGGTGGGGAAGGCGGCGACCAGGGCCGAGCGGTCGCTGCCGTAGCGCTCGTGCACACGGGGAATCAGCACCTCGCGGATGTCGCGCGGGAAGTCGAGGTCGATGTCGGGCATGCCGGCATCCTTGACCTGGTCGTTGAGGAAGCGGCTGGAGAAGAGGTCGGCCTCAACCGGGTCGACGTGCGAGAGGCCGGTCAGGTAACAGACGATCGAGCTGACGCTGGAGCCGCGGCCGCGGCCCGGCGGCAGGATCGAGCGCATCGAGCCGCGGCCGCGCACCTCGAGCGCCACCTCGCGAGCCAGCTCCAGCAGGTCGCGGTGCAGGAGGAAGAAGCCGGAGAGGCCAAGGGTGCGGATCGTGCTCAGCTCGTCGTCGAGGCGCTCTTCGGCCTCGCGGCGGTATCTCGACCCGGCATAGCGCTCGGCGAGCAGCGCTCGGCAGATCTCGGCCAGCTCGCGGTCGACGCCGGGCTCCGCTTCGCGCGGGTAGCGGTAGCCGAGCTGCGTGCGGAGGTCGAACTCGAGGCGCTCGGCGAGCCGCAGGGTCTCGGCGACCGCCGCGGGGTGCTCGGCGAAGCGCTTCGCCATCTTCCAGGGAGAGGCCAGCGCCGAGGAGCGATTGCCGCGGCGCTGCGGCTCGGACTCCTCCAGCGTCATGCCCAGGCGCACGGCGACGAGGGCGTCCTGGAGATGGGCTCGGGAAGGCGCGTGGGAGTGAACGTTGCCGGTGGCGACGGTGGGAACCCCAAGCCGCTCGGCCAGCCCCGCCAGCCAGCGATTCCTCGCCCGGTCCCGCCGCCAGTAGGGCCGCTGCAGCTCGACCCGGAAGCGATCGCTGCCGAAAGCCCCGAGCAACCGCCGCCCCAGCTCAGCCCCCGCCGCAACCTCCCCACTCTCGAAGGCCCCAGCGACCACCCCCTGCCCAGCGCATCCCGACAGGCAAACCAAACCCTCAGCATGCGCTTCGAGCAACTCCAAGCTCACCCAAGGCTGTCCGGCTGACCTCGCCGCGTTGTCCCGGGTGTGGGAGTGCGCGGCGGTCAGCAACCGGCAGAGGTTGCGGTAGCCAACACCGTCCTGAACCAGAAGTGTCAGATGGACGTACCTGCCTGCCGGCCCAACCCCCACCGTCAACTCAGCTCCAGTAATCGCCCTCACTCCGAACCCTCTGCACGCATCGACGAACTCCATCGACCCCCACACTCCGTCGTGATCGGTCAGCGCCAGCGCCGGATACCCCAGCTCGGCCGCGGCGCCGGCCAGCTCCGTCGGCGTCGAGGCCCCGTCGAGGAAGGAGAAGGCGGAGTGGGCGTGCAGCTCTATATATGGAGCGCTGGCCATCAGGCCCGCTGCCGGTACCAGCGACCGCTGAGCGCGCTGCGGAAGACGACCACGTCACGCCCGTCGGCCAGGATCAGCTCGTAGTAGTGGCGACGCAGCGGCTGCGGTGTCCACCAGCGGTCCTCGACCACCCACTCCTCGCGCAGCGCCTCGACCGCGATGCCCTCCACCGCCAACGGCCCGGGGCTCTCCTGTCCGGTCTCGACCGCCACCCGCTGGGGCACGTACAGCCGGCGCAGCCCGGGGCTCATCGATGCCTCTGAACGCAGGGCAGGGCCGAGCGCCCGTTAGGCGATCGACCCCTACTCGGGCGCGAAGACCTGTTCGACGAAGAAGCGAGCAGCAGGGTCGAGGCGGTCGCCAAAGGTCCGCTCGGCCACGGCGAGAACCGCCTCGGCATCCGTGAGATCCAGCTCAGCGGCGAGCAATCGCAGGTCGTCCTCATCCTCGCCCACCCTGTGCGCCAAGACCTTGAGAGCGAGCAGCGTCTCCGGCGAGGCGGTCAGGCAGCGCAATCCCGGCAGGTCCAGGATCGGCGCCGCGGCGGGATCGGGACCGGCCAGGAATCCCTTGACCGCGTCGTTGAGCCATCCCGCGGGCAGGTCGCGTTGCTCGGCAACCACAGCGGCCGCTTCGTAGACGACCGCCTTCGGCTCGAAGACGGCATCGATGTCGCGGGTGGAACGGCGCTCGTCGAAAGCGAGAGCGATCGCCGCCCCCCCCACCACGTACATCTCGGCGCTCACACCACGCTGGCTCAGCTCGGCCGCCAGAGCGCTGAGCGCCGCGAGGATCTCGTCGCGTTCCATCGCTCAGACCCGGTGCAGGGAGCGCTCGGGGATGAACACCCCGCGCCGGCGGAAAGCCGCGGGGGCCTGGGCGATCGAGATGGCGCGAAAGCCCGGCGTCTCGCTGACGAACCAAAAACGTGAGAGGAAGCGATCGGGCTCCAGAGCCCAGGCCGGACGCTCGAGCCCATGCGCTGCGGCGAGGTGCTCCGCCAGAGCGCCGAGATAGGCATCGTGACGTGGCTCTGCCATCGGTTCCGGCTTCTCGGCGATCGCTTCCGAGCGTGCTCGTCCGTCGCCGCGCAGAGCGAACTCGTCGAGGAACTCGCGCGCTGCGTGGTGGAAATCCTCGCCCGAGCCAGCACGTCGCGCGACCCCAGCCAGGGTCTGACGCAGCTGCGCCGGGGCCGGTGGATGGGAGGCGAGCCAGTCGGAGCCCGTTGTCAACTTCTGCGCCATGGTGAGGAGATCGTAGGGACAAGCCCGGAATCTGCTGGGCGTTCGATCTCATCGGGGCGCGCTCGGGGTGAGGGCCGCCCAGCGCTCGGGGAGGCGCGAGGCGGAGTCGAGGGGCAGCACCTCGAGCAGGGACTCGGCGCCCTGGGCGGTACGCACCTCGTGGATCGCCTCGCCGAGTCGACGGCGGCGATGCTCTTCGCCGCGCAGCGAGAGCTCCAGCTGCTCGCCGGCGCGGGGGCCGAGCCCGAGCGCCCGCAGCTGCAGGGCGGCGACCGGGCCGGGCAGCGCCTCCAGCCGCGGCGCCAGCACGGTGCGCAGCGTGCGCGCCGAAGCGGTTGGCCGGCCCAGGCCCTGGTCGACGCTCCAGCTGCCGCCGGCGCTGAGCAGGGCGCCGAGCCGCACCCCCAACACGGTCCGCCCGCGGCGCCGGGGAGCGGCGAGCAGGCGGTCGACGAGCAGCTCCAGGGCCCGCTCGAGCTGCGCGCCGGCGACCCCCTCGGGCAGCTCGACCGCGGCGGTCAGCTCCTCGTGCGGGGAGCGCGGGCGCAGGGGCGAGTCCTCGCCGCGGGCGAGACGCAGGGCCCGCAAGCCGGGTGGGCCGAAGCGATCGGCCACCCGGTCGGTGGGCAGCGCCGCCAGCGCCTCGAGGCTGGAGACCCCGAGCCGCTCGAGCGCCTCGACCATGCCGCGCGCCGCGCGCTGCGGCAGCCCGAGCCAGCCGACCAGGGTCGAGACGGGGGCGGGCGAGCGACGCTCGCCCGCGGCGAGCCAGGCCCCGAAGCGGGTCCTCCCGGTCCCGATCCGGGCCTCCGGGACCGCCGCAGCGCGGGTCGCCGCCAGCACCCCGTCCCGCTCTCCCTCATAGAGGCCGCACAGCCCGTCGAGCACAAAATACGCCTCCCCAGTGCGCTCCGACTCGACCGCCGCCCCAATCCCCTCCAACCCGCGCAGCAGCCGCTCGGTCAGCTCAGCGGCCCCGACCGGGTCGGCGAGGGCGGGATCGGGAATCAGAACACAGACGACCTCCATACGAACATATGTTCGTATATGAAGCCGCCAAATTCAACAGTCAAAGCGCCACAACTTCTCAGCCGGAAAAGCACTGCAGAACGGCCTTCTAAGTACCTGCGAAATAGGAGCCTAAAGTAGTGCAAAATGGTAGTCTCTCTCAAGTGGAGACCCCCGGATACGCACCCAGAGTCGTAGACACGGAGTTGAGCGAGCTGATGCAGTCGGTTGCTGCGTTGGCGATCGAGGGAGCCAAGGGCGTCGGCAAGACCGCGACGGCGGCGCGGCGCGCGAAGAGCGTGCGCGAGCTCGACGACCCGGGCCAGCGCAGCATCGCCGTCGCCCACCCGGCTCGTCTGCTCGAGGGAGACCCGCCGGTGCTGATCGACGAGTGGCAGTACCTGCCGGAGACCTGGGACCTCGTCAGACGGGCGGTGGACGCCGGCGCCTCCCCCGGCAGCTTCCTGCTGACGGGCTCCTCGCGTCCCACGGCCCGCGGCTCTCACTCCGGCGCCGCCCGCATCCTCAGCCTGCGCATGCGCCCGCTGGCGCTCTCCGAGCGCGGCCTGGCCGCGCCGAGCGTCAGCCTCTCCCGGCTCTTGAGGGGCGGGCGACCGGACCTCTCCGGCGCCTGCCCGGTCGGGCTCGAGGAGTACGTGCGGGAGATCGTCTCCTCGGGCTTCCCGGGCCTGCGGTCGTTGTCCGGCCGCGCCCTCCGCGGCCAGCTCGACGGCTACCTCGCACGGGTCGTCGACCGCGACTTCGAGGAGCTCGGGCACAACATCCGTGACCCGGCCGCATTGCGGCGCTGGATGGCCGCCTACGCAGCCGCGTCTTCGACCAGCGCCTCATTCGAGACGATCCGCGATGCCGCCACCGCCGGGCATGGCGACAAGCCGGCGAAGTCCACCACGCTTCCCTATCGCGACGTGCTCGAACGGCTCTGGGTCCTCGACCCGATCGAGGCCTGGCTGCCAACGCGCAACCGGATCTCCCGCCTCTCCGCGCCCCCCAAGCATCAGCTCGCAGACCCCGCGCTGGCGGCGCGGCTGCTCGGCGTCGACGCCGATGCGCTGCTCGAAGGCCGCGCGGCGGGACCTCCAATCCCCCGGGACGGGACGCTGCTCGGCGCTCTTTTCGAGTCGCTGATGGCGCTGTCCGTGCGTACCTATGCGCAATCCGCCGAGGCCACGGTCAAGCATCTGCGCACCGCCGGTGGGCAGCATGAGATCGACCTGATCATCGAGCGGGCCGACGGGCGAGTCGTCGCGATCGAGGTCAAGCTCGTCCGCGACGTCTCCGATCGCGACACCCGTCATCTGCGCTGGCTGGCAGATCAGATCGGCGAGGAGCTGATCGACGCCGTTCTCGTCACCACCGGCAGCGAGGCCTACCGGCGCAGAGACGGGATCGCAGTCGTTCCGGCCGCTCTCCTGGGCCCTTAGCGGGTCGGCGCGACGCCGATTCGACAAAATCAAGGGTGCCTCTCTCTCCCCTCAGGATTGGGAGCGATCGGTCACATTCTGGATCCCCGGACCCGATCCTGGGACAAAGGGATCGATCGGTCACATAAAGGGGCGAAGGAGGCCGTCCTCGTGTAGCAGCGCGTAAAGCCCTTCGTGGCGCGAGTGCTGAGCGCAGCTGACGAGTTGGGCAGAGAGGCCCGGCACTCCGACGCGGTGGTTGGTGAAATCGTCGCCGGCATCCAGACGCGTGCGGGCCAGATCGCGAGCTGACTATCGCCTCGAAGTCGCCTGCAAGACAGCTTCCAGCTCGGCGGCGTCCAGCCCCTCCCCCGCGGCGGATCGCTTGGCCACCAGGGCGAGCGTCGCAGCCACGGCCACCCACTCAGAGCTCGGTAAGGCCGGCGCCGCGGAAAGCGCTGACCCATGCGCTTCGCGTAGGCGCGTCGCCAGTTGCTCGATCGCCTCGTGCTGGAGCCGCACACCCTCCGTCCCGACCGCGACGATCTCAATCGTCAGCAGCCGCGCCGTGGGCGGGTCGCCGGCCAGCAAGGCCGCGGCGGTGTGAACGCCGGCCTTCACCTTGGACTCAGGTTCCGTCTCCCCCGCGCAAGCCCGCTCGACCTCTCCCAGCAGGCGCCCGAACAGATCCCCGAAGCTGGCCAGCATGCACTCGCGCTTGTCTTTGAACTGCCGGTAGAAGCTGGCGGTCGAGACACCCGCCCGCCGCGCCACGTCGGTGACCGAGGTCGAGCCGTACCCCTCCTCCGCGCAGACCTCCGCCAGCGCCGCAATCAGCCGTTCGCGCTGGTTGCGCTCGACCAGCTCGGGCGGCAGCCCGTGCGGTCCCGGCGGCAGTCGACGCATGGACCCGCTCTCTGCCTCACTCACAGAGAGAGGATAGAGGGCGTTCCCAAATATCCGAATGCGTACCGCTACTCAGCGCCGCCGCTTCTTGCCCTTGCCGCTCTTGCGGGCCTTCCCGCACCTGGCCACCATCTTGGGCTTGAAGTTGTGCTGGGCGCCGTTTTGGCCGCTGAACCTGGCGGTCGCCCTGAAGGTCTGGGCGCAGATGTCGCGGCTGTTGACCAGCAGGCCCTTCTTGCCGCCGAAGAAGGTGAAGGTCGCTTCGCTGACCGGCACGTCGGGGACGAAGTCAAAGGTGTTGCGGATGCCGCCCTTGACCGAGTCGACGCGGCCGATGACGTTGGCGTCGATTTTGCCGCCCCTGAAGGCGGCGACGATGTCGGGCAGGGGGTTGTTGGAGGACCTGAGGTAGATCGGGCCTGAGAGGGTTTCGTCGAGGAGCGGGGTCTTGGCGCTGACCGTGCCGTAGATCGAGCCGGCTGGGCAGGCCTCGGCGGCGAACTGCACCCTGGTGCAGATCGTCTTGATGTGGCCCTGGTCGAGGAACTCAGAGCGCGGCAGGGCGACTGAGGCGGCGGCGATGTTGGCGCCGCCGGCTGGCATCCTCAGGGTCGCCTTGAACTTCGGGTGGGCGCCTCGTTTGGTGCCACCGAAGAGGCGCAGGGCGAGCTTGGGCTTGAAGGAGAGGTCCCCGCAGGAGCCGACCTGGAAGGGCGAGGAGGTCTTGAACAGCGAGTCATCGGCGGTGGTGAGGATGCTGCCGCCCACGCCGGTGATCTCGCCCTCGACCGCCATCCTCGAGCAGTTGGTCGGGTTGATCGTCGTCTCGGGGCGGTCGATGCGCAGGCGGACGTCGCGCACCCTGAGGATGACGCCGTGCAGCGTGGTCGGGAAGGGGTCAGAGACGGCTCTGACCTGGGCACTCTCGGGGTTGACGTAGAGGGCGGTGCGCACGACGACGTTGCCGAGGTCATAGGGGCCGGCCAGGCCTGGGGCGATGACGGCCAGTGAGAGCTGGGCGCCTTTGTAGGGGCCGGCCAGGTAGGCCTTGCCGGGGAAGTAGTTGGGGCCGGGGCCGGCTCCCAATCCTGCGCTTACTGTGCCGATCTGGCTCGAGGCGGGGCAGGCCGGGTTGTCGCGCTCGCCCTTGCCCGCTCCCAGGGCGGTTGAGATCGAGTTGATCGCCTGATCGGGGCAGAGCGAGACGCCGGCGATCTTGGCGACCAGGCCGGGAGGCAGGATGGTCGAGACCTGGCTCAGCTCCTGTTCGTCATCACCCCTGGTCATGCGGAAGAGGAAGGGGCTATAGGTCCCCGCGACCGGGTTCAGGGTGCCGCCCGAGAAGGTCGGCTTGAAGGGGCGCTTGGCCGAGTCCGGCGGGCAGGGCGTGCCATTGGGGCCTTCGGTCACCTCATAGGTGTTGGAGGCGTCGACCGGCTCGTTGGGCAGGGCGTAGGAGGCCACTTCGACGCCGATCGTCTGCTTGCCGCAGGTCGGCGGGGACACCAAGGGGGCCCTGGGGCCGCTCCTGAACTTCAGGGTCAGGTCGTCGAAGGGGAACTGCGGCGTGTCCTCGAAGGTGGTGACGATCTGTCCTGTCACTGGATCGACGTCGATCCGGCCCGGGATCTTCACCAGGGCACCGCGTTCTTCGGTGTCCTCCAAGACCAAGAGCAGGGCGAAGGTCGAGCTGAAGGGGTTGTCGTTTTGGGCCGCCAGATACATCGAGCCCTCGAAGGGCTTGGGCAGCAGCGGCGTGGAGAGGCGCACTTCGCCGATCCGCGAGGCGTCCGGGCACTGGACCCGCTCGTTGTTGCCGAGCTGCATCTGCGCTAGCGTGCAGCTCTGCAGGCCGTCGGCAAAGGATGGCGAGAAGCTCATCCCCTCGGGCAACGTCACCGTCATCCGCTTCACCGGCGGCGTCGCCAGAGCGTTGGGGTTCTCGTTCTGGGCGATCTTCACGTGGACGTCGAGGCCCGTCGGCGTGTTGGCCTGCTTGCCGGTCGTGACGATCTCCACGTCGGGGACGAAGCGTGGCTTGTCGCAGTCGGTGATCAGGCCCGGCATCGTGTAGTTGAGGTCGGGGCCGAAGGCGCCTCTGTCCTGCCAGGAGTCGTAGTGGTGCAGGCGGAAGGTGTTGTCGTCTTCGCACTGCGAGGGCAGGGCGAGGAAGGGTCTGCGAAGGGCGTCGGTCGAGCATTCCTCCAGGGTGTCGCCCCCGACGCCATCCAGCTTGTCGGTAGTGAACCTCGCGCAGCGCTCCGAGTCGTGGCTGGAGTCGGCCGGCACGCCCCAGATCGTCAGCTTCTGGTCGAAAGCGGGCCGGGTTTCGTTGATGTTGGGAACCAGCGTCTTGATCGCGTAGTTGTTGGCGGGGTCCAGCGAGGCTTTGATGTGGACGGGGTTGCCGCCCACCGAGAAGCCCAGGTCGCTGATCGTGCCGCGCGGATGGAAGAGGTTGAAGACCCCGGTGGTGAGTGAGCTGTAGACCTGGCCTTCATCTGACTGGAGGAGCGGGTAGATGTGCAGGTCGATTCTGCCCACCTGGCTGGAGAGCGGGCATTTGCCGAAGGTGAACTCCGCTTGGGTGCATTCGCCCACCGCGCTGGGGTTGCCGATGAAGCCCGGCGGCAGGTCGACTTCGAGGTTGTGGATGCTCTCGTCCGCGAGCTTCTGGTGGGCGGTCATCGGCGAGGGGAAGGAGACCGTGTTGAAGTCAAACGGCGTCGTCAGCAGCTCCGGGTGGGCGCCCGCTTCGCGTTCGGGCGTGAGCCCGTCGGCTTCGAAGAAGTCGGGGACGAAGGACTCGGGGATGATGCCGAAGCCGGCGGTGTGAGGGGCGATCGGGGTGCGCTCGACCGTGCTTGCGACTGGCGCGCCGCCGCCTTCGACTTTGGCCGTCGCGAAGCGCTCTTCTTCGGTTTCCGGCGGCAGGTTGACGTTGACCCTGATCACCAGCTGACGGTTTTGGGTGTGGCGGAGGATGGATTCGGTGGTCGTGCAGGTGATCGTCGTCTGGCCGACAGAGCCGGGGCATTTCCAGTCGAGGGCCCCCGGTTCCGTGTCTGAATAGACGTAGTCGAAGTTCGTCCGCGCTTCGAGGCGTGTGATCCCACTTGGCAGTTTCACCGTCACCGTGACCGGACCGCTCGTGCTGGTGCCGCCGACGTTGGCGAGGTCCACCCAGTACTGAGCCGTGCCACTCGGCGGGAAATTGGTCTCCAGATGGTGCAGGTCGATGTTCCAAGTCGGCGGGGTCGCCGCCTGGGCGCTGCCGGTGAGGCCGAGCAGGCCGATCGCGGCGAGCGAGATGGAGAGTGCGAGTCGGCGCGGGCTCATCGGGCGGTCCTCCGGTCGTGGTTGGCTCGGCTGGAATTGCGCTTCTGCGCGCGCTTGGGCTTCTTGGCCACGCAGCGGCCTTTGCGGCGTGCCTTGCCCTTGGCGCATTTCTTGGCGCGAGTCGGCTTCTTGCTCACGTTGCCGGGGCCCGAGAAGGCGCCGGTCCCCGGGGCCTGTTCCTCGGGCACGCCCTTGGGGATGCCCTGGCAGACCTCCAGCGGGCAGGGCGGGGGCGGCTTGGGGTACTCGAAGCCGCCGCCGATGCGGGCTACATAGAGGCGCCGGTAGCCGTCGAGCGCGTCGGGGGTGAGCTGGGCTGGGGCGACGAAGTAGATGTCGCGGCCGTCGGCGCTGATGCTGACCGCCGCCGGGCCGATGGTTTTCGGCGTCGTGTTGCTCAGCCCGTCGGTGATCAGCAGGTGGCGGCCGTCGCGCCACTCATAGACGTCGAGGCCGCTTTCGGGGTCACCGCTTGGCCCGGGGGTGTTCTGGTCTGCGGGGAGCAGAGGGGTCGTCGTCGAGAAGACGATGCCCTTGCCGTCCTCGGTGATCGGCGTGATGCCCTGGGCTTCGCCGGCGGTCGGCCGCGGGGTCACGTCTTGGAGCGCCGGGCTCCCGTCGACCGGGCAGGAG
>Ga0075325_1000033_pt1 | contig 15463 bp, 20 predicted proteins | sample MayberrySE_Catta_5_FD_120048 | JGI IMG/M metagenome (GOLD analysis project Ga0075325, IMG submission 120048) | Natural and restored wetland microbial communities from the San Francisco Bay, California, USA, that impact long-term carbon... | ecosystem: Environmental > Terrestrial > Soil >... | reverse complement strand
CTTCGCCGCCTCGCTGCGCTCGCCCTCCGGGCTCGCTACGCGAGGCGGCGACCAGGAGCGATACTCGACACAGACCAACCCCGGACTCTCACACGGGGTGGACCGATGAACGGGGTCCGGTCATGGTGGCGGTTCGCAGTTGAGAGCGGCTGGGGCTGCTCTCGGTGGCGCTTGAGAGGCGAGCCGATTGGGATCGGCTCGCCTCAGGTTGGACGAAAGTTCGCGGGGCAATTCGGCGTCTTCTTGGACAGGTAGGTAGATGGCGAAGAAGCTCTCTACCTCGATTCCCCGGATCGCCCTCACCCCGCCCGAGGCCGCGGCGGCCATAGGCGTCGGCCCCGACTTCTTCGACGCCAACGTCGCGCCGGAGCTTCGCCTGATCCGGCGCGGGCGCAAGCGCCTGGTTCCCGTCAGCGAGCTGGAGCGCTGGACGGCGGAGAACGCGCAGCGGGCCCTCGGTGGGACGGCGTGACCGGTTCGCAGCTGGTGGGCGCGAACACGCGCGGCAGCGTCCAGCTTCTAGGCTGCGCGGGATGGCTGGGGCCGCCGAGCAGAAAGCACGCCGGAATGTGCGGCGCGCGCAATCCGACTTCGAGCGAGAGCAGAAGCAGCTACGCGAGGCACGCAACAAGTCGCGAGCAAAGCGGCGTGAAAGCTTCGCTCGGGCACAGAAGGCTGGCCTGTCGCTGCGAGATATCGGCGAGGAGGTCGGGATGCACTGGACCCGAGTCGGAGAAATCCTGCGCGAGAAATAAGGCTTTTGTAGGGGATAGTCCCTACAAACCTTGCTACGCTGGCGAACGTTCCAGCAAAAGCGCCCCCCGGCGGCGCGCTAACGCCAACCGGGGGGCTGACCACAAGGAGAGCAAGCTCCTCATGGCTGATGAGAACCCTACGGGTCGCGGCATTGCCGTCGCCCTCAAGATCCCCGCCGATCAGGCCCGCTTCCTGCGGGCCACCTTCGAGAGCGCCCAGGCCGGCGTTCGCGAGGAACTGCGCGAGTGGCCCGACGATCTCAAAGACCCAGCGCACCTGCGTCGTGAGGACGCCGCCTACGGGCGGCTCCTCGCGGCCCTTGACGAGCTGGTGATCGTCCCCGATGCCGACGTTCGCGACGTTCTCGGCGACCTTGCCGGAATCATCGACCGCAGCAACGAGTACCGGCGGGTCGTCTGCGAGCACGAGGCCCTGCACGGCCTGCTTGACCAGATCAAGGGAGGCGAGTGTCGATGATCGACATTGCTGCCCGCTTCGGAGACAACCTGGCCCGCTGCCGCAAGCGAGCCGACCTCTCCCAAGACGAAGTGAGCGCCCGCGCATCAATTCACCGAACTGAGGTCAGCCAGCTTGAGCGGGGACTGCGCCTTTGCCGCATCGACACCCTGGTCAAGCTCAGCGCTTCGCTCGAAGTCGGCCCCGAGGAGCTGCTTGTCGGAATCACCTGGACCACGGGCGACTACCGGCCGGGTCAGTTCGTAGAGAGGGGCGAGGGCTGATGGACCTCGCTGTGCAGTTCGGCCGCAACCTCGCCTACTGCCGCAGGCGGGCGAAGCTCTCCCAGGAAGAGCTGGCGGTACGGGCCTCGCTGCACCGCACGGCTGTCGGCCAGTTGGAGCGTGGCGAACGGGTCGCCCGAATGGACACGGTGGTCAAGCTCGCTGGTTCCCTTGGCATCCCGCCGTGCGAACTGCTCGACGGAATGGGTTGGACCCCCGGCGGGACGAGGCTTGGGCAGTTCACCGGGGGAGAGCAGGGCTGATGGCGGAGGGCATCAGAAAGCGGCACAAGAAGGGCTGCCCCGCCAAGGCCGGAGGGCGTTGCCGGTGCGACGGCGGCTACGAGGCGTCGGTCTACTCGGAGCGCGACGGCAGGAAGCTCTACAAGACCTTCCCCCGCGAGGCCGAAGCGAGGTCGTGGCGGGCGGATGCGAAGCGCTCCCTTGACCGGGGAAGCCTGCGCGCCCCAGGAAGCAGGACCATCCGGGAAGCCGGAGAGGCATGGCTCGACGGTGCAGAGCGGGGCGAGATTCGCAATCGCTCCGGCCGCCCCTTTAAGCCCTCGACGCTGCGCGGCTATCGGCAGATCTTCATTGACCGAATCGTCCCGGCGGTTGGGCATGTGAAAGTGGCGACTCTCACCACCTCGGACCTTCAAGTTCTAGTTGACGAATGGCAGGCCGAAGGGCACGCCGCGTCAACCGTCCGGAACTCGCTCAGACCACTCCAGGCGATCTACCGCCGCGCTCGCGCTCGCGAAGGAGTGCCGGTCAATCCAACCCGCGATCTCGAACTGCCTGTGCCAGAACGCCGCGAGGTCGAGATCGTCTCCCCCCAATCCGCCGCCGCGCTGCTCGCGGCACTGCCAAGGTCCGAACGTGCCGTGTGGGCCACCGCGCTCTACGCAGGGCTGCGGTCCGGCGAGCTGCGTGCTCTGCGCTGGGCAGCGGTGGACCTGTCGAGAGGGATCATCGAGGTGCGCGAATCCTGGGACCCAAAGGCGGGTCCGGTCGAGCCGAAGACAAGGCGGTCCCGGAGAAGGGTGCCGGTACCGAGCGTCCTGCGCGACCTTCTATTCAACCTGCAGCGCAGCGGAACCAAGGCAGGTGAAGCGCTCATCTTCGAGGGCGATAGCGGCGTGCCGTTCCAACCCGAGAAGCTGTACCGCAACGCGGACAGCGCCTGGCACCATGCCGGCATCCGCGAGCGCCTGCGACTTCACCAGGCGCGCCACACCTACGCATCGTTCATGATCGCGGCCGGCGTCAACGCCAAGGCCCTGTCCTCGTTCATGGGCCACGCCTCAATCACCGTGACGTTCGATCTCTACGGGCATCTGATGCCCGGCTCCGAGGCCGAAGGGGCGGCGTTGCTGGACGCCTACTTGGACGAGCGGCCAGACGAGTGAGCGACGCTTGCCGACGATCACCCCTCGCAGCGTGCAGCGGATAAGTTGCGGGCGTGGATAAGGACCGCGAAAGCGTTCACCCGATTGCAGGCGCTGGCGAGGCCCAGATCGTCTACCGGCGCTCCAGCGCAAGGCCAATCGAGTACGCGATCCTGCTCCAGATCGACGGCCCGAAAGGCTGGGAGACCCGGATCGTGGCGGACAACTCCCACACCGATCTCCACGTTGACGAGCATCATTGCCACCGCTACCTTGACGGCGAGAAGCAGCCAGCCGAACCGCTTCCCTTCAAAGTCTCGGACACGAACGATGCGATGGCGAAGATCATCAACTGGTTCGCTGAGAACTGGGGGGAGCTAACCTCATGACAACCATGCGCACACCCGCCGAGAAAGCCGCCCTTTCGGCCTTCATCGACGCCGCCACAAGCGACGCCGATCCCGGCTACCCGCATGGCGCTGCCTTCATCCCCTGGCAGGAGACCCCCCAGACCGACCGGGTTCTCTGGCGCTACCTGCACGAAGGTCGCCCGGCGGTCATCGTCGGCACAGAGGACTTCGACATGCTGATCGAGCCGGTCCCGACAGGTCGATTCTCTCGGCTGCGCAACGAGCTTCTGCAGCGGATCACGGTCGAGGTCTCCTACCGCCACAAGGACGCTCCGCCCGCTGCCGACATACCTCCGGTTCGGGCAGACATCGGCCGGCACGCGCTTGAGCGTCTGACTCCGGCTGCTGCCTGAGTCGCCCTCCAACCACATCTAACAAGCGCGACGGTGGCACAGCCGGTGGCACGAAACCGGCAAACCGCTTGAACAAGCCAAGTTCCGCACCCCTGCCTCGACCTTGAAAACCGGCAGACATCGAAAGGTGTCTCGAGGGTTCGAATCCCTCCCCCTCCGTTCCTCGGCGGAGCAGTCGGACCGGTACGACCTAGGGTCCGTACTCCTGGCGCACGCCCTCTACCCAATCGGGAAGCGCGAGGTCGAGCAAGTGCTTCATCCGTGCGTCGATTTCATCCTCCACTCTTACGAGACGCGGATCGCTCGGCCCGGCGGGGTCTTGCCCTTCAGCCTGGACGCTCATGACGGCGAGCATCGAGCAGGCACCGTCGAAGTGCTCTAGAACGTTCTCCTCGCTCACTTCGTAGATGCCGAGGTAGTTCTTGAACCCCGGGGCGCCGCGCTCCTCCGCGAACGGAACAAGAATCTGCATGACGATCGAGCCAGCCATCGTCGACGCAATGTCGTCGAACTGCTCTGAGGTGGGCGTCAGGCCAGCGTTGGAGAAGACCTGGCGACTCCAGGCAAAGACTGCGTCCTTCCTCGGTCGCTCGTCTGAGTTGGCTGCGTTCATCCGGCGCATCCTATTCAGGTCCCTGCCAGGTGGACGAAGTTCGCCGAGTGAACAAGGAAAGTCTTGTCCCCGGTAGGTTCTCGCGCCATGGGTCTACGAAACCGACTCGAGGAACAAGCAGCTCGCGTCGGAGATCATGCGCGTACCGTCGCCGCTTCGGAGCGCGTACGGCATGCCGGAGAGAGCTTTCGCGGCTTCCGCGCGATGCTCACCGACGACGAGCGCGAGCAGAGCATCGAGGTCTATCTGCTGGCTCTCGTACGGGCGGTGCGCGACGGTGAGCGCGACGAGCAGCAGTCGAGCCGCGATGGCTACGTGAGGGCGCGCAAGCGACGGCGGCGGCTCGGGTTGATTTCCTTCGGGGCGGGCCCGATGGTCGGAGTCGCCAGCCGGGTTGCCGACCTCTACTGTGAAGTTGCGACGGTCTGCGATGTCGCCGACTTGCACGGCCTCGACCTCAGCGATGAGCAGATCGGCGCCCACATGCTGGTGCTCTGGTCGATCGCCGAGGATTTCGTCCGAGCGGAGGGAGCCATACGCGGAAAACCGCCCGTAGCGGAGATCCTCGGAGTCAAGCTATCCGAGTACCTCGGCTTGGAGTTGGAGGCGCAGCCGACGAAGCTGGCAATCGCCAAGGCGATCTGGGAGGTCCAGCGGCTCGATCCCGTTAACGCCGCTGATGACGCCAAAAAGATGATCGGCGGCCAGCCGATTCGATCGGTCGCCTTCACCGGACATCGCACGAAGAAGGTCATCAAGAAGGCGGAAGCTCAACTGGGTGTGAGCCCAGGGCGCTCGCGAGGATTGCCTTGGCGATGAACTGCCTCGATATCGCAAACGTGCGAGCGGCGTTCGAGCGTTCGAACGTGCCCGAACCTGGCTGGGTACTTCAGGCAACACTCGTCGACGATATGTGCAGCGAACAGAATCTGCGACCGGCTGATCTGGGCACGTTCGTCGAGTTCTCCGAGGTCGAGGCCTACCGAGCACCTGGCGGAACCCCTGGTGTCACGGACACGCATCTGTTGGCCGTACTCGATGTCGGCCTCGTGATGATGCGGGAGATCGGGCTTCTCAGGAAGCGCACCGACTGCCAGTTCATGATGTTCGACGAGATCCGCGGCAGCGCATTCCTGCCACAGGAGAGCATCGGCGGTCGGGGTTGGGGCTACATGGCCATACAGGTGGCCCGCGGGTCGGTACCGGTATTCCGGATGGGTTGGTATTTCGACGAACGATCCTCGGACCCGCGTCACGCAGTGAACGCCGCCGCAAACGAGCGCGACCGGGTACTTCAGGCGATCGAGCGGTGGGTCTGAGGCCAGTCGCGGCCTCAGCTGATGCCCGTCATAGGGGGATCGGGCTTGGGCTAGCCGGGTCAAGCCGATCCAGTCGCATCTGGACCTCGGGGTTCGAATAGCGTCCCATGATCCCCGCTGAGTCTCTAGAAGGCCGCCTCGAAAAAGAGCATCGGCCCGGACCGGCTTGCAGCCGTGAGCTTGAATCCGGCGGAAGCCAGCCAGCTTTCGATCTCGCCCTGAGTGCCAATCGGGCCGAAATCGCCGGTGTGCGACCGAACGAGAAAACGCTGGCGCAAGCCGTCGCGGCCCAGCACGAAGCAGGAGCCAATCAGACGCCCACCGGGCCTGAGGATGCGGGCAGCCTCAACCAGCGCGGCGGCGGGGTCATCGAAGCAATGCAGACCGCTCCATCTGGGCGCCGTAGAAGACGCCGAAAGGCGAAGCGTAGAAATCGTTGCGGACCACCGGCGCGACTCTAGTCGGGGCCCGCGGGACAGCGCGCCCAGCCGCAGGAATGGCGGCTCGGCGACCGAAACTGCGGGAATGGAGACGGCATCGCGCCGGGCGCGCACTCATGAGCGCTGGCGGCAGCGGGCCGAGCGGGTGAGCGATGCGTTCGGCCTCGTGCTGATCCTCGTGCTCCTCACCTACGTACTCACCTCGCTGGTCGAGAACCGGGGCTGGACGGCGGTGCTGCTGACCTTGGCGACCAGCGCCACCTCGGTGGTGGCGCTGACCAGCTCCCACGCCCGACCGCGCCTTGTGCGCTGGGCGATCGGGCTCTCGGCCCTGACCATCGCCCTGGCAGTCATCGGCGCGGCCAGCGGCAATCACGATTGGCTCAACCTCGCCTCGCTGATCCAGGTCTCGCTGCTGGCGGTGGCGATGGGGGCGGTGCTGCGTCGCGTGGTGACCTCGCCGGAGGTCGGCTCGCGGACGATTCTCGGCGCGCTCAGCGTCTACGCCGTGCTCGGCATCCTCTTCACCTTCCTCTACGGAGCGATCGACCGCGCCCAGGGCGGCCCCTTCTTCGAAGCCGTCGCCGAGCCGAGCGGCTCAGACTTCATCTTCTTCAGCTACACGACGCTGACCACGACCGGCTACGGCAACCTCGTGCCGGGCGGCCAGCCCGGGCAGCTGATCGCTGGGCTGGAGATGATGGCCGGCCAGATCTTCCTGGTCACCCTGGTCGCCGGGCTGGTCAGCCTCTGGCGCCCCGGCGAGGCCCTGCGGCGGCGCCGCGAGCGCGGCGGCGACAGCGAGCCCGGCGCAAGCCGGGCCGCCGACTAATCCGTCCGGGCTACTCGCCCAGCTCGACGCGTTCGATTTCCTGCGGCTCGACCGGCTGGTCGGAAGCGTCGGTCTCACTCGACTCGATCGCGTCGACCACGTCCATGCCCTCGACCACCCGGCCGAAGACGGTGTGCTTGCCGTCGAGCCAGGGGGCGGCCTCGGTGGTAACGATGAAGAACTGCGAGCCGTTGGTGTTGGGACCGGCATTGGCCATCGCCAGCGCCCCGCGGGCCACCTTGTGGTCGTTGAACTCGTCCTCGAAGGTGTAGCCGGGCCCACCGCGACCGGTTCCCTCCGGGCAGCCTCCCTGGATCATGAAGTCCGGGATCACCCGGTGGAAGACCAGCTCGTCGTAGAACTTCTCGGCCGAGAGCTTGCGGAAGTTCTCGACCGTCTTCGGCGCGTCGTCGTCGTGCAGCTCGAGCACGATCGCCCCGGCGCTGGTGTGGAGGGTTGCCTGCGACATCGCCATCACCCTACCCGGTTACCCGCACGGCAAGCGGACGCGAGGCGCCGGGCGCGTAGGGCCAGCGCTCCTCGGCGAGCGCCATTGCCCGCAGGCGGACATTGGCCACGCCACTGACGTAGCGGAAGCGGTAGCTGGCCCGAAAGCGGCCGCTGTGGTCGGTGCGCGTGACGAGCGCCGGTCGCCAGCGCCGCGTCGCCTGCTCGAAGTACTGGATCGCGACCAGCTTGCCGCGGCGCGGCAGCGGGGCGCCCAGGGTGCGGACGCGACCGCGGAAGCGGATCGCCTCGCCAGTGCGCAGCGCGTGGGGCGTCGCCTGGAGATCGATGCCGCCCCGCACTCGCAGGGTCAGCGGCCGCCGGGCTGCTCCGTCGAGCTGCCCCTCGCCCTTGAAGGAGACCGCGACCCGCCGCGAGGGGCCAGGCGACAGCTGGAGACGGAAGCCCCCGTGCCTGCCGGTCGTCACGGTCTCAACGTGGGCCTTGCGCAGCGCCCCGCGCGAGGGCCGTTCGACCACTCGCAGGCGGCGGCCGCCGAGACCGGCGCCATCGGCATCGAGCAGCCGTCCGTGAACGGTTGCCGCGACCCGGAAAGGCACGGTCAGCTGCGTGCCGGAGTGCCCGCGCCAATGCAGCCTGGCGAAGATCCGGGTCTTCATCCCGGACGAGCCGGCCGGCTTCGCCGTCGCCACCGCGGCGCCCGGCGCCGTCTTGCGCACGGTCATCTCGATGCCGTCGGCGCGGCGCGTGCTGGAGCTCGTGTTGCCGGCGCCGTCGCGGGCGTCGGCCCGGAAGACGTAGGTGCCGGGCCCGAGGTCGCCGGGCAAGCGGGCGACGAGCTCAGCCGCATCGGCAGTCCTTCCAGCCTGGAACTTGGCCGGCAGCTCGGTCCATTGCTTGGAGTCCAGGCGCCGGTAGTGGATCTCGCCACCGGCCGGGCCCGAGTGGGAGTCGGCGATCCGCGCCCGGATCAGCTCGGGCGCCTCGGCGCCCGCCGGACCAGCCTCGAAGGCGACCCCCGGAGGCACGTCGTCGAAGCGCAGCGGCACCGACACTGCCGAATTGGGGTCCACGTTGCCGGCCTCGTCGCGTAGCCAGACGCTCACCGAGTAGGCGCCGGCCCGGGGAACGAAGAGGTCGGCAAGCGCGCTGAGGCTGCGCCCGGCGACGAACTTGGCTCCACCGTCGTAGCCGGCGGGCCCCTCGATGCGCCGGAAGACGCCACCGATCGGGCTGGCCACGCCCTGATCGGGATTGACCCAGGAGAGGTCGAAGTCGTTTATTCGCCGCCAGCTCTCGCCGCCCGCGAGCAGGAGGCTGCGGGGGTGCGCGGGTGGGTGGTTGTCGACGTGGAAGGTCTGGTCAGGGGTGCAGGCGCCAAGCCCAGCGAAGTCGGTGACGCAGTGGTGGAGGCTGTGGGGGCCGTCGCTGAAGCGGGTGGTGTCGATCGGCGCGCTGCCGGAGACGCCGAGGCTGCAGGGGCGCATCAGGGTGGCTCGCCACTCGCCGCCGATCATCGCCTTGGCGCAGCCATACTCGGTGAGGTTGACGCGGGCGCCGTCGACCGCAGTCTCGCCGAAGCGGATGCCGCCGCCGATGTCGCTGCCCCAGAACGTGACTCCCTGTGTGCCGCGCCGCCACCCGCCTCCAGTGAGCTCACCGCCGATCGCCGCCCCCGGCCCCTGGTCGTCCTGGACGGTGATCGTCAGGGCCCGGATCGCCGACCAGGAGCCCGGGCTGAGACTGCACCATTTGCTCTCCCCGCGCGCGCAGAGCAGGCGATCCTCGAACGCCGGCTGGGCCGGGTTGAAGCCGGCGACGAACTCGCGCGGCGTCGTGTCGGTGCTGCCCGCAGCAGCGAAGGCGTCGAAACCGCCATTCCAGGTGGCCACCCCGACGCGGTGCTCCATGCCGTCGTGCAGCGCGTGCCACCAGGTGCCGCGCACCTGGGAGATGCCCGTCCCGGCCGGCGCCTCCCAGCGCCAGCGGGCGTAGCGCGTGCCGGAGACCGTCCCTTGTCCGTCGCGGGTGAAGCTCTTCATATGGACACCGTCGAACGGGTCCTGCCCCGCCGGCGGGATACACCAAGCATCGGGGCGAAACTTGGCGCCCCCGGTCGAATCCGCCCAGTTGGCGTCAGCGCCCACATACCAGCCGCACTGGGCGACTGCGTACTTGCCGGCGCTCGCCTCCTTCGCTCCGAGCAGGAGCAGAGCCAGCGCCAGGCCGACCCCCATGGCGACGATGCGACCGAGACCACCGCGTGTGTTCGACATAAACCCTCCTTCGCTGGACAGCATGTGGAGGGCTTAAGGGCACAACCGGGGCGATCTCTCCCCCCTGGCGCGGATCGACCCGGAGGTGGCGGGCGACGCGGCTTTGCGAGAATGGCCGCGATGCCCCTGCCAACCCAGGATCAGATCACCGAGAAGCTGCGCGTCGTCATCGACCCCGAGCTGCGCCGCTCGATCGTCGAGCTGGGCATGGTGCGCTCGATCGAGGTCAAGGACGGCGGCCGGGTCGAGGTCGTCGTCTCGCTGACCACGGCGGGCTGCCCGATCCGCTCACACTTCGAACAGGCGGTCGCCGCCACGGTCTCCGAGCTCGACGGCGTCACCGCGGTGGCGGTCGGCTTCGACGTGCTTTCCGAGGAGGAGAAATCGAGCCTTCAGCAGACCCTGGGCCGCGGCAAGCTGCCCGCCGGCGCTCTGGCCCAGGTGAAAAACGTGATCTGCGTCGCCTCCGGCAAGGGCGGCGTCGGCAAGTCGACGATGACCGCCAACCTGGCCGCGGCGCTGACCGCCGAAGGCCACGCCTCCGGGGCGCTCGACTGCGACGTCTACGGCTACTCGATCCCGCGCATGCTCGGCGTCAACCACAAGCCGGAAGTCAACGGCGAGCGCAAGATCCTGCCGCTCGATTCCCCCAGCGGGGTGAAGGTGATGTCGATCGGCTTCTTCGTCGAGGAGAACTCGGCCGTCGTCTGGCGCGGCCCGATGCTGCACAAGGCGATCCAGCAGTTCCTCGAGGACGTCGCCTGGGGTGAGCTCGAGTACCTGTTGCTCGACCTGCCCCCCGGCACCGGCGACGTCGCGATGACGCTCGCCCAGCTCCTCCCCCAGGCGAAGTTCCTGATCGTCACCACGCCGCAGCCCGCCGCCCAGACGGTGGCCAAGCGCGGCGCCGAGATGGCGAAGAAGTTCGACCTCGAGCTGCTCGGGGCGATCGAGAACATGTCCGGCTTCACCACGCCCGACGGGGAGCGCTTCACGATCTTCGGCGAGGGCGGCGGTCAGCTATTGGCCGACGAACTCGACATCCCCCTGCTCGGCAAGGTGCCGCTCTCCGAGCCCCTGCGCGAGCACGCCGATGCGGGCACCCCACTGGTCACAGCGGAGCCCGACGCACCCGCCTCCCAGGCGATCCGCCAAGCAGCCCGCGGCATCGTCGCCGCCACCCCGCAGGAGCTGCCCGTCCTGCAAGCCGCGCCGGCTGCCGCCGAAGCGCCCCCGGTCGGCGGCACCCCGCTGCCGGTCGTGCAATGAAAAGGGCGGCCCGTGGCCGCCCCCTCAGAGCCGAGCTGAGCCGCAGCCTCAGGCCGCGCTCTTGCTCTTGTAGTAGTTCGCGTTGATCTCGGCGTATTTGGCCCACTCGGCGGGGAGCTGGTCCTCGGCGAAGCAGGCGTCGACCGGGCAGGCCTCGACGCAGGCATCGCAGTCGATGCACTCGTCGGGATCGATGTAGAGCATCTCGACCGAGTCGTAGTCGGGCTCGTCAGGCGTCGGGTGGATGCAGTCGACGGGACAGACCTCGACGCACGAGTTGTCCTTGGTCCCGATGCATGGCTCGGCGATGACGTAGGTCATTCGATGCTTTCTCCTGGGGTCGTCGTTTCGGCGCAACCGGAGGCTTGCAGGCCCCCGCCAAAGCGCGGACGCTCATTTTACGGATTGCGCGGCGGAGGACGCTCCCCCACTAGCATCGGCAAGCGATGCTGCTCTTGACGGGGGCCACCGGAAGCGTTGGATCGCGGCTGCTGCCGCTGCTGCTCGAGCGCGGCGAAGACGTGCGCTGCCTGGTGCGTGAGCCGCGGCGGTTGGGCGCGCGCCGGGTCGACGTGCAGATCGCGCTCGGCGACCTGGGCGAGATGTCGGACCCCTATCTGGTGCGCCAGGCGCTGCGCGGCGTCGACACGGTGATCCATCTGGCGGCGACGATCCGCGATCAGCCCCCGCACCGGATCGAGGAGCTCAACGGCCTGGCGACCGTGCGCCTGCTGCGCGCCGCCGAACACAGCGGCGTGCGCCGCTTCGTCTTCTTCAGCGCCCTCAACGCCTCGGCTGCCCAGCGCACGCGCTTCTTCCGCGCCAAGTGGCTGGCCGAGCAGGCGGTTGCCTCCGCGGCCCTGGAGACGACGATCTTCGCCCCCTCGATCGTCTACGACCACTCCGATCCCTGGATAACCCTGCTGCGCCGCTTCTCCTTCCTCCCGGTGCTGCCGGTCTCGGGCGAGGGCAAGGCGCGCTTCGAGCCGATCTGGGCACAGGACGCGGCCCGCTGTGTGGTCGCCTCGCTCGACCGGGGGGAGCGAACCCGCTACGAGCTGGCCGGGCCCGAGACCCTCGACTACGACCAGATGTCGGACCTGGTCAGCCGGGTCGCCGGCCGCCCCCGGCCACTGGTCCATCTGCCCCTGCCCCTGGTCCGCTCCGGCCTGCTCGCGATGCGCTCCGTTTTCGGCGAGGCCGTGTTTGCAACCTGGGAGGAGGCGGAGCTGATGGAGGTTCCGATGGTCAGCGAGCGCGGCGCCGCCGACGCGCAGGAGCTGGGCGTAGATCCAAGAAGGATGGGCGATGTACTGGAGGAGAGTTAGACAGGCAACGGTTCTCGCGGTCCTGCTGGCCGCGCTCTTCGCCGGCCAGGCGCGGGCGCTGACCCTCGCCCCACCGAAGCCGAACGTGCTCTTCGGGGTCAGCGACCGGGGCACGACGGCGGAGTTCAACGAATTCGCCGGGCTGCTCGCCAAGCACCCGGCGCTGCTGGAGACCTTCCACCCCTGGGGCAACAGCCTCAACGCGGCCTATGAACGCTGGCGCGAAACCGGCACGCGGCCGATCCTCCACATCTCCACCGCCGACGACCAGACCCTGGCCGAGCTGATCACGCCGCAGCAGATCGCCCTCGGCTACGGCGACGACTACCTGCTGCAGCTCAACGACTTCTTCTCCAAACGCGGCCTGCCCGCCTACATCCGCCCGCTGGGCGAGCCCAACCGCTGCCTCAACCTCTGGTCGGCGGTCAACTGCGACGGCAGCCAGAAAGGCGGCGAACACACGACCGGCTGGTACAAGCAGGCCTTCCGCCGCATCTCCACCATTGTGCGCGGCGCCGGCACACTCGAAGAAGTCAACGCCGTCCTCGCCGGAATCGGCCTGCCGCCGATCAACCGCACCAAAGGGCCACCACCGACCAGCCTGCCCGCCGCCCCGGTGAGCATTCTCTGGAGCCCGCTGCCGGGCGGCTCGCCGCGGGTGAAGGGCAACTTCCCGGGCAACTACTGGCCGGGCGCGCGCTGGATCGACTGGGTCGGCACCGACTTCTACTCGAACTATCCGGTTTGGAAAGACCTCAACCGCTTCTACGCCGGCAAGCAGTGGAAGGGCAAGCCGATGGCGATCGCCGAGTGGGCGGTGGCCGGCAAAGACGACCCGCGCTTCGTCAAGCAGCTGATCGCCTGGACCGCCAAGCGACCGCGCATCCGCATGCTCGTCTACTACACCGGCTTCGGCACGCCCGCCGAGAACACCTACGACCTCAGCCACTACCCGCGCACAACCAACACCCTGCGCCTCAAGCTCCGCCGCCCCAACTTCCTCCAGTACGCCGACTACAACGCCGGCCTACTGCCCCCACTCCCCCCACCAGCCCCAAAGAAACCCTGACCCGCCCCACTCCACTCCCCGCCGACGGGACTGAAACGTCCACATAGTGGACGTTTCAGTCCCGTCGGCGGGGGTTTTGCTGGGTGAGCAGGCTGCGGATCGTCTCTGCGAGCCTGCGGGGTTCGCGTTCGACCTGCTCCCAGGTACAGCGGGAGACGCGCCAGCCTGCGAGCTGCAGGCGCTGCTCCCTGAGGCGGTCGTGCTGAAAGGCAGAGTACGTGTCATGAAAGCGACGACTGTCGGCCTCGATGATTAGGCCGGCGTCTCGCCAGAGGAAATCCGGCTTGAGGGAGCCATTCCCCATGTCGAGAGAGGCGTTGACCTCGGGTCGCGGCAACCCTGCGCGGGTGCACATGCCCAAGAACATGCGCTCCAGTTCGCTGCGAGTCCTCTTTGTCTCGGGGTGGAGCTCGTCGAGGAGGAGGCGAAGACGGGCGACGCCCCGGCGGCCACGGCTTCGGCGAAGAAGAGCGCGAAGAGCCCCAATATCCAGGATCCGCAGGACCTCAGCCTCGGCAAGGGCCTTTCTCAGTTGCCACATTGGAATCACTGCGGCAAGGTCAAGGAGCGTCCGCTCCAGGCTGGTGCATGGAATCCCATGAAGGACGGTGCGGTCAGCAGGGGTGAGCGTGCCGTCCCGATGGGCGGCGATTTCCCGTGGGAAACGCCCGCGCCGGTTTGGCGCAGTCACGTCGATCGAGCCATCGACGTCTTTTCGCAGCTGCCATAGCGCTGCGGCCGATCGATGGGAGAGCACCGCCCCCTCCCCGCACGCGAGAACTGCGGCCATGAGCTGCGCCTCCCTCGTCATCGGCGGCTGCCCAATTGCGTAAACGCCCTCATGTACCCGGTGAAGCGATCCCTCCTCCACCCGGCTTCGCACCGCACTCGGACTCAGGCCAACCCGCCGGAGCTGCTCCAGCGTGATGATCCCATGTTGCTGCTCGCCGATCTCCGAGATGAGCCGCCCCAGCCGCCGACGGGCCTGAGACGTCCACCATGTGGACGTCTCAGGCCCGTCGGCAGGGGGGTGGCGGGGTGGCTGGGGGATGGCGCCACGCTGGCAGAGCCGGGCGCGCGGGTGGTGCGCTGGATGTGACACGCCTATGGCAAGACCGTGACGCGGAGCGCGCAGACCACCACAACGCGAGAGGCCCGGCGGTTGCCGGGCCTCTCTCAAAGTCACTCGCCTGTTGAGGCGAGGATACGCCTGGGCAGGCGTCGTTACATCATGCCGCCCATATCCGGCATGCCACCCGGCATGCCGCCACCGGCGCCCGCTTCCTCGGGCGGCTCGGCGATCACGGCCTCGGTGACGAGGATGTTCTTGGCGATCGAGGCTGCGTTCTCCAGCGCCGAGCGCGTCACCTTGGTCGGGTCGATCACACCGGCGGCGATCAGGTCGCCGTACTCCCCGGTGGCCGCGTTGAGGCCTTCGCCGGCCTTCAGGTCACGGACCTTGTTGACCACGACGGAGCCCTCCTCACCGGAGTTCTCGGCGATCTGGCGAACCGGCTCCTCGAGCGCGCGGTGCACGATGCGGGCACCGGTGGCCTCATCCGGATCGTTGGAGATCTTCTCCGGGTCCAGACCGCCCTGCGCGTTGAGCAGAGCCACACCGCCACCCGGCACGACGCCCTCCTCGAGCGCGGCGCGGGTCGCCTGCAGCGCGTCCTCGACGCGGTGCTTCTTCTCCTTCATCTCGGTCTCGGTGGCAGCGCCGACCTTGACCACGGCGACACCGCCGGCCAGCTTGGCGAGACGCTCCTGGAGCTTGTCGCGATCGAACTCGGAGTCGGTGCTCTCGACCTCGTTTTTGATCTGGTTGATGCGGCCCTTGATGTCCTCGGCCTCACCAGCGCCGTCGATGATCGTCGTCGTGTCCTTGGAGACGACCACACGGCGGGCTTTACCGAGCTGGGAGAGCTGGGTGTTCTCGAGTTTGAGACCCATCTCCTCGGTGATCACCTCACCACCAGTGAGGATCGCGATGTCCTCCAGCATGCGCTTGCGGCGGTCGCCGAAGCCCGGTGCCTTGACCGCAACACCGGTGAAGGTGCCGCGCAGCTTGTTGACGACGAGCGTCGCGAGGCACTCGCCCTCGACGTCCTCGGCGACGATCAGCAGCGGCTTGCCACCCTGCATCACCTGCTCGAGCACCGGCAGGATGTCCCGCACGGAGCCGATTTTCTGGTTGGCGATG
>Ga0075325_1000032_pt1 | contig 15706 bp, 11 predicted proteins | sample MayberrySE_Catta_5_FD_120048 | JGI IMG/M metagenome (GOLD analysis project Ga0075325, IMG submission 120048) | Natural and restored wetland microbial communities from the San Francisco Bay, California, USA, that impact long-term carbon... | ecosystem: Environmental > Terrestrial > Soil >... | reverse complement strand
GAGAGCCCCTGGGTGCTCGACGACCTCACCACCCTCGTGACTGAGATCGGCGCGCAGCTCGAGGTGGTCATGGTGCCCAAGGTCGAGGGCGCCTGGGACATCCATTATGTGGACCGCCTGCTCGCCCAGCTCGAGGCCAAGGCCGGCCTCGACCGCCCGATCCTCATCCACGCGATCCTCGAGACCGCCCAGGGCGTGGTCAACCTCGAGGAGATCGCCGCCGCCAGCCCGCGCATGCAGGGGATGAGCTTCGGCCCCGCCGACCTCGCCGCCTCGCGGCGGATGAAGACCACCCGGGTCGGTGGCGGCCACCCCGGCTACCGGGTGATGGAGGACCCCGCCGACCCCGAGAACCCCGAGGCCGACCGGGTCAGCGCCCAGCAGGACCTCTGGCACTACTCGATCGCCCGCATGGTCGACGCCTGCGCGGCAACCGGCATCCTGCCCTTCTACGGCCCCTTCGGCGACATCAAGGACACGGCCGGCTGCGAGACCCAGTTCCGCGCCGCCTTCCTGATGGGCTGCGTCGGCGCCTGGTCGCTGCACCCGGTGCAGATCGGCATCGCCAAGCAGGTCTTCAGCCCGCCGCCGGAGGAGGTCAGGTTCGCCAAGAAGGTGCTCGAGGCGATCCCCGACGGGCGCGGCGTGCACATGATCGACGGCAAGATGCAGGACGACGCCACCTGGAAGCAGTGCAAGGTGATGGTCGAGCTGGCCGAGCTGCTGGCCGCCAAGGATCCCGAGCTGGCCGAGTCCTACGGGCTGTAAGCCGCTCTAAACCAACGGAAGTTGGGTTGCGTATATCGAGCAACCCTGCACACTTGTATCCGTAACGTCTACTTCATGGTGGCCATCCTGCAAATCGCTAACGTCAGCAGCCTTCGCGGCCGATAGGGGGAACGGTAGCTGGACGAACCGGATAAGAATGCTTGACCAAGTCTCCCACTAGAAAGAACCCTCTCGTCCCCTCCTCCCCTATGAAGCCCTTCACCGACCTTCCCCTCGAGCGGCCATTCCCTGGCCCGGTCTCCAGCCGCGAGACCCTCGTCCAGGACCGCCCGACCCTGGGCAGCATGCCCCGCACCAGCCGCGGCATCGGCTGGTGGCTGCTGCCGGCCGTCGACCTGGTCTCCTCTTCGCTGATCCTGGCGCTGGTCGCGCTGCTCACCGGCGCCAACCTCTTCCCCGCCCTTCCTGTCGCCCCGCTGCTGCTCGTCATCGTCTATGGCGTGCTCGGCGTCTACGGCGCCAACCCTGCGCGTCCCGCCGACGACGGCCGCGCCTGGCCGGTGATCCGGCTGCTCGTCGCCGCCCTCTTCGTCTGGGTGGCCTCGCTGCTGACGACGCTCGACGGCCCCGCGCAGCTCGCCCTCTGGGCCGGGTTCGTGGCCCTCGACACCGCTGCCCGGCGCATCGGCGCGCCGTACTTCCAGCGCCTCGACCCAGTCGAGCGCTGGGTGCTGGTCGGTAGCGAGGAAACCGCTCAGCGACTGGGCGCCTACGAGCCCCTGCGCGAGTACGCCCAGGTGGTGGCCACGGTGCCGCCCAACGGCGACGCCTCGCAGTCGGCGGCGCGGGTCGCGGCGCTCGACGTGGTCGAACGCTACAGCGCCGACCGCGTCGTGATCGCCAGCCAGTACGCCGACGATGAGGGCCTGATCGAACGGGTGCGCGCCTTCAAGTCGATCGGCGTCCCGGTCAGCCTTCTGCCCCGCCCCCTCGACCTGCTCGAGGCGCCGGCGGCGACACCGAGCAAGGTCGGCGGCGTGCCGCTGATCGATGTCGAGGCGCTCGCCGCCCACGGCGCCGTGCCCTACGCCGGCCCGGACCGCCGGCAGAGCCGCAAGACCCTGGTCAGCGTCGTCGTGCCGGCGATGAACGAGGAGCGCAACATCGGCCAGGTGCTCACCCAGCTGCCCGACGGGCTGCACGAGGTGATTCTCGTCGACGGCAACTCCCACGACGGGACGATCGAGGCCGCGCGGCAGGCCTATCCCAGCATCCGCGTGCTCAGCCAGAACGGCCGTGGCAAGGGTGACGCCTTCCGCACCGGCTTCGCCGCCGTGACCGGCAACCTCGTGGTCATGCTCGACGCCGACGGCTCGGCCGACCCGGCTGAGATCCCGCGCTTCGTCGCGGCGCTGGAGTCGGGCGCCGACTTCGCCAAGGGCTCGCGCTTCCTCGAGGGCGGTGGCAGCGCCGACATCACCAAGCTGCGCAGCCTCGGCAACACCTTCCTCAGCGGCGCCGCCAACCTCCTGCACGGCACCCACTTCACCGACCTCTGCTACGGCTACAACGCCTTCTGGGCGCGCTGCCTGCCCTTCATCGCGCTCGACGTGCCCGGCTTCGAGGTCGAGACGCTGATCAACCTGCGCATCGCCGGCGCCGGGATGAAGATCACCGAGGTGCCCAGCTACGAGGCCGACCGCCTCTATGGCCAGAGCAACCTCAACACCTTCCGCGACGGCTTCCGCGTGCTCGGCACGATCCTCGGCGAGGCACGGCGGCGGCGCAGCATCAACTACGTGCGGCCCGCCGGCCTCGATCGAGAGACACAGGAAGCGAAGACAACCGCCTCTGCTGCTGCTTGAGTACTGGGCAGCTCGATGAGGCGCCCGAACCTGCCGACAGGCCGTTTTCCCCTGGTCGCGCTCTGCGCGGGCATCGGCCTGCTCGTCTGCGCGCTGGCCAACGCGCTCGCGCGGGCGACGCTGGGGCCGCCGACGGCGCTCTACTGGCTTGGCCTGCTGATCCTCGTCGTGCCGATCTTCTACCGGCTCACCTCGCGCGAGGCGTCGAGCGGAGAGCGGTTCGCGCTCGTCTGCCTGCTCGGCATCGGGCTCTACGCGGTGAAGGTCGTCCACGACGTGCCGCAGTTCACCTTCCTCGACGAGCTGATCCACTCCTACAACGCCCAGCAGGTGGTCGACCAGCACGGCCTCTTCAACGACAACCCGATCCTCGAAGCAACCCCCTCCTACCCGGGGTTCAGCGGGGCGACCTCGGCGCTGATGTCGATCACCGGGCTCTCCGCCTATCCGGCCGGAGTGATCCTGGTCGGCATGGCGCGCCTCGTGCTCGTCGCCAGCCTCTTCCTGCTCTTCCTGCGGGTGGGAGGCTCAGCCCGCGCCGCCGGCCTCGGCGTCGCCATCTACACGAGCAACTTCAACTTCATCTTCTGGGGCGCCCAGTACGCCTACGAGTCGCTCGCCCTGCCGCTGCTCGTGCTGGTGATGATGGTGCTCGCCGAACGCGAAGCCGGCGACGCCAACCGACTGCGCGAATGGGGCGTCCCGGTGCTGCTGGCGACCGGCGCGATCGTCGTCACCCACCACCTCACCTCCTACGCCCTCGCCGGGATCGTCGCCGCGCTCGCGCTCGCCTACTGGTATGTGCGCCGCACCTGGAAGGCGCCCAACCCGTGGCGCTTCGCGGCCTTTGCCATCGCTCTCGCGGTGGCCTGGCTGGTGGTCGTCGCCAGCTCCACGCTCGGCTACCTGACACCGGTGCTTGGCAACGCGGTGGAGGCGATCGCCAACACGATCGCCGGCGAGAGCCCGCCGCGCGGCGTCTTCGAAAGCAGCAGCTCGAGCATTCCGCCGACGCCCTTCCCAGCGCGTGCCATCGCCCTGCTGGCGCTTGCCGCCCTGGCCGCCGGCCTGCCCTTCGGCCTGCGTGAGCTCTGGCGCCATGACCGCAAGAAGCCGTTCGCGATCCTCTTCGCGCTGGGTTCGCTGGGCTTCTTCGGCACGCTCGCCCTGCGGCTCACGCCGCCCGCCTGGGAGACCGGCAACCGGGCCAGCGAGTTCCTCTTCATCGGCCTCGCCTTCGTCCTCGCCTGCGCCACCGTAGCCGGCCTGCAGCGCTGGGGGAGCCGGCGCCTCGCCCGGCCGCTGGCCGCCGCGAGCATCGCCCTGGTCGTCGTCGGCGGCGCCATCTCGGGCTGGCCCTGGGACGCGCAGCTGGCCCAGCCGATACGGGTCGCGGCGGACGGGCGGGCGATCGTCTCGCCGCCGCTCGCCACGGCGGAATGGGCCCGCGACCAGGTGCCGGGCGGCCGCTTCGCCGCCGGCATCGCCGACGCCGGCCTGCTGCTCAGCCCCGGCAACAAGGTGGCGATGGCCGGCACCAACCCCGACATCGAAGACATCATCGACGGCGAAAAGCTCGAAGGCTGGGAGCTGCCGCTGCTGCGCGACAACAACCTGCGCTACGTGGTCGCCGACCGCCGCGCCGTGAATGACGACACCCTGCGTGGCTACTTCTTCGCCTACCCGGGATCGCCAACCGCCGAGCGCGAGCCGAAGAGCGTGATCGCCAAGTTCAACGGGGTGCGCGGCGCGGCGCGCATCTACACCAACGGCTCGATCACGGTCTTCGACCTCGAGGCGCAGCCATGAGGGGTCATCGCGACCTGCGCCTGGCCACGGCGGCGGCGATCGCCGGCGCGCTGCTGGCGCTGTTGATGCCGATCGAGGCGCTCAGCCTGCTCTTCGCCGCCCCACTCGCCTTCTTCCTGCCCGGCTACGCGATCGTCGCCGCGGTGTTCGTGCGCAAGCCGCTGGCGGCCCCGCAGCTGCTCACCCTGAGCATCGGGCTCAGCCTCTCGGTCCTCGCCCTGGGAGCGCTCCTGCTCAACTACGCCCCGGGCGGCGTGCGCGGCTTCAGCTGGGCGCTGCTGCTGGTCCTGGTCACCGTCGCCGCCAGCCGGGGGGCTGCCCTGCGCCGCCCGGCGGCTGGCGAGCAAGCGGCCCTCTCCCTGCCCCGCCCAAGCAGCAGCCAGGCGGCGCTTTACGGCGCCGCGGCGCTCGCCGCCACCGCCGCGCTGGTGCTCGCCTTCGCCACCCTGCCCGCGAAGGAGGCGATCGGCTTCACCGAGGTCTGGGTCCAGCCCTACACCGCCGATGGCGGCGGCGTCCGCGTGGGGGTCGGCAGCAACGAGCAGCAGAGCACCGCCTACCGATTGCGCGTCCGCGTCGGCCGGGAAGAGGTAGCCGCCGTGCGGCGCTTCGCCCTGCGGCCCGGCGAAAGCCGCGTGCTGCGCCTTCCCCTGGTGGCGAGCGCCGGCCCAAGGAAAGTCTCGGCGGAGCTCTTCCGCGCCCGCAATCCAGACCGCCCTTACCGACGGGTCACGGCCTGGGCCGCCGCCCCCGGCGCGCCGGAATGAGCGCCGCCGCGATCGCGATCGACATCGTGATCAACAACCACAACTACGCCCGCTTTCTACCCGCGGCGATCGAGAGCGCCCGTGCCCAGAGCCATGAGCGGGTGCGGGTGATCGTCGTCGACGACGGCTCCACCGACGGCTCCCGGCAGCTGCTCGAGCAGTGCCGCCCTGAGGTCGAGGTGGTGCTCAAGGAGAACGGCGGCCAGGCCTCGGCGCTCAACGCCGGCCTGCGGCGCTGCAGCGGCGACGTGGTCATGCTGCTCGACGCCGACGACCTGCTCGAGCCGGGAGCCGCCGCCCGGGTCGCCACCGCCTTCGCCGCCGAGGAGCGCGCCGCCAAGGCCCAGTTCAGGCTCGTGGTGATCGACGCCGAGGGCGCCCCGACCGGGGCGATCAAGCCGGCCGTCTACCAGGCGATGCCAAGCGGCGACATGCGCGCCACCGAGCTGGCCATGCCCTACGACCTCGCCTGGCTGCCGACCAGCGCGATCGCCTTCCGGCGGCCCGCGCTGGAGCGGATCCTGCCGATTCCCGAGCAGGCGTATCCGGCCACCGGCGCCGACTGGTACCTGAACCACCTCGGCGCCCTGCTCGGCCCGATCGTCTCGATCGAGGAGGTGCTCGGCTCCTACCGGGTGCACGGCGCCAACAACTACGAGCGCCAGGACACCGAGCTCCACATGGACTGGCTGCGCGAAACGATCGAGCTCGCCCAGGTCACCTCGGCCGAACTGCTCCGCTTTGCCACCGAGCTCGGCCTTCCGCATCCCGGCCGCATCCTCTCGATCGCCGATCTCGCCAACCGCATGGTCTCGCTGCGGCTCGACCGCGCCCGCCACCCCGTGCCGGGCGATCGCGTGGGGGGGCTGCTCGCCGACTCGGTTGGCGCCGTGCGCCGGCGCTCGACCGCGCCGCTGCCGATCAAGCTGGCCTTGGTCACCTGGTTCGCGGCGATGGCGGTCGCGCCCCGGCCGCTCGCCCGGCGACTGGCCGAGCTCTTCCTCTTCCCCGAGCGGCGCAGCTCGCTCAACCCGCTGCTCGGGCGCCTGCAGCGCCGCGGGCTCGACCGGCCGCCGAACCCCGACTCGCCTGAGAGCTGAGCTAAGCGCTCGGCCGCAGGACGAACTGCCAGGCCCAGGGCATGACGCGCATCGGCCGCTCGAGCGCCCGGGCCACCCCGCGGAAGCGGGCCGGAATCACCTCGGGCGGGTAGTTGAACTTACGCACCATCGCCATCTCCAGACCGCCGGCCGCGGCGTCGCGGCGCAGGTGCTTGGGCGTGACGACGAAGAAGTCGTGCTCCCAGCTGACCGGCGAGAGCTTCCAGTAGGCCTTCTGGGCCCTTAGCGGCAGCCAACCCATGAAGGGCAGGCGGCTGTGCGACTCGATCGGGAAGTAAGGGTTCGGTATCTGACCCACGACAACACCGTTGGGGCCGAGCACCCGGCGCATCTCGTGAAAGGAGGCCACGCGACGCTCCGGGAAGATGTGCTCGTAGACGTTGGCGAGCATCACCACGTCGAAGTGGTCGTCGGGGAAGTCGAGCTCGTCCGAGGAGCCCGGGAAGAGCGAGTGGCCGCCCGGCGACTGCTTGGGCTCGGCGATCACCGGATCGATGCCTTCCCAGTCGAGCCCGGTGAGGCTCGCGTAGCGGTCGGTGGTGACCCCGGTCTGGCAACCGAGGTCGAGGGCGCGCTGCGCTCCCGGCGGCGCGTTCTCCTTCACCAGAGCGGTGAGGGTCTCGGAAAGCACACGGTTACGAGCGTCCCACTCCTGCTCGGATTGCAGGAGCCCGGAGCGGTGCGGCGGAGACAACTTGAACCTCACCCCCCAATGGATTCTCATTCAGCGGATGCGCGACCGTATCAGATACCCTGGCCGCCGCAGGCAGGGTCGCGGCGCCCCGGCAATGAGAATCTTGCTCGTCACCTCCATGGTCCCGGACCCCGGTGGCATCGGCGCGATGCCGAAGCTCTTTCACGCCCAGCTGAGCGGCCTGCTGGACCGCGATCACGAGGTCACCCTGCTGGCCAGCTTCGGCGAAGACCGCGGGCAGGCCGAGGCCGCCGAGGCGCTGCTCGCCTCGGGGCTCGACGCGCACTTCGTCGACCGCCGCCGCTCGAGCTCCGCCCTGCGGCGCTGGGGGGTGCGCGCCGACCTCGCGGCGCGCTGGGCGACCTCGCGGCGCCCCTGGCGGGTGGTCTGCGGCTCGGCCGGCCTGCAGCCACTGGTCGACCGCCTGACCGCCACCCGCAAGTTCGACGTCGTCGCGGTCGAGGACAACCCGCTCGCCGTGCTGCGCTACCCGACCGACCTCCCCACAGTGCTCACCGAGCACGAGGCGGTGCGGGCCCCGGCCGGCGAATGGCGGGCGGGGCGCCTCGCCGAACGGCCGCAGCAGGCCCTCCGCGCTCGCGATTGGCGACGCTGGGACAGGTTCCTGCCCGCGGCCTGGCGCAGGTTCGACCTGGTCCAGATCTACTGCGAGGGCGACGCCGCGGCGATCCGCCGAGTCAGCCCCGAGCTTGCCGGTCGCGTACGGGTCAACCCCTACGGCCTGGCCCTCCCCCCCGCGCTCGACCCAGCCGCTGAGCAGCCGGGGACGCTGCTCTTCACCGGCACCTTCGCCCACCTGCCCAACCGTGACGCGGCACGCTGGCTGGCGCGGGAGATCATGCCGGCGCTGCGCAAGCGCGTCCCCGAGGCGAGACTGCGCCTGGCCGGCAGCGCGCCGCCGCGCGAGGTGCTCGACCTCGCCGGGCCTGGCGTCGAGGTGGTCGCCGACCCGCCCAGCATGGAGCCCGAGCTGGAAGCGGCCGCCCTGGTGATCGCCCCGGTGCGCAGTGGCGGCGGTATGCGGATGAAGGTGCTCGAGGCGATGGCGCGTCGCAGGGCCGTGGTCACCACGCCGCTCGGCGCCGAAGGGTTCACCGGCTTCGGCTCGCCGCCTCCCCTGGCGATCGCCGCGGGGGCCGAGGAGATCGCCGCCGCCAGCGCCGCGCTGCTCACCGACGACACCCGCCGTCGCGAGCTGGCCCGCCAGGCGCGCGAGTTCGCCGAACGCCACCACAGCCCGGGGGCCTGGGCGGCGCGCCTGGAGACGGTCTACGAGGAGGCGCGTTCGGGCGCCGGGCGCCGGGCAGGCTGACGCGATGAGCGACGCCGCGGCCGCCGAGTCGCTGTCTGAGCCGCGACTGAATGAGCTTCTGCGCAGCGTCGACTGGCGCTTCCTCCTGCGCCACGAGGAGCGCCCGCGCGCCCTGGCGCTGAGCGCATCGCGGCGCGTCTCCGAGGCGCTGGCGCTGGTCGCCGACCGCGCGGCGCCCGCTCCCGGCGAGGCCGATCTGGTGGTGCTCGGCTTCCCGACCAAGCGGCGACTGCGCCAGGCGAGGGCGGCGCTCGGGCCGGGCGGCGAGGTCGCCTGCCTCTGGCGCCGGCCGCGGGTCGCCGGCGTCCAGCGGGCGCGTGCCAGGCTGCGCCAGGCGGGCTTCGAGGGGGCGAGCGTCCACTGGCCGGGCCCGCACCGGCGCCGCCTGCCGGAGTTCTGGCTGCCCCTGGGAACACCCGAGATCATCTCCCATGCCTTCGCCCAGCGGCCGGCTGGCAGCCGCCGCCAGCGGGCGATTCGCTCCCTCTGGCGCCTGCTCGAGCGCGGCGGCATGTTGGCGCCGCTCTGCGCCACGGCGCAGCTGCCGGGCGCCCGGGCTGACAGCCGCCGGCCGGAGGCAATCAACGCGGCCCTCGCCGGGCCCCTGCTGCTGCTCACGGAGGGCGCCGAAGCGCGGCACAAGGTGGTCGGCCTCGGCTTCGCCGGCGACGAGCCCACGGTCGCCATCAAGTGCGCCCGCACGGCGGCAACCGACAGCTCGCTCGGGCAGGAAGCCGCGGTGCTGGAAGAGCTCGCCAGGCTGCGCCCGCAGCTCGACCTGGCGCCGAAGGTCCTGGCGCAGGGAGAGCTGGCCGGCCGGCGAGTCGTCGCGGAGAGCGTCGTCCCCGGGCGCCTGCCGGCCGAGCCGCTGACCCAGGCGACCTTCGCCCGACTCGCCCCCCAGGTAACCGACTGCCTGCTCGAGCTGATCGACGACTCCCCCGCCCCGCCCGGCTCGGACTGGCGCCGGCGCCTGGTCGAGGCGCCGCTCGAGCGCTTCGAGCAGCGCTTCGCCGCCCGGCTCGAGCCGGGCACGATCGACCGCGCCCGCGCTGCCCTGGCGACACTCCCCGACCTGCCGCTCGCCTGGGAGCACCGCGACTGCGCCGTCTGGAACATCCACGTCGCCGACTCCGGCGCGATCGGCCTCTTCGACTGGGCCGGCTCGGAGCCACGTGGCCTGCCCGGCCTCGACCTTGCCTACTTCCTCGCCACCTCAGCCTTCATGATCGACCGGCTCGAGATGAGCGCGCCGGGCCCGGCGGCCGCCAGCTATGAGCGGCTACTCGACCCAGACACCCCCCATGGCGTCGTGGCCGCGCAGTGCACGCGCCGGTACTGCGAGCGGCTGGGGCTCGATCCCAGCCTCTTCGCCCTCCTGCGGCTGCGCTGCTGGGTCGCCAAGGCCACCCCCGACGACCCGGCTGCAGAGAGCTATGCGCGGCTGGCCGCGGCCGAGGTTCACCGCCTCGGCCCGTGAAAGACTGAGCCGGTGCCCGACCTCAGCGTCGTCATCCCGAGCTACAACCGCTCCCAGATGCTGCGGCGCTGCCTCGATGCGCTCGTCCGGCAGGACCAGGATCCGCAGAGCTTCGAGGTCGTCGTCGTCGACGATGGCTCCAGCGACGGCACGACGGAGATGGTCGAGGGCCTCCAGACGCCCTTCGAGCTCCGCCTGCTGAGCGGCCGTCAGGGCGGCTGGGCGGCGGCCCAGAACGCCGGCATCGAGGCGTCCTCGGGCGAGATCTGCCTGCTGATCGACGACGACATCGTCGCCTCGCCGGGGCTGGTGGCGGCGCACATCGCCGGGCACGCGGCCGTCCAGGGCTCGACGATCGGCATCGGTCCCCTCACCCAGGAGCCCCCGCGGGGGCGGGAGGACTGGTACGCGCGCATCTTCGCGGCGGAGTGGGACAAGCACTACGCCGCCCTGGCACTGCGCCAGCCGACCTGGATGGACTGCTACGGCGGCAACCTCTCGGCGCCCCGCGCCGCCCTGCTCGAGAGCGGTGGCTTCGCCAAGGATCTGGCGGCGGCCGCCGACGTCGAGCTGGGATTCCGCCTCTGCCAGGCGGGCAGCGTGCCCACCTTCTTCCCGGCGGCCGATGCCGTCCACGACGACCAGAAGCCCGGCTCCAGGTTGCTCAAGGACGCGCAGCTGCGTGGCGTCGCCTACCTGCAGATGGCCGAGCGCCACCCGCAAGCCGAAGCTGACCTGCTCGGCGCCTTCGCCACCGACGGCTCGCGCGAGCTGGCGATCCGCCGCCTGCTGATCGCCCTCCGGGTACGGCCGAGCTGGTTGGTCAGGCTGGGGGCAGCGGCGCCCGGCGCCGGCAACAAGACCTTCCTGCACCATGCGATCGGGCGCTTTGCCTTCTGGCAATCGGTGCGCGCGGAGGTCGGCGACGAGCGCTGGCGTGAGCTCACCCGGAACGGCCCGGGCGAGCGCGATCCGCAGCCGGCCGATCGCGCAGTGCCCGAGTCTCCCGCGCCGTGAGCGGGGCGCCGCGCTTCGCCCTGGCCGTGCTGATCGCCACCCACAACCGGCGCGCGATGCTGGGCCGCTGCCTCGACGCCCTCGCCGAGCAGTCCGCCGACCCTCGCTCCTTCGAGGTGATCGTCGCCGACGACGGCTCCAGCGACGGCACCGGCGAGATGCTGGCCAGCCGGCAAACGCCATTCCGCCTGCGCTCGCTGGCGCTCGAGCAGGCCGGCAAGCCGGCGGCGCTGAACGCGGCGCTGGCGATCGTCGAGGCCAAAGCCTGCCTCTTCATCGACGACGACGTGATCGCCGCCCCGGGCCTCGTCGCCGCGCACCTCGCCGCCAGCCGCGCCAACCCCGACGCGCTGGCGCTCGGCAAGCTCATCCAGCGACCGCCAACCAGGCGCGACCCCTACGCCGAGGCGGCGGCGGCGCGCTGGAACCGCCGCTACGAGCAGCTCACGGGCGAGGCTCCCGACTGGGCCGATACCTACGGCGCCAACTTCTCCGCGCCCCACCGGGCCCTGACCGAGATCGGCGGCTTCGCGGCCAAGCTCGCCGCGATCGAGGATCTCGAGATCGGCTTCCGGCTCTGCCGCGTGGGCTGCGTCCCGGTCTACCTGCCGGACGCCGAGGCCGTTCACGACGACGAGAAGCCGGGCGCCCGCATCCTCGCCGACGAGCAGCGCTTCGGCGCCTGGTGCGTCGGTTTTGCCGCCAAGCACCCCGAGACGCGCGTCCGGCTGCTTGGCTGGTTCGCCGACTCGACCCCCCGCGAAGTGCTGCTGCGCCGGGCGCTGCTGGCGCTGCGCATGCCACCGCCGGCTCTAGCCCTCGCCGGCCGGGCGATCCCCGGCGGCGGCGCGCGGCAGGCCTGGTTCGACTTCGTCTCCCGCTACGCCTTCTGGCACGGGGTCAAGGGGGCGGCGGATCGCACGACCTGGCAGCAGACGGTCGGCGGCGTGCCGGTCCTCATGTACCACGCCTTCACCGACAGCGGCGAGCAGGGCCGCTACATCCTGCCGCGGCGCTCCTTCGCCCGCCAGATGCGCCTGCTGGCCCTGCTGCGCTACCGGGTGATCGGCTTCGAGGAGATCGCCCAGGCCCTGCGCGAGGGCCGGCCGCTGCCGCGGCGGGCGGCGGCGATCACGATCGACGACGGTTACGCCGACAACTTCGAGCTCGCCTACCCGGTCCTGCGGCGCCACGGCTTCACCGCGACGCTCTTCCTGATCAGCCACAAGCTGGGCGCCGAGGCCGACTGGAGCGGTGACCCGGGACCCACCGACGGGCGCCCCCTGCTGACGCTCGAGCAGGCAAGGCAGATGCGTGCCCGCGGCCTGACGATCGGCGCCCACACGCGCACCCACCGGCCCCTGCCCGAGCTCTCCGCCGAGCAGGCCGCCGCGGAGGTCGGTGGCTCGCGCGCCGACCTCGAGGCCGACCTCGGCGAGCCCGTGCCGACCTTCGCCTACCCTTACGGCGCGCTCGACGAGCAGGCCGTCGCTGCAGTGAAACATGCGTCCTTCAGCGGCGCCTGCACCACGCATCCACGTCACGCTAAATTCGGCGACGACCCGTTGCTCATCCCCCGGATCGAGGTGCGGGGGACCGACACGACGCTGCGCTTCCTGCGCAAGCTCCTGCTCGGCGGGCAGTAGCGGCAAGGCGAGAGTTGACCAAGACGGACTTCGACATAGTCATCATCGGCGGCGGCCCGGCCGGGCTCAGCGCCGCGATCGAAGCCGAGAGCCTCGGCGCCTCCGCGATCGTGCTCGAGGCCGACGACGTGCCCGGCGGCCTGACCCGCAGCTTCGAGCAGGACGGCTACACCTTCGACTGCTCCGGCCACCTGCTGCACCTCGCCGATCCCGACGCGGTGGCGATGGTCGAGCGGGCCACCGAGAAGCCCGACTGGAACCGCATCGAGCGCGACTCGGTGATCTACGTGGACGGCACGATCGTCCCCTACCCCTTCCAACTCCACCTCGCCCACGCGCCCGAGAACGTGCGGCGCGAGTGCCTCGAGCAGCTGCCGGCTGAGGCAGCCGGACCGGCGGCGCTCGACGACAACTTCGGCGAGTGGATCGAGGCCAGCCTCGGTGGCGGGATCGGTCGCCACTTCATGGTCCCCTACAACGAGAAGCTCTCGACCGTGCCGGTCGACGAGCTGACCTGCGAATGGCTGGGCCGCTTCGTGCCGCAGCCGAGCCCCGAGGAGATCCGCGCCGGCGGCGAGCAGCAGCGCACCGTGCAGACCGGCTACAACCGCTCCTTCCTCTACCCCTCCCACGGCGGCATCGCCACGCTCAGCCGCGGCCTCGCCGGCCTCGTCCCCAACATCCTCACCGGGGCGCGGGTGACCGGCATCGACAGCGAGGCGCGCGTCGTGCGGACCGCTGACGGCGAGCAGCACAGCTACCGCCAGGCCGTCGTCTCGACCATGCCGCTGCCGCAGCTGGCCGAGATCGTCAGCCCCACCGAGGAGGCGCTGGCGCTGCGTGAGAAGCTGCGCGCCAACGTCGTCACCTGCGTCAACCTCGGCATCCGCGACGCCAACCCGGAGATCAGCCGCTACCAGTGGATTTACCTGCCGGGCCTCGAGTTCACCTCCTACCGCGTCGGCTTCTACAAGCGCTTCGCCGAGGCGATGGCGCCCGCCGGCCGCGAGGGCCTCTACGTGGAGATCGCCCACGGCTCCGGCGACGACGAGGGCGCCCTGGTCGAGGCAGCGATCGCCGACATGGTCAAGCTCGGCGCGATCGCCAGCTCCGACAGCGTCGAGACGGTGCTGCCGGTGCGGATCGAGTGCGCCTACGTGATCCACGACCGGCACACAGCGCCGGTCCGGGCGACCCTCCAGGACACGCTACGCCAGCGCGACGTGCTGGTCGCCGGCCGCTACGGCCACTGGGAGTACTCGGCGATGGAGGACGCGATGGTCGGCGGCCTGCGCATCGCCCGCGAGGCGCTCGGCGAGCGCGCGCCAGCTGCCTAGCTCAGCCCGGCAGCCGCCAGACGTGCTCCAGCATCACGTCGCCGTCGGCCCCCTGCGGGGGCATCGGCCGCTCGGCGATGACGCCCGGCTCGATGTCGAAGTAGGCGGCTGCATGGAGGTTGTCCTGCGTCTGTTCGCGCGACTCGATGCGCACGTCAACCCGGTAGCGACCGGGCAGCAGCGGCAGCGAGTCGAGCTCGCACTCGATCCGCCGGCCGAGCTCCGGGTCGCGCACGTCGCGCGGCGAGGGAACCTCGCTGTTGAGACTGGCGACCGGCTGGCCGAGGCTGTTGAGAATGATCAGCCGGCAGTGCATCTCGGGCAGCACCTCGGTTATCTCGACGACGATGATCGCCGGCCGGCCGGCGATCACCACGTCGCTGTGGCCGGTGGCCACGTCGCGGACGGCGACCCGGCTGACGCGCGACTTGCTGCCCGTTCGGGGGGTGCGATCGGTGCGCTCCAAGAGGTCGTCGGAGGCCACACGCTCCAGCCTGCGCAGGTACTCGTTGATCGCGTCCTCGGCCGGAGCGTCGACGATCACCTTGCCCTGATCGAGCAGGACGCCGCGTTTGCAGAGCGCCCGGATGATCGCCAGGTTGTGCGAGACGAAGACGACCGTGCGGCCTTCCTTGGCGACTTCGCCCATGCGCGCCAGCGAGCGGCGCTGGAAGGAGGCGTCGCCGACGGCGAGCACCTCGTCGACGAGCAGGATCTCGGGCTCGAGGTGAGCCGCGACCGAGAAGGCGAGCCGCACCGACATGCCGCTCGAGTAGCGCTTGACCGGCGTGTCGAGGAAGCGCTCGACTTCGGCGAACTCGACGATCGCGTCGAAGCGGCTGCGGATCTCCGCCCGGCGCATGCCGAGGATCGCCCCGTTGAGGAAGATGTTCTCGCGGCCGGTCAGCTCCGGGTGGAAGCCGGTGCCGACTTCGAGCAGCGAGCCGGTCCTGCCGGTCACCTCCGCCCAGCCGGCGCTCGGCTCGGTGATCCGCGAGATCAGTTTGAGGAAGGTGCTCTTGCCGGCGCCGTTGTGGCCGATCAGGCCGACCACGTCGCCGTCGGCGATCTCCAGCGAGACATCGCGCAGCGCCCAGAGGGTGGCCGGCTCGCGGCCCTCCCGGCGCCCGCTGAGCGCCTGCAGGGGCTTGCGCACGGCGGAGCTGAGGCTCTCACGCAGGTTACCGGTGTTGTTGAGGCCCAGCGTGTAGCGCTTGCCGAGCCCCTCTGTCTTGATCGCGACGCTCATCTCAGATCAGGTCCGCGAAGCTGCGCTCGACACGGTCGAAGTAGGCGAGGCCGGCCAGCAGCAGGACGAGCGCCGAGGCGGCCGAGATGCCGATCAGGGTGAGCGGCGCGTCGCCCGAGCCGAGGGTGGCCCAGCGGAAGCCTTCGACCACGCCGACCATCGGGTTGATCGCCGAGATCGTCTGCCAGGGCTGACTCAGCGAGCTGGTCGGATAGACGATCGGGGTGAGGAAGAGCCACATCTGGATGGCGAAGGGGACGACGTAGCGGACGTCGCGGTAGCGCACGTTGAGCGCCGAGAGGGCCGCGCCGACGCCCAGCGTGGTGGCCAGCATCATCACGATCAGCAGCGGCAGCGCGAGGATCTCGAAGCCGGGCGCGTAGCCCCAGATCGCGGCGACGACGAGGAGGATCGTCAGCGAGATCGCCAGGTCGATGAGGCCGGCGGCCATCACACCGGCGGGAATGAAGATGCGCGGGAAGAAGATCTTCGAGACGAGCGCCTGGTTGACCACGAGGCTGTCGGCGGCGAGGGCCATCACGGTGGCGAAGAAGGTCCAGGCGACGAGCCCGGAGAGGCTGAAGAGCGCGTAGGGCAGGCCGTTCGACGAGATCCCGGCCAGGTTGCCGAAGAAGAGCGTGAAGACGAGCATGAAGCCG
>Ga0075325_1000031_pt1 | contig 15847 bp, 14 predicted proteins | sample MayberrySE_Catta_5_FD_120048 | JGI IMG/M metagenome (GOLD analysis project Ga0075325, IMG submission 120048) | Natural and restored wetland microbial communities from the San Francisco Bay, California, USA, that impact long-term carbon... | ecosystem: Environmental > Terrestrial > Soil >... | reverse complement strand
GTCAGCGTGTTCTACTCCATCGAGGGTCGCATGTACTCGATGGTGTGGTGCCTCGCGACCGCGCTGGTCTGGCTGACACTCCGGCTGGTGCGCGACGGCGGGAGCCCATCCAGGGCCGCTGCCTGGATCATCGTCGTGGTGGCCGGGTCGTACACTCACTACTTCTTCGCCTTCGTCGGGCTCGCGTGCGGTGCCTGGATGCTGCTGTGGCCCGGGCGCCTCTCGCGCCTGGCGACGCTCGGGATGGGAGCGGTCGCGGCGCTCGCCGTAGCGCCATGGTACCGGCAGGTGCCGGCGTCGCTCGCGCGCTGGCGGGTGACCGGGACCTGGCTCAACGATCCGCTTCACTGGCCCGAGCAGGCCACCCGTCCGTTCGAGCTCGCGTGGAGCCTGCTCGCGGGCGGCAGTCAGTGGGGTGGCTCGCCGACGGTCGACGCGGTCCTCGCCGCTCTCTACGCGCTGCTGGCCCTATGGCTGCTTCGCGGCGGCCAGGTGCGGAGCCTGTTCGCACCCGACCGCCGGCTGGTCTGGTTGTGGGTGGCGGCGGTGGTGCTCGGACCGTGGATCTTCGATCTCCTGCGCACCACCGGCGCGTCCCGCATACCACGCTACGTGCTGAGCGGGCTGCCTGCCGCGATGCTGCTCGTCGCGTTCGCCGTCCAGCCGCTGGCCGACCGGCTCCGTGCCGTGTTCGTCACACTGGTGCTGCTCGGCTGGACCGCGGGACTTGCTCCCATCGTCCGACAGCCGAGCCGCCCGGGCGCGGTCTCCGGTGCGCTCGCGTCGGACCTGGAGCGACGGCTGCGTCCCGATGGGGTGGTCCTGGTGCACTCGGTCCCGTCGGGCGTGATCGCATTGAGCCGCGCGCTCACGCGGGACCTCCCGTTCCTCGTCTGGATCGAGCCGCTCGGCCTCCGGAGGGAGGATGAGCTGCCCGCGTTGCTCCAGGGTCGCTCCCAGGTTGCACTGGTCCAGGTGCACAACATCGGCCTGGCTTCGCCGGCGGAGCGCTGGCTCAGGGAGCATTCCCGGCTGAGCGAGCGTCGGATTTACGACGGCAACAACGACTCGCTCACGTCCGAGCTGGACTCCCTGCCGCCCGGCATGCGGGCTGCCCTTCTCGCGCACCAGCTGGTAGAGGTCTCCTACTTCGAGCCGATCGACGGCGCCGCATTCGCGGCGGCGCGGCGGTAGATCCGCGGACCGCTGTCGCTCATGGCGTAGACCTGCGGCCACTGGGCGGCCGCGGCACGCGGCACCGGGGCGGCGTACCGTCGCGACACGTCCAGAAAACTGAGCTGGTCCACGACCAAATAGGTGACCGGAACCCCGTCCAGCAACTTCGCGGCCTTCGCCGAATCGATCTCGTATGGGGGCATGACCGCGCGCATCCCGGTTCGCAGATACGCCAGGTGCGGTGTGGACGTGGCGATGATTGCCTGTTGAGATTTCCGCCGTCCCAGCCAGTCGAGACCGTCGTCGTGCAGCCGCCAGGGCAGATCGTAGAAGAAGAGCCGGTAGTGGTGGATGTTCCCGCCCTCATCGCTCATCACCGCCGGCTGGTGGTGCTTGGTGAACAGCTTATAAACCGTGTACGCCTCTTGGACCAGCACGAACGCGATCATCGTGTGGCCGACAAGTGAGGCGGCTCGCCAGCCACGGGCATTGGATTCCCCGGCGTGCCTCGCGGCTTCCGCGGGCGCCCAGACGAACGCGAGGGCGAGGATCGGAGCAAGAGGGACGAGGTAGCGGCTGAACTGTGCCGGCCACGGCGTGACCACGATGAGTGCGATGGAGCCGGCGACATAGACCACGGGCAGCCAATGCCCGGCTCGTGCGAGCAGAACCAGACCTCCCAGCACCATCGCGCTCAGGATCCACACCGTCGCGGAAATCATCCAGTCGGGCGGCGTAAGGGCGGGAAACCGCTCCCGCACCCGCGCCACCTCTCCCACGTACCAACCCCGCTGCAGGGTGGCTGCTTCGCCCAGCGCCGTGGGGATCGCTCGGAGGTTCGTGCCGAGGCGGTCCAGGAGATCCCGTCGCCGGGCCAGGCCGAGCTCGGGCCGGAACGGGTCCACATAGGACATGTTCTCGATGTAGCCGACGTTGTAGAACTGGTATGCGGCCCGCTGGTAGGCGTACGCCGGCCGGGAGAACTCGGCGCCCGACTTCACCTGGTGGACGTAGACCTGCCAGGTCGCCACCGCTACGGCCCCGACCGCGAGGCGAGCCCCGGCCTGGCGCCAATGCCGGCGCAGCAGGCTCTGCGCCGCCCACGCGGCGAGCAGTGCCACGCCTGCGGTGCGCATCCCGAATGCGATGACGGCCAGTGCGCCAGCCGCAAACCCCGCGGGCGCCACGAAGAAGAACAGGGATACGGCGGCGTAGGGCAGGTCGGCCGCGAAGTAGTTGGAAAGAAAGATGACCTGCGCATTCAGGATGGCGAGCAGCGCGGCCGCGAAGGCAAATCCCGGCGACAGATAGCGTCGCGCGAGCGCGAACGAGGCGAAGGCGTACCCGAGAAACAGGAGCGCCATCGTAAGTCGGAGCGCGTGCCCCACCACGACGGGATCGCTGGTCCCGAGCAGCAGCTGGTGCAGGGCGGCAACCGCGGGAAGGACGGGGGGGTACTGGATCGCCTCGATGGCGCCGGGTTCGTTGAGGAGGCGGTAGCCCTGCCCTTCGGCCAGCGACCGGCCGAGGATGAAGTAGACGCCGGCGTCGTAGCGGAGGTCGAGGGGGCCCCGGAGCCGCGGCGCCCACAGCGCCGCCGCGAGGAGCACGATCAGTGCGGCCAGCCGCAGCTCGGTCGTGCTCCAGGAGCGGCTCTCCGCCGGGTCCGTCACCGCTGCCCCTCGGGCCGCCTCATGGACATGGCCGAGATGAACAACGAGGAGAAAACCGTGCTCAGTCCGAGGATGGTCAGCGTAGCGCCGAAGGAGGCCCACTCCGGGTGAGGCAGCGGGAGCAGGTCGGACTTGACCCACTCCACGACGATCGACGCCAGGATGGCGAGGCCGGCCAACGCCAGCCCCAGGCCCACCAGGAGTCCGGTCTCCAGCGTGAACCGGCTGTAGAACCCGCTAAGGAAGCGATTGCCGTGGTCGAAGCGCCGGCTCCAGGAGTAGGTCTTCGCGTGGAGCCCGAGACTGAGGATCTCGAACCCAACCACACTGAGAACGGTCGCGAAGACGGCGGTGACACCGGCCGCCGGACGCCCTCCGAACCGGACCAGGCCCAGGAGCACGGCGACGTGGAGCAGGAGGCCCAGGGACAGGAGCATCGAGCCGGGGACGAGGAAGAGCTGGTTCGGCGAGTAGAGCAGCATCATCCGGAGGCTCCGCCAGCCGTCCCGAAACGTGCGAAGCTTCGACTCTCCTTTCCGGGGCGCGAGCACGATCGGGATCTCGGCCGTCTTGAGTCCGGCGAGCCCGGCGTTGATGGCGAGCTCCAGATTGAACTCCATGCCCGGGCTCACCGGCCGGATCCGCTCGTACGCTTCCCGGGAGAACGCCCGGAAGCCGCAGTACACGTCGGTGTAGCGCGTGCGGAAGAGCGCGTTGAGGATGCGGGTGAGCGCCGGGTTGCCGAACCAGCGGTGGAGGGCCGTGATGTTGCCGTCGCCGCCTCCGAGGTAGCGGCTCCCGGTCACGAACGCGTTACCGTCCTCTCGCAGCGGCGTCAGGAACTCCGGAATCAGGGTGAAGTCGTAGGTGTCGTCGGCATCGCCCATGACGAGGTAGCGGCCGCGCGCGCTGTCGAAGCCCTTCAGGTAGGCGTTGCCATACCCCCGCACGGGCTGGTGCACCACCCGCGCGCCCATCGCCTCGGCGATCGCGACCGAGCGGTCGGTGGAGCCGTTGTCGCACACGACGATCTCCCCGTCCAAGCTGGCCTGGTCGAAGGTCCGCCTGATCTTCTCGATGCAGGCGCCGATCGCCGCCTCTTCGTTGAGGCAGGGCATCACCACGGAGACTTCGGGGACGGTCGCACCGGCGTGACTCATGCGCGGGTCTCCGACCGCAGGGGGACCGCGGCGAGGCGGGTCGCCACCCGCTTCGCCAGGGGGTAGCGGGTGAGGCCGACGATGCACCCGCGCAGCTCGGCCATGCCGAGCCGGCGCAGCGCGCCGGCGGGGCTCGCCTTGGGCCACAGCGCGCGGAACGCGGTCTTGGCCCACCACCAGCCGGCCAGCCGGGCGAACGCGAGCCGCTCGTCGGGGTATCTCAAGGCGTTGCGAACGATGTAGGCGGAGAAGCTGACGCCATGGTCCGCGATCTGGCTCCGCAGCGCCTCCATCGAGCGGCGGTGGCGGTGGCGGACGATGGCCCGCGGCTCGTACACCAGCACGTGCCCTTCCTTCAGCACCCGGAAGAACATATCCAGGTCACCTCCACCGCGGGTCGGCGTGCCGACGTCGAGGGCCGGATCGAAGGCGCCGATGCGAGTGAACAGCGAGCGGCGGAAGGCCATGTTGGCGCCGGTGCCGTAGTCGCCGGCGGCACCGTAGCGACTCGCCAGCGACCTGGTGCCCTCGGGCGCGACCCGGCGCGGTGTGAACCCACGACCGAAGCCGCGGTAGCGCTCGAAGAGCACCTGCGCCTCGGTCCGGAGCTCGGCCGGGAGCACCAGCCCGGTCACCGCGGCAACCGCCTCATCGGTGCCGAAGGCGGCGGCCAGCGCGCGGATCCATCCCGGATCCACCGTGACGTCGTCGTCGGCGAAGGCGACGACTTCCCCCGTGGCCTCCGCGATCGCGCGGTTGCGGGCCCAGTCGAGCCCGGGCCTCGGCTCGCGGACGTAACGCACGCGGCCGCCTCGGCGCTCGACCAGCAGACGGGTCGTCTCGCTGGCCGGGGCGTTGTCCACCACCACGATCTCGAAGTCCTCGTAGTCCACCCGGTCGAGCGCGTCGAGGCAGATCGCGAGCTCCTCGGTCCGGTCCCGGGTACAGATCGCGACGGTCACGCGGAGCCTGGGCACCGGCGCCGCAGTCCTCGGTGGCGGAAGGGTGAGCCGGTCGAGGACCGCGCGGATCTCCGCCGACGCGCATCGCCCGTCGGTCACCGGGAGGCGCACCCAGCCCACCGGCTCTCCGTCTCGGCGGACCAGCGCCTCCAGGGCGACCGCGTCGCCGAGGCGCTCGAGAGACTCGGGGACGCGCTGGAGTTCGATCTCGGCCAGGGCCACCGGCGCCAGGCGACTACTCCTGCTCACGGTACCTCTCGAGCACCATGTCGATCGGCCCATCCATCCGGATCCGACCCTGGTCCAGCCAGACGGCCCGGGTGCACAGCTCCCGCAGCTGCTCCAACTCGTGCGAGACCAGGACCAGCGTGCCGCCTCGGGCGTGATACTGCCGCAGGCGCTGGAGACAGCGCTCCCGGAACGCCTGGTCACCGACGGCGAGCACCTCGTCCAGCAGGAGGATGTCGGGCTGCAGGCAGACCGCGACCGAGAAGGCGAGCCGGGCCTCCATGCCCGAGGAGTAGTACTTGAGCGGCGTGTCGGGCAGATCGGGGATGGCCGCGAACTCGACGATCTCGTCGTAGCGCTCCGCCAGCTCCCTGCGGGTGAGGCCGAGCACCGCGGCGTACAGCGCGATGTTCTCCGCTCCGGTCAGCTCGGGATGGAAGCCGGCGCCGAGCTCGATCACCGCCGTGATGCGGCCCTCGGTGCGGACCGTGCCGCTCGAAGTCTGGTAGATCCCCGCGATCAGGCGGAGGACCGTGCTCTTGCCGCTGCCGTTGCGCCCCAGCAGCGCGACCGCTTCACCGCGGCCGACCGTCAGGTCGACGTCGTGCAAGGTGAACGCCGCGCGTCGGACGTGGATCGGGCGTCGCAGGACGCGGCGGATGAACCACTCCCTCAGCGAGCTGGTGCGGTGCTCGTAGAAGTAGAAGCGCTTCGAGACTCCTCGAAGCACGACCGCCGGCACCGCCGGCTCAGACGATCTCGGGGAAGATCGCGGCGTAGCGACGGAAGAGAGCATATCCGGCCAGGTAGATCGTGACGGCGGCCAGCAGCATGCCGCCGAGGAACTCGGGCGAAGGCATCCGGCCCCAGTAGAGGACGTCGTGGTAGAGCGTCAGCAGCCCCGCGATGGGGTTGAGGAAGTACAGGTCCCGCGCCGCGGCGGGGACCATCCCGGCCGGATAGAACACCGGCGAGAGATAGAACAGCGTCGTGAGCGCGATGGGCAGCGCGTGGTAGACGTCGTAGTAGAAGACCGAGAGCGTCGCGATCGGCAGGGCCAGGCCGATCACCAGGAGCAGCTGGATCAGGAGCAGGACCGGCAGCACGAGATAGCTCTCGGGCACCACGTGATGGTGGAAGATCGCCAGCACGCCGAGGACCAGGCCCACCTCCACCGCGAACTCGATCAGCCTCGAGCCGGCGGCGCCGAAGACGAGGATCTCGCTGGGGAACGCGACGCTGCGGGTCAGCCGCGAGTGCTCGGCAAAGATGTAGGTGCCGGTGTTGAGCGTCTGGAGCATGAAGTTCCAGACGAAGTAGCCGCTCAGCAGGAAGGCCCAATAGTGGGGGAGCGGGATCCGAACCACGTGGCTGAACACCACGCCGAGGACCGCCACGGTGAAGAGCGGGTTCACCAGCGTCCAGACGAAGCCGAGCAGGGAGCGCTGGTACTTCACCTTGAGGTTGCGCACCACGAGGCTGTGGAGCAGCTCGCGGTAGCGCCAGACGCCTCTCATGCGACCGAGCGCGCCGATCATGCGGCGTAGCGCTCCCGCCGCTCGCGCGCGAGCCGCCGGGCGCGGGGATAGGCCGTCAGCCCCATCCAGCAGTTCCACCACATCCGCAGCAGCACCGAGGCCGGCAGCGGATCGCGGCCGAGTGCTCGTCGCAGCAGGCGCACCCCGGGCTTGGCGAGGCGCCACCCGGTGTACCCAGCGAGCGTCGGCCTCCCACGTCGGTCCGCCACCAGGTGCTTGGCCAGGAAGGCCACGACCGCGCGCTGGTGGCCGACGATCTGGTCGCACGCCGCCGCGGCCTCGGTCCGGTGCTCGTGCCAGGCGAGCGCCCGCGGCTCGTACACCACCGAGTGCCCGGCCCGGAGGGCCCGCCAGAGGAAGTCGTGATCTCCGCCCCCCGGCAACGGCATTCCGAGGTCGAGCGCTTCGTCGAATCCACCCAGCGCGAGCGCAGGCTCGCGGCGGACGGCGTAGCTGCACCCGCTCCCGACGCTGATCGCCCAGGCGATGAGCGGCGCCGGACGGCCGTGCAGGGGACGGTCGGCGTGATCCGGGAGCACGATCCGCTCGAGGCCGCGCGCGAACCCGCCGTTCGCCTCGAACAGCCGCTCGCCCGGAGTGTTCAGCCCCAGTGGCTCGACCCGCCCGGTGCACACCGCCACACGAGGCTCCGTCTGGAAGACCTGGAGCAGGGCACCGGCCCAGTTTCTGTCCGCCACCGCGTCGTCGTCGAGAAACGCGAGCGCCTCGTGTCGCGCCTCGACCAACGCGCGGTTGCGGGCGAAGTCGAGGCCGGGGACCGGCTCCGCCACGTAGCGCACCGACGGGAACCGGGACGCTACGAGCACGCGGACCGCCGCGTTGCCCGGAGCGTTGTCCACCACCAGGATCTCGGCCGGCGGCACGGTCTGGTGCAGCAGCGAATCGAGCGCGCGCTGAAGGAGGATGGGCCGCTCCCGGGTGCACACGGCCGCGCTGAGACGCATGGCCGTCATTCCCAGCGCGACCGGGCGGGCAGGGCGGCCTCGCCCTGGCGGATCCAGCGGATGCCCCCGGCCACCAGGCCGGCGGAGTAGGCAAGCCGAGCGGCGAGCACCGCGGGGAGCATGAGCAGCGGCTCTCCCACGCGCGCCCGGGCCCAGCATCCCAGGATGTAGGCCGTCGTCCCGAGCGCAATCGGCAGGCTCCCCGCCACGAGGAGGCCGGGGTAGCGGTACACCCACGCGGCCCGCGCGGCACCAGTGCGGGCCTTGCTCTCGATGGCGCTGTAGCCCCATCGGTAGTTGCGCCGCAGGAGATTGCCGAACCCGGGGCGATTGTGGTGATACACCCGTGCGCCCGGGACGAAGACGATCCTTCCCCCGGCTCGCCGCACCGCCGCCTGCCAGGCCAGCTCCTCGTGGGAGTAGGCGATGGGCTGCTGCTCGGTGAATCCTCCGGTGCGCGCGAACACCCCGCGCCGGACGCTCAGGTTTCCGGGAGGATGATTGGAGACCTCGCCGCCCTCGCGCCCGGAGTGCACGTGGTACCAGCCGCAGTAGTAGTCGCACCGCGCCGTGAGGCTCAGGTCTGGCGGCAGGTCGAGCGATCCGCCGACGACTTCCGTGCCCCGACCGTGCTCGTCCAGCAGGCGGCCGAGCCAGTCCGCCGCAGGCGCGCAGTCGGCATCGAGAAAGACGATCGGGTCGCCGGCGGCGAGCGCCGCCCCCCGATTGCGGCCCATCGCCGGGTTGCCCATCTCCCCGCCGGGCTCCGCTTCCAGCACGCGAGCGCCCGCGGCCCGCGCCTCGGCGACCGTATCGTCCGTGGAGTCGTCATCCACCACGATCACTTCAAGCCCCCGGCCGCGAGCGTCCTGCGCCAGGACCGCGCGAACGAGAGCCCCGATGCGGCCGGCCTCGTTGCGCGCGGGGATGACGACGGTGACCAGGGTCGAATCAGGCGGGAACACGGCGGTGTACGTCGTCGTAGATCTCCCCCACCGTGCGCACGAAGCGGCTCCAACCGAGGTGCTCGAAAGCGTACTGCCGGGCGGCCTCTCCCAGCTCGCGGCCCCGGGTGGGGCCGCGGAGGATGGAGACGATCCCCTCGGCCAACGCTGCCGAGGTCGGCTGGACCAGCACGGCCGTGTCTTGGGTGAGCACGGAACGATGGGTCGAGATGTCGGTGGCAACGATCGGCCGACCCGCGGCGAGGTAGTCGAAGATCTTCAGCGGAAGGTTGCCCCCGAACGCGCGAGGCGAGACCAGCACGTCCGCCATCGCCAGGTACACCGGCATCGCGCTCCGGGGCTGGCGCTCCACGACCGTCAGGATGGCGGTACGCGTCAGCGCTCCGGCCCCTTCGGGGAGCGAGGGCCCCGCGGCGCCGTCGGCGCCGACCAGGACGAACCGCGCCTTCGGCACCGCGGCGAGCACGGCGGGAATGGCGGCGATCAGGTCATCCAGCCCCTGGTAGGTCTCGAAAGTGCCGCTGTACAGGATGACCTGAGCGTCCTGAGCAAGCCCGAGCTGCCGCCGCAGCGACAGCGATTCGAATGTCGGCACCTCGCCCGGCGTGCTGGGGAAGCGCCATTCCCGCACCTTCGTCCCGGGAGCCGTATGCCGGACCCGGTCGCCCAGCCCCGCGCTCGCCACCACGAGATCCGCCCGGCCGAGCAGCCAGCGCTCGGCTTCACGCAGGAGCATCGGCATCGGCGGGACACGAGCCGCGGCGTGCTTCCTCAGTTGCTCGGGGAGACTCGACTGCATGTCGTAGAGGAGCGGGATTCGATGGCGTCGAGCGAGGACCAAGGCCGGCCACGCCGCCTCTTCCAGCGCGTGGACGCAGGTGTAAGTCTCCCGCGAGAGTCGCTGGTGCAGCGCACGAACCAGCGACCCATCCAGGACCAGCTTGCGGATGGAGAGACCGATCGGCACGCTGCGGATCGCGAGTGGGTTGCCGGCCCGAAAGGTCCGCAATCCGGGGAGCTGGATGTCGCTGCCGACCGGAAACGTGAGCAGATCCACCTGGTACCCCAGCTCGCTCGCCGCCTGGAGCACCTGGCGGAGCGCGATGGGGGTGCCCCGGTCCTGGTAGAACGGCTGCGGCGCGATCGCGAGGATCCGGCGCGCGGCGATCTCCCCGGAGCAGGTGAACCGCCTTGCACCGGACCGTTCGCCGCTCGCCGGAAGAATCACGCTGGGCAGGGCCATCGCACCGTAAGGGCAAATAGCTGAACGAGTTGCGTATCAGGGCGTCGGCTCGACTCGGCCGATTGACCCTCCGATCAGCAAGAACCCTGCCCGCACACGTTCCCAGCCAGGCGCGGAAATGATTTGGGGGTAGGGCTTTAGACGGCGGCGGAAGGGCAGAGATCAGCGACTGCGCAGTCGGGGCAGCGAGGACGCCGGGCGATGCAGACCTGCCGCCCGTGCGTGATCAGCAGGTGGGAGAGCAGGGCCCAGTCCTGCCGCGGGAAGAGGGGCATGAGGTCCTGCTCGATGCGTATCGGGTCGTCGTGCCGGGTGAGACCGAGCAGCCGCGAGAGACGGGTGACGTGGGTGTCCACCGTGATTCCCTCGTTGATTCCGTAGGCGTTTCCAAGGACGACGTTCGCCGTCTTCCGACCGACACCCGGCAGCACCCGAAGCTCCTCCATGCTTCGCGGCACCTCGCCGCGATGGTCCGCCACGAGCGCCTGCGCCATTCCTACGAGGCTGCGTGCCTTGTTGCGGAAGAACCCGGTGGATCGGATCAGCTCCTCCACCTCGGCGCGGTCGGCTCGGGCAAGATCCTCGGGCCCGGGGTAGCGGACGAAGAAGGCCGGCGTCACCATGTTCACCCGGGCGTCGGTGCACTGGGCCGACAGGATCGTGGCGACGAGGAGCTGGTAGGCGTCGGCATGGTCGAGCGCGCAGGCGGCATCGGGATAGGTCTGGTGCAGACGCTGGAAGATGAGCCTGGCGCGCTCCGCTCTCGCCGCGGCGGACTCGCGTCCCTTGCGGGATCTCAAGGACGCCGGCGTCCGGCCCACGTCGTGAACTCCTCGGCGGTGCGGGTGTTGAGGACGTCGGTCGGGCCCAGCCAGCCTTTTCGCGCGATGCCGACGCCGTACTCCACATGTCCTATCCCGGCTATGTTGTGCGCGTCGGCGCCGATGGAGACCATGACGCCCCCGTCCCGCACCCGCTGCAACACTCTCCAGTCCAGGTCGAGCCGATGGGGATCCGCATTGACCTCCAGCGCCACGCCTCGCTCGGCAGCTTTCTCGATCACCAGATCGAGATCCAGCCCGTATGGGTCGCGGGAGAGGAGGAGACGACCGGTCGGATGGCCGATGATGGTGAGGTATGGGTTGTCCATCGCGGTGAGCAGGCGCGAGGTCATCTCCGCGGCGGTCATGTTGAAGCGGGAGTGAATGGATGCGATCACGAAGTCGAGCCGTTGCAGCACCTGCTCCTCGAAGTCCACCCGGCCATCGCCGAGAATGTCCGCCTCGACGCCCTTGAGCACCCGGATGCCATCGAGTCCCGCGTTCACTTCGTCGATCTCGTCGGCCTGGCGAAGCAGATCATCGGCCTTGAGCCCACCCGCGTAGGCGGCTGCCTGGCTGTGGTCGGTGATGCCGATCCACTGATAACCGGCCGCCTTGCACGCCAGGGCCAGCTCTTCGACCGTATTGGAGCCATCGGAGTACTTGGTATGACAGTGGAGGAAGCCCCGCAGGTCGCCGCGCTCCACCAGACGGGGGAGCTCACTCCGCTCGGCCGCGGCGATCTCCCCCCGACCTTCGCGCAGCTCGGGCTCGATGTAGTCGAGGCCGAGGGCGCGGTAGAGACTCTCCTCGTCTGGGGTGTAGACGAACTCGCTGCCTCGCCAGAGCGCCGCACCGGTGAGCGCCAGCCCCCGGGCCGACGCGTGCGCCGCCAGCTGGGCCACGTGCTGCTCGCTGCCGGTGGCCTGCACCAGCACGGCGCCCACGTTGACCGGCGTCGTCACGATGATCTGCGCGCTCGCGCCCCCGGCGAAGCGGAGCGTGAGCCGGCGCTCGTCCTGGCCGGCGAACTCGTGGACGCCCGGATGCTGGCTGAGACGCTTGAACAGCTCGGCCGGGGAGACGTCGGCCACCAGGACCATCACCAGGTCGCGCACGACTTCCGTCCGGCGGCGCACGTCGCCGGCAACCAGGGCGGCCGTCACGCCGGGGAGCTTCGCCAGCGCGGTCCGCAATCCCTCGGCCTCGTCCGCGGCGTGGTGGGACAGGCGGTACGCGCTCGCCTGGCGGAGGAAAGCGATGCTCTTGAGGATGTTCTCCGACGTCTTCTGACCGAACCGGGGCAGCTTGGCGAGGCGGCCGTCGGTCGCCGCGGCCTCGAGGTCGGGCAGCGAATCGATGCCGAGGACGTCGTGGATCTGGCGGATCTTGGCGACGCCGAGTCCGGCGATGGACAGCATCTCGACCAGGCCCGGTGGGATCTGCTCGCGCAGCTCTTCCAGCATGCCCGCGCGGCCGGTGTTGATCAGCTCGGCCGCGATCTGGAGGGTGGCCGGACCGACGCCTTTGGCCGCGGCGAGCGAGCCGTCCTCCAGGCCCTGGCGCAGGTCGCCGTTGAAGCCGGCTATGGCGCGGGCGGCGGTGCGGAACGCCCGGATGCGGAACGGATTCTCGCCCTTGAGCTCGAGAAAGGCCGCCATCTGCTCCAGGACCTCGCCCACGGCCTTCTTGTCCATGAAGTCCTTCAGGGTCTCCATCAGCGCTCTCCACTGGCCACGGCAGCGGCCACACCCTGGGTACGCCAGCCGAGCTCGAGCAGCTCCTCCTCCCCGATGATGGAGCGGAGACCGGCCGCGGCCGCGCCAGGCAGCGCGGGCGCGAAGAGCGCGCTGCCGTCCTCGCGAGTGAGCCTCGGAGCGCGCGGACCGGTTGCCTCCACCGCACTGAAGCCCGGCCGGTCGGCACGCAGTCCGAAGATTCCCAGCACGCGGAGCAGCCCCTGCGGGTCGCGCGAGACGAACACTCCATCGAGCGGCTCGGGCGCCTCGTTCTCGATGACCCTGGCCCAGATCATCCGCTCGGGAAACTGGGCGTAATAGGCGGCCACTTCCTTCGGCTCGGCCCCGTCCGGGGACACCGCGCTCAGCACCTCCTCCGTCGTGTCGCGAGCGATGGGGATCGTCACGGCGCCGGCGGTCCACGTGAGGTAGGCATGGTGCACCAGAGCTACCATCTGATCCATCGCCTCACCGAGGCCCTCGTCAGGGCGGAGGTCGCGGAGCAGGGTGATCACCTCGCGGTCCATCAGGAATGCGTCGCGGTCGGTGGGATCGTGACCCGAGGCGGCCAGACTGGCGGCGATTCGAGGGAAGCTCGTCGCCGCCGCGGGTTGGAAGACGAGGTCGAGCGGGGTGGCGCGGGGCATGGACGTAAGCTAATGCGAGGCATCCGGCTCAGGGCCGGAGGAAGCCGCCGACCACGCGGACAAACTCCTCGTGTGCTTCCACATACGGCACATGGCCGCAGCGGGGCACCGGATGCAGGGCGGCGCCGATCAGGGAGGCCGTGACCCGGGAGGCCTCCAGCGGGATGGGGTCGCTCTCGCCGTGGAGGACGAGGGAGGGGATGCCGCGGAGCGTGGGGAGCCGCTCGCGGAGATCGAAGTCACCGAGGCTGGCCCACACCTCCTGCTGAGTACGGCCCGTCACGCGGAACGGCGTGAGGTCGCGGGCGAGCGCGGGGTCGTGGAAGTACGGCGCCACCGACAGCTCGAAGATGCGCCGCTGGTAGGCCTCGGGGTCCCGCTCCCGCAGTCCGCTTTCGCGGAGTGCCCGCCGCGCCTCCTGGAACTCGGGGTCGAGGTTCCGCTTGCTGAACCGCTGCTCGAACCTCTCCCGAGCCGCGCGCCAGGCGGGAGCGGGGGAGACGAGCGCCAGCCGCTCCACCCGCTCCGCGTGGTCCAGCGCGTACAGCAGCGCGAGCAACCCGCCCCATGAGTACCCGGCAATCGTCATGCGGCGGAGCCCCCACTCCGCGCGCAGGGCCTCCAGGTCGGCCACGTGCTCGGTCCAGCCGACGGGCACGTCGCGCGGCACGGCCGACCGACCGCCGCCGCGCTGGTCGTAGTAGATCAGCTCGCGCCCGTCGGCGAGCGCGTCAAAGCCTGGGAGGAGATAGTCGTGATGCGCGCCTGGTCCGCCGTGCAGCACCACGACCGGCGGGCCGCCGCCGATCCGGCGCACGAACAGCTCCACGTCACGGATACGGGCAACCGTCTCGGTGCCTCCCTGCGTCGCCACCAGCTACAGCAGCACGGCCAGCGCGTCGGCGACGCGACGGACCTCCGCCTCTTCCTCGGCCGTGAAGGGGTCGGGCTCGTCGCTGTCCACGTCGATCTGACCCAGAATCCGGTCGCCGCGACGGATGAGCACCACCAGCTCGGAGCGGGTCCAGGTGTTGCAGGCGATGTAGTTCTCCACCGCGCGGACGTCCGGCACGTTCTGATCCTTGCCTGTCGCCACGGCGGTTCCACAGACGCCATGGCCGACGGGAATGTGGGTGTGATCGGTGTCGCGGCCGGCGTAGGCCTCGAGCACGAGCTCGGCGCCGTGGACCATGTACATGTAGACCGAGGTGTAGGGCGCGCCGGTGGCGCGGATCTTCTCCGCCGCAGTCCGAAGAAGGTCGACCCGCCCGACCTCCCTCGCGAAGGCGCCGCGCAGGGTCGCGATCACCTTGTCCGCGTGCAGCACCGGCATCGTCAGCCTCCTCGGGTACTGAGCGTGGCGCGCACGGTCGTCACTTTGTCGCCACGGCGGATCACGATGCTCACGGTGTCTCCCGGCGCGTGGCTCCGGAGCGCGTTGGTCATGGCCTGCAGGTCCGGTATTTCCATGCTTCCGATCCGGGTGATGATGTCGTCGCCCCGGAGCCCCGCCTGCTCTGCCGGGCTGCCCGCCCGGACGCCGAGGAGCCGCACCCCGCCGGGATTGTCGGTCATATCCGGGATCGTGCCGAGGTAGGTCCCGTAAGCGGGCGCACTGTTGGTGGTGCCCATCGCGTGTGAGGGCGGAGGCACCTCGACCGGCGTGAGCCTGGTTGGCCGGTTGGCGATCGCGGTTACCAGGCCCACCGTGAAGTTGGTCACTCGCCGGAACCCTTCGGGATCGATCTTCTCCCAGTCGTCCGTGGTGCGGTGGTAGTCGTCGTGCAGGTCGGTGAAGATGTGCAGCACCGGCCGACCCGCCGCGTAGAACGACGACTGGTCGCTCGGGCCGTAGCCGTCGCCCTGGGCCTTGAGATCGAACCCCGCGTGCCAGTTCAGGGAGTCGAGCAGGGCGGGGAACTCCTTCGCCGTACGCGACCCGTAGACGATGAGCCGGCCGTTCCGCAGTCTCCCCACCATGTCGAGGTTGATCATCGCCGACGTGGTGGTGAGGGGGTAGACCGGCTGCTTCACGTAATAGGCCGATCCCAGCAGACCCAGTTCCTCGCCGCTGAACGCGATGAAGAGCACGGTGCGCGCCGGCGGCGCCTGGGCGAGCCGCGAAGCGATCTGGATCAGCATCGCGGCCCCCGAGGCGTTGTCATCCGCCCCGTTGTGCACTTTGCCGGTGCTGTCGGGATCCAGGCTGCCGAACCCGCCGAGGCCCAGGTGATCGTAGTGGGCACCGACGATGACGGCCTCGTTGCGCAGGTTCGGGTCGTGTCCCGGCAGCAGGCCGATCACGTTCCGTCCCACCAGACCGCCCACCCGGGCCGACTGCGCCACCGGCGCTTCCTTGGCGACCGTGAACGACTGGAACCAGCCGCCCGCGGCGGGTTGTAGCCCGACCTGCTCGAATCGCCGGGCGAGGTAGGCGGCGGCGGTGTCCGCCCCGGGTGAGCCGGTCATCCGGCCCCGGAGACGGTCGTCGCTCAGGTAGCGGATGTCATCGATGGCCGTGATCGGCGGCGGGGCCGGCTTCTCCACCGTCTGCTGCCGGGTGCCGAATTGTGCCTGTAAACCCGCAGGCGCGGCGAGCAGAAACAGCGCCACGAGGCGGGACTCGAATGTCGGGTGGATCATACCCGAAAGATAGCGCCGCTAGCTGTGATTACCGGACACGTTATTCCGGGTTGAGAATGTCGGTGAAGTGATTCCCGGTCCACCTTG
>Ga0075325_1000030_pt1 | contig 15860 bp, 14 predicted proteins | sample MayberrySE_Catta_5_FD_120048 | JGI IMG/M metagenome (GOLD analysis project Ga0075325, IMG submission 120048) | Natural and restored wetland microbial communities from the San Francisco Bay, California, USA, that impact long-term carbon... | ecosystem: Environmental > Terrestrial > Soil >... | reverse complement strand
TCGTGCAGCGAGCGCAGCACGTAGCCGGAGTTGAAGTCGAGCAGCGGCGTCTCGGTGACGCTGGGGTCGGTGATCTGCGGCACGCACCTGCGGTAGCCGTGGGCGTCCATGTGGGCCAGCAGCCGGCAGACGTATTCCGAGGTGAGGTCGGCCTTCAGCGTCCAGGAGGCGTTGGTGTAGCCGACGGTGAAGGCGAAGTTGGGCACGCCGCTGAGCATCATCCCCTTGTAGGTCATCGTGCGCGGGATCTCGACCGGCTCGCCGTCGACGCGCAGCTCGATGCCGCCGAGGAAGAGCAGGTTGAGGCCGGTGGCGGTGACGATCACGTCGGCCTCCAGCTCCTCGCCCGAGTCGAGCTTGATGCCGTTGCCGGTGAAGCGCTCGATCGTGTCGGTGACGACGGTCGCCCGGCCCGAGCGGATCGCCTTGAAGAGATCGCCGTTGGGCACCAGGCAGAGGCGCTGGTCCCAGGGGTTGTAGCGCGGGCTGAAGTGCTTGTCGACGTCGTAGCCCGCCGGCAGCGCCCGCTCCACGCCGCGGCGAATCATCCGCTTCATCGCCTGCGGCCGGTGGCGGCTGAGCCAGTAGGTGAAGCCCTGCAGGAGGACGTTCTTCCAGCGCACGATCGGGTAGACGGCCCGGTCGGGCAGGAAGCGACGCAGCCCGTTGGCGATCGGGTCTTCGGCCGGCAGCGAGGCGATGTAGGTAGGCGAGCGCTGCAGCATCGTCACCTGGGCGGCGCGCTCGGCCATCGCCGGGACCAGGGTGACGGCGGTGGCGCCGCTGCCGATCACCACGACCCGCTTGCCCGCGTAGTCGAGGTCCTCGGGCCAGTGCTGGGGATGGACGACCTCGCCCTCGAACTCGGCGGCGCCCTCGAACTCGGGGGTGAAGCCCTCGTCGTAGCGGTAGTAGCCGGTGCAGGTCCAGAGGAAGTCGCAGGTGACGCTTACCGTCTCGCCCTCGCCGCGCTCGGCCTCGACCGTCCAGCGCGCCGCCTCGCTCGACCACTCGGCGCGCACCGTGCGGTGGCCGTAGCGGATCTTGGTGTCGATGCCGCCCTCGCGCGCCGTCTCGCGCACGTACTCGAGGATCGACTCGCCATCGGTGATCGACTTGGCCCGCGTCCAGGGCTTGAAGCGGTAGCCCAGCGTGTGCATGTCGGAGTCCGAGCGGATGCCCGGGTAGCGGAAGAGGTCCCAGGTCCCCCCCAGTTCCTCGCGCGCCTCGAAGATCGCGTAGCTGCGCTCGAGGAAGGCCTCCTGCAGGTGGTGCGCGGCGCCGACGCCGGAGAGCCCGGCGCCGACGATCAGCACGTCGAGATGCTCAGTTGGTTGCCCGTCGGAGGTCAAGAGCCTCGGGCATTCTGGCACGCTGGCTGGTCAGCCAGTCGGGGCCGTGCCGATCTCACACAGCCCTAGGCGGGCGGAGAGCCCGCCGGGGGTGGCGGCGGCTGCTGCCGCGGGGGCTGGGCCGGCCCCGGGGCCGGCGGCGGGGGAGGTGGCGGCGGCACGCTCGAGCTCGGCGGCGGGGGCGGGGCAGGCGCGGCTGCGACGTCACCGGCCTCGCCCTTGATCGTCAGCAGGCGGTAGTAGATCGTCGCCGCAGCGAGGGCGGCGATCGGCGCGGTGATCGTCGAGGCGATCACGTTGAAGACGATCCGCCCGAAGACGCTGTCGGCGATGCCGGCGCCGATCGCGCCGAGGATGACGCCGACGATCGCGGTGATGATGAAGACGACGAGGATCACGCCGAAGACCTGCCAGCCGTTGTCGCGGACGAGCTCGCGCGAGCGGCCGAAGGAGTCCATCACGCCGCTGTGCTCGACCACGATCACCGGCGCGATCACGGCCCAGATCGTCAGCAGGATCAGGCCGGGGACGACAAGCAGCAGGAAGCCGATGCCGATCGCGATGCCGGCGAGGATGCCGACGCCGATCAGCGGCAGGACCACCGGCCAGGCGGCCTCGATCAGGTCGTTGACCGAGGAGTCGCGCCGCCCGTCCTGGACGTCGCGCACCAGTCCCACGACCATGCCCTGGTAGAGCGTCGCCGCGACCACGCTGACCGCGAGCCCGAGGGGCAGCAGGATCAGGCTGTCGGCGAGGATGGCGTTGACCACGCCAACCACGAGGTAGAGCACGAAGGCCACCGGCAAGAGCACGCCGGCCTGGGCGCCGTAGGTGGAGAAGACCTGACTGAGGGTGCCGCCTACATCGAGCTTTCTATTCATGGGAGCTCCTTTCGACCCGGATCGCCGCTGCCCTGCCCATCTTGCCAGGCATTCTCGAGGGGCACGCCGAAGCTGTTGAGGGCGCCGGCCAGCATCGCGTAGTTGCCGACCAGCATCGTCGCCTCGAGAATGCGGGCCGGCGCGAGGTGGCGCGCCAGCTCCTCATATGTGTCCGCGCTGAGCGCGTGGTCGGTGAGCAGCTCGGGGACGATGCGCAGCAGCAGCCGGGTGGGTTGGTCGAACAGCTCGCTCTCCGGATCCGTTCCGATCGCCGCGATCTGCTCTGGCGAGAGGCCGGCGCGGCGGCCGATCGCCTCGTGCTGGGTCCACTCGTACTTCGAGCCGCAGAGCCAGGCGGTGCGCAGGATCAGCGCCTCGGTCTGATGGCGCTCGAGCCGGCCGCGCGGCATCAGCCGCAGGTTGAAGGCGAGGAAGGGGCGGAAGAGGCGCCGGTCGATCGAGACGACCCGCATGAACTGGTAGCTGCGGCCCCGGGTTGCCCGCTTGGCGAGCGCGATCACGGCGCGCTGCAGGGGCGAGCGGCGGATCCGCGGGTCGTCCGTGCGGTCGGGGAGCTGGTGCCAACGCGGGGTCGCAGCGGGTGCGCCGCCCTCGCTCACCGTCCGCGCTTTCGCTCGAGCTCTGCCTTGAGGCGCTGCATCTGCATGACCGCCTTCGTGCGACCCCAGCCGGCCAGGTGCCCCACTCCCCCGTCGCGCCGGAAGCGCTCGGTGCTGAGCGTGACCGCCAGGCGGGCCGGGTCCTCCCAGCCCGCCCAGGGAAGCGACCCGAACTCGTCGCTGAGCAGCAGGTCGCGGGCCGCCCTGGCGGGCGCGACGCCGCGCTCGAGCCGCTGACCGCCCTCTGCCGCCACCCACTCCAGGTACTCGCGCAGCAGGTCGACCTCCGCCTGGCTGCATACCGGGCCGTGGCCGGGGACGAAGGTCGTCGCGCCAAGCCCCGAGATGCGCTCGATCGCCGCCAGCCAACCGCTCAGCGGGCCGGCCCAGGTGATCGGCGTGCAGCCGATGAAGAGGATGTCGGCGGCAAAGCAGACCGAGACATCGGGCAGCCAGGCGATGGCGTCGCCGGCGGTATGCGCCGGTCCCACCTCGATCAGCTCGACCGTGCGCTCGCCGAGCGCGAGGCTGAGCCGGCCGTCGAAGGTCTCGCTCGGCAGGGTCAGCTCGACCTCGCTCCAGTCGAAGGGGGCCATCTCCCGCCCCAGGGGCCGCACCACCCGGCCGAGGCGCTGCAGGCGACGCAGATCGCGCGGCAGGTCGAGGGTCATCATCCGCTTCGCCGCGCCGGTCGAGACGATGCGAGCCCCGGCGAGCAGCTGGTTGCCCCAGACGTGGTCGCCATCGGAGTGGGTGTTGAAGGCGATCTGCGGCTCCACCTCGACAAGCCCTCGCGCGGCCTCGAGCATGCGCCGGGTCAGCCGCAGGTCCCAGAGCGTGTCGACGAGCAGCACCTGCTCGCCCGCAGCCACGAGCCCCGCATTCGACTCTCCGAGGCCGCCATTGGGCTGCAACCAAGCCCAGGTCCCCTCGCCAACCCGCCGGAAGCCGCCCTCAAACCGCACCGGCTCCCCATGCAGTGTCAGCTCCCCCGCCACGCCCCCATCCTCCCGCAATCCCAAATCCCGCGCGACCGCGGGGGCGAATCTCCTCGCTGTCGACCTTAAGGCCCCTATGGGGGACTTAAAGTCGACAGCGCGGAGCGCCGCGGCGTGGGAGCTGGCGAGGAGGCAGCACGGGGTTCTCACCCATCGCGACCTGCTCGGGTTGGGCTACAGCCCGAAGGCGATCAAGCACCGGCTGGCCAGCGGGCGGCTGCACCGCGTCTTTCGTGGCGTCTACGCCGTCGGCTGGCCGCTGCTGACCCGGGAGGGGCAATGGATGGCGGCCGTGCTTGCCTGCGGGCCCGATGCCGTGCTCAGCCACCGCAGCGCCGCGGCTCTTTGGGGATTCGGCGAGGAGCGAGCTGGGGCGATCGACGTCAGCGTCCGGCGCCGGAGCGAGCACCGGCGGGCGGGGATCCAAGCGCGCAGCCGTCCGTCGCTTTCCGCGGACGATGTCGTTCGCCGCCGGGGAATCCCGGTCACGACCCCGACCCGCACGCTGGTCGACGTGGCAATCGAGCTGGCGCCTCTGCGCCTCGAGCGAGCCGTGAACGAGGCGGACAAGCTCGACCTGGTCGATCCCGAGACGCTGCGCGAATCACTCGACCGCTACGGGGGCGCGCCCGGGGCCCGGCCGCTGCGTGTTCTGCTCGACCGCCAGACGTTCCGCCTCTCCGACTCCGACCTGGAGATCTTCTTCCGGCCGCTCGCCGCGCGCGCGGGGTTGCCTCCGCCGCTGAGCAAGCAGATGGTCGACGGATTCGAAGTCGACTTCCACTGGCCGGAGCTGAACCTCGTCGTCGAGACCGACGGGCTCCGCTATCACCGCACCCCGGCCGCGCAGGCGCGCGACCGGCTGCGCGACCAGACGCACACGGCCGCCGGCCGGACGGCGCTGCGCTTCACCCACTTCCAGGTGAGATACGAGCCCCGCCATGTCGTCCGGATCCTGCGCGAGACCGCGCGCCGCCTGTGACGGAGCGCGAGCTGAGCTACCCCTCGTAGGGCGCGTAGCGGTTGTGGAGCATCAGGTCGTTGCCGTCGGGGTCGTTGAAGAAGGCCATGTGGCAGACCCCGGTGTCCATCACCTCGCCGTTGAACTCGACGCCCTTGGCCTCCAGCGCGGCGCGCGCCGCGGGGACATCGTCGACGTGCAGGGCTGGGTGGGCGTTCTTCTGCGGCGCGAACTCCATGCCGAATTTGGCCGGCTCCCAGATGCCGAAGCAGGTGTCGCCGGCCCAGAACTCGAAGCGGCTGTTGTCGTCTGGCCGCAGCCCGAGCGTCTCTACGTAGAACTGCCGCGCGCGCTCGGCGTCCTGCGACGGAACCCCGATGAAGTCTGCCTTGGTGATCATTTGCCCCTCCAAGCTCGTGTAGCGGATGCGAGCGACCTTACCGATCGCCGGGTGGCGATCGAGCCCCTTTTGGAAGTCAAACACCCATCAGCTTGGCGGCCACAAAGATCATCGCAGCGATCAGAGCGGCGACCGCCCCCCTGTTCTGAAACCGCGCGTGTAGGCCCATGGCTTTCTTGTAGTCGCCGAGCAGCGCCTCGGCACGGGCCGAGTCCCAGTCGGCCGCCTCCCACATCGCCGGCCTCGGGTCCGACAGCCCCTCCTCGGCCCGGTGATGAGTCGCGTTGTTGTCGACCACCCAAACGAAGGCTCCGAATAGGCCAGGGAGGAACATCAGGCTGCTGACCAAGCCGAACGACTCCCCCGTCACCGCGTCGATCTGGGCCGCGGCGGTCACCGGGAAAACCCCAATCACGAACATGAAGAGGGCATAGAGGACCTGATCGAGGGCCACGTTCACATCAGGCCCCGAGGGCGTCATCACCTGACCCGATCCGGACTTCGCCAGCGAGACACCCACCAGCGCGGCGAGCGCGAGGCACGCGCCGAGGACCAAAATCGAGACAACGCCGATCCGCCAAACGCTTGCCGGCCCAGCAGCGGACCACACGCCCGCCGAGAAGAGCCAGAACGAGGCGGCGAAGACAGCGAAGCCGGTGACTGCGATCAACAGGGCGCGACGCGCGTCGATCCGTTCGAGCTGCAGGCGCACGGGGCTGAAGACGAGGCTCTCGACGACGAGCAGCGCGTAGACGAGTGCGGCCGCGGCCGCCAATCCCGGCTGGTTGACCTCCCCGCCGAGCAGCACGATCGAGGCGAGGGCGGCGGCGGCGACAAGGCAACCGAACAGCACGCCGACGCCGAGCCTCGGGGCCGCGTCACGCTTGCGGCGCTTTGATCCGCGGATAGCCCATGCAACGGCCATTCCTGCGCCGGCGAGGACCACGAGGAACAGCACGCCGATCCGTAGGAGAACGTCGCCTTCAGGGTCGCTGCCTATGACGACCTCGTTGAGCCCGATCGGATCGGCGGCAGCCGCAAGCAGGACGAGCACCGCGGCGAGCGCGGCGAGCGCGAATACGTAGAGGCTGAGATAGAGATCCGGCACCGCCCCATAGCCGGTCGTCCTGCCGGGCTTCCCTTCCTCGGCGGCCTGGGACTTTGGCTCGCTTCCCCTTGGGAGAGCGCCGTGAGCTCGCCAGTACTCCACATCCTCGCGCTTCAGCGGTGGCCGTACGTTCTTCGCCAGATCGGCCTCGGCGTCGACGAGGTCGCGGAAGCGGCTACGGAAGAGGGTGAAGACGAGGACGTCGAAGGTGAGCTCGATCGCGCTGAGGGTCGCCAGGGCGTGCTGCTTGCTGAACTCGCCGAAGGCGAGCCATGAAGCGGTAAGCAGAGCGGCGACGACGAAGCTGACCACACCGGTCGTTCCGAGCATGTCCTCGCGCAACTCGCTGCGCAGCGCGTCTGAGGCGAAGACGATCGGCAACGCGATCAGGAGCGCCGTGACTGCGGAGCCGATCGCCAACACTGCCCACAACTGCTCGTTGACCACGGCCTGAGCGCCCACGGCCAGCGCGCCCGCGGCAGCGGTAGCCGACGAGAGCAGCAGCGCCTCACGGCCCCTGAAGCCGTTGTTGGCAAGCGGCTGGGTTAGCGCAAAGGCCAGGGCGAGGACGGGTATCCAGAGCGGGACAGTCAAGCCCGGATAGGGGGGAGGCCAGTGGTAGCAGTAGGCGAGCGTGCCGGCCGCGCCAAGCACGCCGACCAAGACCGGCCGCACGATCCGCCGCCCCTCAAGCCACAGCGCCAGCCCAGCGACCACCAGCGCGGCGGCGACCGTCGCCACGGTGGTCGCCAGCGCTGCCTCCGTCCCGGATGCGCCCTGATTGTCCCTCAGGATCAGGGCAACGAGCCCAACCGCCGCCCAGGTCGCAAGCGCCCACGATCCAAAAGCCGGGTCCCCGCCCCTGCGGTCACGGGCGTACAGGCTGACGAGCACGTAGACGAGCAGCGCAGCGACCACAGCGGCGGCAAGACAAAGGAAGACTGCGTGTGCCCAGCCTGCGCAGTTGAAATCGTGCGGCGCGGGCCAAGTCCAGTTCAGACTCGGATCAGGATCTTCGAGCCAGCGCCAGATTACGACCGCGCCGCCAAGGCCGCCCACGAGACCGCCAAGGGCGGTGAGCCTGCGTCGGAATGACACGACCTCGGCTCGCAATGAGATAGCAGCAGCAGCGAGAACGCCAACCAGGATGGGCAGCAGGAGACCATCGCCGACGGTGGCGCTGCGGTACTCGAAGAGACCGGTCAGCGACGCGTCGTAGTCACCAGCGAACCAGAAGGCGCAGAGCATGCCGAAGCCGAGCGCACATGTGACAAGGCCGCTCGCGATACCGACGATTGCCGGCCGCGAGTTACTTTCGATGTAGGTGATCGCCGCAGCTCCTTCGCCCGCAGTCCAGGGACCTGCAGGCTGCTCAATTCCTGATCCCTGGATCGATCCATAAATCTATACCGACCAGCTCGATTCGCCCGTCGCCGGCGCCAAGGCCGAGCACGCGCCGGACCTCACTCGGGACCTGGGCGAGCAGCACAGCCTTAACACTAGGATCTTCCGATGAGCCGCGCAGCGGTAGTCCTGACAGCCGTCGCCCTCGCGCTACTCACGCCCAACGCAGCCAGTGCAGACGGGAGGGCTGGCGTCGGGGGACAGCGGGCTGTCGCTCAGACTGGCACGACGGTTGGCTTCTGGGCGGGTGAGGCGGTGCCCGGCACGGACTGGGGCGTCCCGGCGACCTACTGGAAGCGGCGGGACACGCACTTCTACACACCGCGCCTCTGGCGCGTGCTGCGCCGCCACCGCATCCCGCTCTACTTCAACCTGCGCTACCGGCGCGACTTCGGGCCGGTCCCCGCCGGGATGCCGCGGCGCAGCGACGCGCTGCGCATCATCCGCACCGCCAACCGGCTCGGCGTGCCGGTCTGGGGCTGGATCCTGATCCCCTACAGCGAGGGCTACTGGGCCTGGGAGGGGGGCGCGGCCGAGCACTTCAGGGCGATCAAATCGATCCTCGGCTGGGCTCGCGAGAAGCGCGTCCGCCTGCAGGGCCTCGCCCTCGACCCCGAGCCGCGCCTGCGCACGCCCTTCGAGATGACCGCCGCGATCATGGGCGGCAGCGGCGGTGGCGCCTTCGAGTCGGTCTTCCAGCCGACGATCGACCCGCTGCGGCAGTGCGCCGCCTGGCGCGGCTACGCGCACATGGTGCGCTGGGCCGAGCGGCGCGGAGTCAGAGTCTCGGCCGCCCCGATGCCCGCCGCGCTCGACGACATCGGCGACGGTCGCCTGGCGCTCCAGGACGCCGCCAACTTCATCCTGCCGCCGGCGCCCTGGGACGAGCTCTTCTTCCAGGTCTACCGCAGCGTCTTCACCTATTACTCGGGAAGCGATCCCGGGCCCGGGATCATCTCCTCCTACTTCGCCGCCGCCCAGCGCGAGTACGGCAGCGTCGGCCAGCTCAGCCTCGGCTCGGCGGGCCGCGGGCCCTACCGGCGCTTCGCCAGCCTCCTGCACGACGTGCGTCTGGCGGCCACCCTCGGCGCTCGCGAAGTGCCGATCTACTCCCTGGAGAGGACCCTGCGCGCCTACGGCGGCCCGCGTTCGCTGGTCCGCCTCGTCAAGGCGGCCCAGAGCCCGTTCACGGGGCGCGCGGCGGTCAGGTCGACTGCGCCCACCGCGGAGGCCAAGAGGCTCCGCGCCGCGGTCCGCCGCGCCGACCGGGGAGCGACCGCCAACACCGGAGCGATCACCGCAAGTCGCGGCGCCGCGCTGGTCCCCAACCGCTGGCCCGGCGGCTGCGCCGGCTAACCGCCACCGCCCTCGCGCCGCGGCTTGAAGCCGCGCAGGCGCAGCGAGTTGGAGACGACGAAGACGCTCGAGAAGGCCATCGCCGCGCCGGCGATCAGCGGGTTGAGCAGGCCGGCGGCCGCCAGCGGCAGGGCGGCGACGTTGTAGGCGAAGGCCCAGAAGAGGTTGCCCTTGATCGTCCCCAGGGTGCGCCGCGAGAGCCGGATCGCGTCGCCGACGGCGCGCGGATCGCCTGAGACGAGGGTGATGTCGGAGGCCTCGATGGCGACGTCGGTGCCGGTCCCGATCGCCAGCCCGAGGTCGGCCTGGACGAGCGCCGGCGCGTCGTTGACCCCGTCGCCGACCATCGCCACGATGCGGCCCTTCTCCTGGAGCCGTTCGACGACGGCGGCCTTGTCGGCCGGCAGCACTTCGGCGATCGCCTCCTCGATCCCCAGCTCGGCGGCGACGGCCTTGGCGGTGGTCTCGTTGTCGCCGGTGAGCAGCACCGGGCGCAGGCCGAGGCCGCGCAGCTGCTCGATCGCCTCGGCGCTCGCGGGCTTGACCGCGTCGGCGACGGCGAAGAGGGCGCGCGCCTGGCCGTCCCAGCCGGCGGCGATCGTCGTCTGGCCCAGGGCTTCGGCCTCGCGCCGAGCGTTCTCCAGCTCGGCGGGCAGCCGCATCGCTCGCGCCGCCAGGAAGCTCGGCCGGCCGACGAGAACCGAGTGCCCTTCGACGCGACCCTGAACGCCGAGGCCGGCATGGCTGTCGAAGTCCTCGACCGCCGGCAACTGCGGCACGTCTTCCCGGGCCCGGGCGGTGATCGCCTGGGCGATCGGGTGCTCGGAGGCCGCCTCGACGGCACCCGCCAGCCGCAGGGCCTCGCCCTCCTCGACGCCCTTGGCGAGCCGCAGGCCGGCCACCGCCATCTCCCCCGTCGTCAGCGTCCCGGTCTTGTCGAGGACGACGGTGTCGATGCGCTGGGTCGACTCCAGCACCTCGGGACCCTTGATCAGCAGACCGAGCTGTGCCCCCCGGCCGGTGCCGACCAGCAGAGCGGTCGGCGTCGCCAGACCGAGCGCGCAGGGGCAGGCGATGATCAAGACCGCGACGGCGGCGGTGAAGGCGAAGGTCAGCCCGGCGCCGTCGATGAGCCAGAAGCCGAGCGTGCCGGCGGCGAGGGCGATGACGATCGGCACGAAGACGGCGCTGACCCGGTCGGCGAGGCGCTGGACGGGCGCCTTGCCGGTCTGGGCCTCGGTGACCAGGCGGGCGATCTGGGCCAGGGCGGTGTCCTCGCCGACCCGCGTGGCGCGGACGACGAGCCGCCCGCCGGCGTTGATCGTCGCGCCGACGACCGCGTCGCCCGGCCCCACCTCGACCGGGACCGACTCGCCGGTGATCAGCGCCTGGTCGACCGCCGAGCTGCCGACCTCGACGACGCCGTCGGTCGCCACCCGCTCGCCGGGACGCACGACGAAGCGATCGCCGACGGCGAGCTGCTCGATCGGCAGCCGGCGCTCGTTGCCCGCGTCGTCGAGCACGGCGACGTCCTTGGCGCCCAGGCTGAGCAGGGCCTCGAGCGCCGCGCCGGCGCGGCGCTTGGCGCGTTCCTCGAAGTAGCGCCCGGCGAGGATGAAGGTGGTGACGACGGCGGCGACCTCGAGGTAGATCTGGTCGGAAGCCGCCTCGCGCTCGCTGATCAGCTCGAAGGGCATGGTCATCCCGGGCGTCCCCGCGTCGAGGAAGAGGAGGGCGACGAGCGACCAGCCCCAGGCCGCCAGCGTGCCGAGCGAGATCAGCGTGTCCATCGTCGCGGCGCCGTGGCGCAGGTTCAGCCAGGCGGCCTCGTGGAAGGGCCAGCCCGCCCAGAGCACGACCGGCGTGGCCAGCGCCAGGGAGAACCACTGCCAGTACTCGAACTGCAGCGGCTCGATCATCGCGAGCAGCAGGACCGGCAGCGAGAGCGCCGTCGCCACGATCAGGCGGCGGCGCAAGTCCGCCGTGGGGTCGGCTTCCTCGCCGGCATCCGTGGCCTCCGGGGCCGTGGGCAGAGCGGCCGCGTAGCCGGTCTCGCCGACCGCCTCGACCAGCTCGTGAGGAGCAACTCTCTCGGGGTCGAAGCTGACCGCCGCCTGCTCGGTGGCGAAGTTAACCGTCGCCTCGACCCCCTCGATCCGGTTGAGGCGCTTCTCGACCCGGCTCGCGCACGAAGAGCAGGTCATGCCCTCGATCGGCAGGCTGATTCGCTCTGAATTGGCTGTCTCTGTCTGCGTCATCGCTTCACTGGATCGTGACTTGGCCAAAAGATCGTCTTTCTAAAAATAGGGGCGGGGGGTATCTGGAGAGAAAGCCTAGCATGTACCCCCATAGGGTATCTTGGAGAGGTTGACCCCGAGAGGAGCGAGATGGCTACCCAGATAGAGGACCCCGGCTACATCGGCGACAAGGAGAAGGTCAAGAATCGCCTGCGGCGCATCTCCGGGCAGGTCGGCGGCCTTGAGCGCATGGTCGACGAGGAGCGCTACTGCATCGACATCCTCACCCAGATCTCAGCCGTGCAGGCCGCCCTCGACAAGGTCTCCCTGGCGCTGCTCGACGATCACACCCGCCACTGCGTGGTCGGCGCCAAGACCGCCGCGGTCCGTGAAGAGCGGACCGGAGAGATGATGGAGGCGGTAGGCCGGCTGCTGAAGAGTCGCTGAGGTCGTCCTACTGGTTCTGCTCGGCCTGCACTCGGATGCGGTCCTCCTGCTCACGCAGCTCCGGCGTGAGCTCCTCGCCGAAGTCGTCGGCCTCGAAGACCTGGCGAATCTCGATCTCACCCGATTCGTGGTGCGGGTTGGGGCAGCGCTTGATCCACTCCACCGCCTCCTCGAAGGAGTCCACCTGCATCAGCCAGTAGCCGGCGATCAACTCCTTGGTCTCAGCGAAAGGCCCATCGGTCACGGTCCGCTCGCCATCCCCACCAAAGCTCACCCGGGCACCCTTCGACGTGGGATGCAGGCCCTCCCCGGCCAGCATCACCCCGGCCTTGACCATCTCCTCGTTGAACTCGCCCATCGCCGCAAGCAGCTCCTCGCTCGGCATCACACCGGCCTCGGAGTCCACGCTCGCCTTGACAATCGCCATCACTCTCATCTCACAGTCCTTTCGAGTCGAGCACGTCTGCGCGTGTAGCACGGCGCTGACTGATTGATTTGCCCCCTTATGCGTGGGTCAAACGATCACTCGGCGCCGAGGGGGCGACCCCACGCCTTTTTCACGAGAATTTTCCGTGAAATCAACCATCTAGGCCTGAGCGGCCGGCGTCCAGCCGGCCGGGAAGGCGCCGGCCGGGATGTCGCCGCTGCCGCGGTCGAACCAGGCGGTGGTGGCGGCCGCGGCGGGTCGCCCCTCGAGCAGCGGGCGGATGTCGCCGATCTGGGCGAGGACGCGCAGCGAGGAGCCGATCTGGAAGTCGGCGGCGGTCGGCGCCTCACCGCCGATTGCGCCGGCGGCCAGCAGGGCGTCGACGGCGTCGAGCTGCCCCGGGAGCGCCTGCAGGGTCGCGTGGACCCGCTCGGCGGTGATGTCGATGTAGCGCCAGGTGGCGCGCAGCGTCTTGATCGCGAAGTCGACCCCGGCCGGGTCGAGCGCGCCGAAGCCGGCGAAGGTGCCCATCGACTCGGGGCGGAAGTGCAGCGCTCCGAAGACGAGCACGCGGCCGCTCTGCTGGAGGTCTTCGATGAGCCCCTCCTCCGCCTTGCGGATGGCGGCGACCGTCTCCTCGGGGTAGAGCCCCGAGTCCGGATAGAGCTCGGCGAGCCGGGCGAAGATCGCCACCGTACCGTGCACCGGGTCCTCGTCCACCAGCAGCCCGGGGACGGTCCGGCGCCCCTCGCCGTAGATCCGTTCGACCTCCTCGGCGTGCCTACCCGAGGCCAGCTCCACCGTCTCGTACTCGAGGCCCAACCGCTCGAGCGCCGCGCTGACCGCGAGGCAGGGGTGTGAGAACGGGACCACGTGGAGGGCGAGCCGCGGCTGCGAGGGGGTCATGGCCGAAAACCCTATTCTCACTTCCCGCGCCCTGCTCGGCCGCCGGGCCTGCGGTCGAAGACGAGGCGGATGCGACTCGGGAAGGCCGAGTCAGGCAACGGTGAGTGCCCACCGGCGAGGCGAACCTCGCCGGTGGATCCCATCGGCAGCGGAGGCGAACAGATCACGAGTGTGATGTGACCGCAGCGCTTTACCGGTTGCGGGTGCTCACCAACCGACGCCAAGCGCCGGAAGCTTCTAGTCGCTCACCACCTCCGCGTCGACGATCTCTTCCTCCTCCACGTCGACGTCGATCGCGAACGGCCTCAGGTGGCGCTCGTCGTCCACTTGAGGAGCACCACAGACGGGGCAGGGAAGGTCGTCGCCCAGGTCACGGATGTTCTTCCAGATCCCGCCGAACGATTCGAGGATCATCACGATGTCGCGCAGCGCGATCAGCCAGTCGATATCGCTGATCTTGCGGGGCTCGTATTCGGCCACGCGGGTTCGCTCGTCGATCAGGTGCTGGTCAATCGCGGCAACCGTGGACCGAGCGTCCCACAGCAGCGCGAGCTTCTTCTTGAAGTCGGCGCTGGCCGTTTTCTCGCGCGCCACCCGCCTCGCTTCCTGCTTGCGCAGCATCTCCTGCTGGCGGACGGTGCGCTCGCGCCGGCGCTGGCCGGCGCGGGTCTCCGCCGGATTGTGCCGGGTCAGCTCCTCGAAGAGGCGGAAGACGACGGGGTCTGCCAGATCCTCAGCCGCCCGCCGGGCCCGCTCCTCCACGGACTTCGCGTTGCGCTTCTGCCGCGTCCTCGCCCGGGCCGCCACCTCCTCACGACGCTCTGGAGCGACGAGCTGCCAGCCGACGCCCTTGAGACGGCTGACCATCGCTTCCCGCCATCCAGTCTCGCTCGTCGGCTCGATCTCTCCGGCCTCCCAGAGCCGGATGCGACTCGGCGTCAAGCGGCTCGTGCTGAGTTCGGTTCGTTCCCCGAGTTGCTTCTCGGTAATCCCAGGGGTGGCCGCGATCGCCTCCCGCAGGATCGCCCGGGTCGATTTCTGTTCGTCAGACATGACTCGATCGAGATGGCCGGCGCATCCCGCGATGCGCCGGCCTGGTCTCCGATCTCCTACTTCTCCAGGGTCTTGCGGCCGTCCGGCTCACCGCTCTCGAGCGTGCGTACGGGCAACTTCGCGGTTGCCTCCACGAACGCGGCCTCGAGGACGGTCCGCACGGACGCCTCGACGCTGGCCGGCACCCGCTCCTTCATCATCGCGTAGTCCTCCTGGAAGGAGTCGGAGAGCTTCTGGAGCTTCGCCAAGCGGGGGCCCCAGTAGTCGCGCACGATGACCTCGTCGTGCGTCGAGACGTAGATCCCGTCCTTGATTGGGTTGCCGTTGCGGAAAACCTTGCCGCGGATGAGCACCAACTTGTCACCCTCGAACCGCTTCTGGATCGCACCGCGCTTGCCGGACTGCATGCGGTTCCAGACGGTGCTCTGGCACTTCGCGTAAACCGCCTCCATGACGCCGTTAGCCTCGGCGTCGGCGATCGTCGGCCCGGCCGTGAAGATGGCGGCGGTGAGCTCGTCCTTGGTCGAACTCTTCGCCGGGTCACGGCGGTCGTCGTCGTCGTCGGGCGGCTGGATCTTCTTGACGTGCTTGGTCTTGATCTCGTCGTAGATCAGCTGATCGAGCACCGGCAGGTCGATCTTGCCGTTTTCATCCAGCAGCTCGGCTTCATTGGCGTACTCGGTGAACATCTTGTCGACCGCCGCGTCGAACTCCGCGATGGAGGACTGCTTTTCTGCGGCGATCTCGTCGGCGTCCAGAGCCGACAGCGCTTGGGTGGTCACGTGGGCCACACCCCCTTGTCTCGAGGAACTCAGGCCAGGTGGCGAGAGTCCAGGAAACGTCGTTGTGCCGGCGACTATACATGTCGCACTGGCCGGTACGCAATTTAGACGGCCCCATTCCCAAACGTTCGATGCGCAGCGGCGGTCGCCGGAGCCGTGGATCTCGCTCAGCTGCCGACGTAGGCCGCGAGGTACTCGCCGGTGAGCGTCGAGCGGGCGGCGACGAGGTCGGCGGGGGTGCCCTCGATGACGATCTGGCCGCCGTCGTGTCCGGCGCCGGGGCCGAGGTCGACGATCCAGTCGGCGTGCGCCATCACCGCTTGGTGGTGCTCGATGACGATCACCGACTTGCCGGAGTCGACCAGGCGGTCGAGCAGGCCGAGCAGCTGTTCGATGTCGGCGAGGTGGAGGCCGGCGGTCGGCTCGTCGAGGACGTAGACGCCGCCCTTCTCGGCCATGCGGGTGGCCAGCTTGAGGCGCTGGCGCTCGCCGCCGGAGAGTGTGGTGAGCGGCTGGCCGATGGTGAGGTAGCCGAGCCCGACGTCGGCGAGCCGGTCGAGGATCTTGTGCGCGGCCGGGATGTACGCCTCACCCTCGCCGAAGAACTCCTCGGCCTCGGTCACCGACATCGCCAGCACCTCGCTGATGTCCACCCCGCCGAACTCGTACTCGAGCACCTCGGCCTGGAAGCGCTTGCCCTCGCACTCCTCGCAAATCGTCGCGACGCCGGCCATCATCGCCAATCTGCATCGCGCAGAGATCGGCGATGTTCTGCTTCTTGATCTTCGACGAACGGACCGCCTCGCTGAGCCGGATGCCGTCGCACTCGGGGCAGGTGGTGAAGACGACTGCCCGGTCCACGAAGGCCCGGATGTGCGGCTGCATCGCCTCCCGGTCCTTGGCGAGGAACGACTTCTGGATCGTCGGA
>Ga0075325_1000029_pt1 | contig 15983 bp, 15 predicted proteins | sample MayberrySE_Catta_5_FD_120048 | JGI IMG/M metagenome (GOLD analysis project Ga0075325, IMG submission 120048) | Natural and restored wetland microbial communities from the San Francisco Bay, California, USA, that impact long-term carbon... | ecosystem: Environmental > Terrestrial > Soil >... | reverse complement strand
GTGATGGCGCCCACCCCGGAGATCTTCCCCGGCGGCTCCTGGGAACAGCCCTGGGGGGACGGCGAGCTGGAGCTCGACTATGAGGCCGGCGGCGCTTACGCCACCGTCGACGGCAACGGCACGCTCAGCGTGTCCCTAGACGGCGGCGAGACTCAAAAGCTCCAAGTCAACGGCGCGCGCCTCTACAAGCTTGCCGAGCACGATCGTCACCAAACCCACCAACTCAAGCTCGAACCCTCAGCCGGCCTGCGCATCTGGTCGATCAGCTTCGCCGCAGGACTCCCGTAGGGCTCAAACCCGCGCCGCGACCTCCTCGCGAATCTCCTTCGGCAGCATGAACCGCACGTCCTCATGGACAGTGCGCAGCTCCGAGACATCCTCGGCGCCACGCTCGCGGAAGAGATCGACGAGCTGCTCGACCAGCTCCTCGGGAGCGCTGGCCCCGGAGGTGATGCCGACCGTCTCGACGCCCTCCAGCCACTGCTCGTCAACCTGGGTGTGGTTGTCGATCAGGTGGGAGGCGGCGCCGTGCTCGCGGGCGACCTCGACCAGGCGGTTGGAGTTGGAGGAGTTGGTCGAGCCGATGACGAGGACCAGCTCGCACTCGCGGGCCAGCTGCTTGACGGCGATCTGGCGGTTGGTCGTCGCGTAACAGATGTCGTCGGACTTGGAGCTGACGATCGCCGGGAACTTGGCCCGCAACGCGGCGATCACCTCGGCCGTCTCGTCGACCGAGAGGGTCGTCTGGGTGATGAAGGCGACTTTCTCGGGGTCGGGGACCTCGAGCGCCTCGACCTCGGCGGCGGTTTCGATCAGGACGATCGAGTCGGGCGCCTCGCCGGTCGTGCCTTCGACCTCCTCGTGGCCCTCGTGGCCGATCATCACGATCGTGTAGCCCTCGGCGGCGAAGCGGCGGGCGGAGACGTGGACCTTGGTGACCAGCGGGCAGGTGGCGTCGATCGTGCGCAGCTCGCGGGCGGCGGCGTTCTCGTGCACGGCCGGGGCGACGCCGTGGGCGGAGAAGACGACCATCTCGCCCTCCGGCACCTCGGTCTCCTGCTCGACGAAGATCGCGCCGCGCTTGGCCAGCTCCTCGACCACGTGCTTGTTGTGGACGATCTCCTTGCGCACGTAGACCGGCGCGCCGTAGAGCTCGAGCGCGCGCTCGACCGTCTGCACGGCGCGGTCGACACCGGCGCAGTAACCCCGTGGGGCGGCGAGCAGGACTCGCTTGGGCGCCGCGCTGAGAACGGAAGGCATGCCTGCAGGGTAGCGGTGGGGGCCTTGCGGGCGGCGGCGCCGGCTGGCCCCGACTTGCGCGCCTGGCTAGCCTTGCAAGATGGCAACGCGAGGACACCACCTGGACCGGCTGACGGCGGTCGACGCCTCTTTCCTCACCAACGAGACCTCGGCCAGCCACATGCACATCGGTGGCATCCTCATCTTCGAGGGGCCACCGCCGAAATACGTCGACCTGGTCGAGCACGTCCGCGGGCGTCTCAACCAGGTGCCGCGCTTCCGCCAGCGCCTCGTCGTGCCACCGCTGGAGGCGGGCCGGCCGCTGTGGGCCGACGACGTCAACTTCAACCTGACCTACCACATCCGCCACACCGCGCTGCCCGATCCGGGCGGCGAACAGCAGCTCAAGCGGCTCGCCGCCCGCGTCTTCTCGCAGCAGCTCGACCGCTCCAAGCCGCTCTGGGAGATCTGGCTCGTGCAGGGCATGGAGCGCGACCGCTTCGCCCTTTTGACCAAGACCCACCACGCGATGGTCGACGGCGTCTCCGGGGTCGACATCGGCACGGTGCTCTTCGACCTGGAGCCGGTGCCGGAGCCGGCGAAGAGTGAAGACGGCTGGGTCCCCCGCCCCGAGCCGAGCACCGCGGACCTGGTCGCTCGCGGCGCGGTCGACGCGGCGACGGCGCCGGTGCGGCTGATCGAGCGGGCGATCGCGGCGGTGCGCCACCCCGAGACGGCCGCGCGCCGGGTCGGCGAGGCGCTGGAGGGAGTCGGCGAGGTCGTCGGCGCCTTCGCCGACCCGGCCCCCGACGTCCCCCTCAACCAGAAGATCGGCCCCCACCGGCGCTTCACCTGGACGAGCTCGGAGCTGGCCACCTTCAAACGGATCAAGGACGCCCTGGGCGGCACCGTCAACGACGTGGTGCTGGCGGTGGTCACCGGAGCGCTGCGCGAGTGGCTGCATGCGCGCGGCGTGCGCACCGAGGGCCTCGAGCTGCGCGCCCTGGTGCCGGTCTCGATCCGCTCCGAGGACGACCACGGCAACCTCGGCAACCGGATCGCGGCGATGCGCGGCCCGCTACCCGTCTACGTCGAGGACCCGGTGCGGCGCCTGCGCGTGGTCAGCGAGCAGATGGAGGGCCTGAAGCGCTCCAAGCAGGCGCTGGGCGCCGAAGTGATCTCGCGCTTCAACGACTTCGCCCCGCCGACCCTGCTGGCGCAGGCCTCGCGGATCAACTTCTCGACCCGGCTCTTCAACATGATCGTCACCAACGTGCCGGGGCCGCAGCTCCCCCTCTACGTGCTGGGCCGCGAACTGGAGCAGGTCTTCCCGGTCGCCTTCCTGCCGCCCAACCACGCGATGGCGGTGGCGATCATGAGCTACAACGGCAAGGTCGGCTTCGGCCTGCTGGGCGACTACGACTCGATGGAGGACATCGAAACCTTCGCCGAGGGCCTCAACCGCTCGCTGGCCGAGCTCGAGGAAGCTGCGGCGGCCGTCGCGGCCTCCTGACGCCTGGCGTAACGCTTTGTCCGGGCAATAGACGGACAGAGCGTTACGCCCGCAATCGGTTCGCCCGGGCAACCGACCTTCTAGGCTTGGCCCATGGCCATCCTCGTCGCCCTCTTCATCGTCGTGCCGATCGTCGAGCTCTACGTGATCATCCAGATCGGCGGGCTAATCGGCGTCTGGCCGACGATCGCCCTGCTCTTGGCTGACGCCCTGCTGGGCTCGCTGCTGCTGCGCCACCAGGGCCGCGGCGCCTGGCGCCGCTTCAACCTCGCCCTGGCCGAGCGCCGCTTCCCCGGCCGCGAGGTAGCCGACGGCCTGCTGATCGCGATCGGCGGCACCCTGCTGCTCACCCCCGGCTTCGTCACCGACATAGTCGGCCTGATCTTCCTCGTCCCGCCCACCCGGGCGATCATCAGACGCCTGCTGCGCGGCTACGTCGGCAAACGCTTCGTCGTCGTCGGGGCTCAGGGGGTCAGCGGCTTCGGCACGCCAGGCTTCAATGAACCCAACGCCCCTCCCCCGACCCGCCGCTCCTACGACTTCGACGCCACCGCCGAGGAGATCGACTCAGAGGATCCGCGCCTGCCGGGTTAGCGCATTACGCAATCCAGACTCAACCATTCCTGCATTTACCGTCATATAGACGGTTAACGCAGGACAGGCGCCCGTTGGGGCATGCGGCGAAGAGGCGGGTTATACTCCCGGTATGACCCATAAGGTTGGGATCAAGGGCCAGGTCGTGATCCCGAAGGCGATCCGCGACGAGATCGGGATTGAGCCCGGCGACGAGGTGACCTTCGAGCCCGACGGGAAAGCGGTGCGCGTCCGCCGCGTGGCGGATGACCCCGGTGCGCGCCGCGAGCGGATCAGGTCCCTACGAGGAATCTTCGCCGATGCGCCGGGCTTCTCCACCGCAGCGCTTGAGGCCGATAGGCGCGAGGAACGTACGCGCGAGGAACGTCGCGACAGGGAACGCACGGCCCGGAGATCACGCTGAACGTAGTACTCGACGCGTGGGCGCTGGTCGCCTTCCTGAACGACGAGCGGCCGGCCGCAGCCGAGGTCGAAGCCGTTCTGGGCGATGGCGAGGGGGCGGCGTGTTCGGTCAACCTGGGTGAGGTTCTCTACACGCAGATACGCGCCGTCGGTCTTTCGGCTGCCCAGGAGGGCGTCGCGATTCTGCGCGGGCACATGGAGGTTCTCGACCCCGACTGGGATCTCGTCGTGGTGGCCGCGAAGGTCAAGGCGAGCGGCGGCCTCTCCTACGCCGACGCCTTCTGCGTGGCGACGGCCGATCGACTCGATGCGGTGCTGTGGACCGGTGACCCCGAGATCATCGCCCTTGCCGGGAAGCTGCCCTGTGAAGTGCGCGATCTGCGCCCTGCTCAGGGGTGAGCAGATCACACCCTCTGATCTGCTTGCGCACCGTCAGGTAGACGAAATGGCCCGTGCTCTGCCTCGAAGGCAGCGAACTCCTCGTCGGTTGCTTCACGAGCGCCAGCCCGCTCGCGAATCTCCTTCAGCGAAGGTCTGGATTCACGAGCGATGACAAACTCATCTGCCCCGCGCTCCTCAGTGACGACGAAATCGCCCTCCAGACCACCGCTCGCTTTGATGTGAAGCGGCTGCCTCATCGAAGCTAGGCCGGCAAACGCTCGAGCAGCGATGCCAGTGAAGTCTGCGGTCGGGGATCGTCCCGTTCGTTACGGACCTCTTTGAGCAGGTCCTCGATCTGCGCTGCGCGGCCGTTCCGTTGATCATCTGCTTGCGCATGCGCGAGCGCCGTGAGAGCAAGGTCGTGCTCACCCGCGTCGATTGCCACCTCGGCGAGCGCCAGCTGGGCATCGGGACCCGACCACTCGCTGTCTCCACTTTGCTCAGCAAGGTGGATTGCACGGCTGATAAAGCCCAGCGCCAGATCGTTGAGGCCGAGGCGATTCAACGCCGATGCAAGATTCCAGGGGTATGCGGGCTCGGTGGGATCGAGGCGAATTGCCTGGCCGTAAAGGCCAAGCACCCTGTCGAGCTTGCCTTCGGAGAGAAAGCGCTCGGCGGCCTCGGCCGCGGGCCACTCTCCCGGTCCGAACACCGTGGCGAGCAGCTCGTCTGCTTCACCAACTAGTCGCTCGGCTTTAGCCACGGCTTCGGGGCCTGCGCCCACGGGCTCTGGTGTATTGGCTTCGTTGCTCATCGCTCAACTCTTTCCACCAAGCCTGCCAGCGCTTGGCTCGCTCCGGATTGTGACGCACGCCGAGGATTTCCTCGCCGACACGGACGAGATCGCAGACGCGAAGCTCCTGCCCGGTCTGCGGATCAATGCCCGCTGGATCGTTCCAGTTGCGCGGAGGTCGGGGCACCGCCCGAGTCTTTCAGCGCAGTGAGACGGACCGTTTTGCTGTTGCTGCGAGACCGCCGTCGATTGACGTCACCCGGAAACGACGAGCGGCAGCTCGCGCTCACGCACAGCCTCGGCCGCGTACAGAATCGCCTCGCGAACGTCTTCGGTCTCAAGCTCCGGATAAACAGCGATGATCTCGGGCGCGCTCATTCCGTCGGCCACCATGCCGACCACGGTCGCCACCGGGATTCGTAAACCGCGCACGCATGGAGTACCCCCCATCTGGTCCGGACGCACCGTGATCCGCGAAAAGCCCATCGGCTCAACTTAGCGCCCGCGATGGCTTCTATCCCCGACGGCCGCGAGGTTGCCACCGCCTGAACCCGTTCCCCCTCCCCAACCCACCACGCATGAACGAAGACGGCACTCAAACCGCTCGGCGTCCACGGCCGCACCTACGCCAGCATCAGGATCGCCGCTGGATTGAATCCGAAGACCCTGAGTACCTACCTCGGCCATGCGACGATCATGATTACCCTCGACCGCTACGGCCACCTGGTGCCGGGGGGGCGAAGTCGAAGCCCGAGCAATGCTGGACAAGTATCTCGCCAGATCCAGCTAGTCACGCAGTCCAGATCAGGGCATTCCATCCTCCTGCTTGTTGAGAATGCACTCAATGAATCTTGAGGCGCAAATTCAACTCATCACCGTTCCCCAAGAGTTCACTCGCTTGTGCAATGCAGTTCTAGAAGCCGAGCATGGCGACGACTTCCTTGTCATCGACGATGATCAAGCGGATCGAGGCAACGACGGGTATCTGAAGTCGAAGAAAAGTCTCATTGCCATGCACTGCTTCAAGCGAGTTCAAAACCAGGCGCTTGAGACTGAGATCCGAAAGAAGATGATCGGTGACCTCGGCAAGGCCATTGCTCTCAAGGAAGAGGGAATCTGGAATATCGACTCGTGGATCTTCATCAGCAACTACCCGATCAGCGAGAGCGTGGCTCGTCGGGTTGTGCAAAGAGGACAGACCGGCGGCGTCGAGGTCGTTTGGCGAGGCCCAGACTTTCTTGCCGGAGCTTTGCAACGGCATCCGGAGTTGCGGGAGCGCTTTCCCGCGCTCCAGGCAAATGAGATCTCGGAGCGTCTCCGAGAGTTGAGCAAATCCGTAGACGCAACGAAGGGAATCGACCCTGCCGTCGTCGGAAAACGCGTTCCCCGAACCCTTCAGGAGAAGGAAGCTCTCTTGCTCGCTCGACCAGATGGTTGGGAGTACCTGTTGTTCGGCAGCGAACTATTCCTAGGGAAGGAGTCCCTAGAAAGTAAGTGGCATGACCATGAGATCCCCCCACATCGCAGATATCGCGAGATCACGGATGTTCCCGAAGCGGCCGACTATCTGTCCGACGAGTTCAAGCAAATTGTGGGGTTGGTTGAAGCACTAGAGCGTATTTTTACCCGCGAGGTGCAAGAGCAAGCATTTGGGCCTCCAGGCGTCGAAGGCAGCGGATCGCGAATCGAACACTTGGCAGATCGAGTGATTTCAACCTATGAGGGCATTCTTGATTGGGCTGCTCAGTTGAGGCAGATACGCCCGCCAGAGATCCTCGCTCCAGTCTTTGAAATTGCACCGCGAATGGCAGATCGTCCTCTTCATGAGTTTCGCGAGTTTGTAGACGATGCCGTTTCCCAGCTAGATCAAATCCCCGCCGTCCTTTCCGGTGGAGACAGACAAGAGCCCTTCGTAATTGAGCTGGACTTGCATCTTGCTCTCGACCAGGAAGTCATGGCCGAGTATCACCGACGCATGAAGCGTGCCCGGCGCAAGCAGCGGTGGGGCTTCTGAGGTGGCCCCGTGGGGATGGGATGGGGATGAAATAGACCCCCTATGACCCCCTCTGGCCCCGCAAACCGCGCCTAGAAGCCAAGTGCGAACTTGGCGTCGTCGGTCATCATCTCTGGGCTCCAGGGGGGGTCGAAGATCATCTTTGGGTGGACGGCGGAGACGCCGGGTAGGTCGCCGACGAACTCCTTCATCTGCTCGGAGACCTGGGGGCCGATTGGGCAGGCGGGGGTGGTCAGGGTGAAGGTGACGAAGACTTCTTCGCCCTCGATGTCGACGTCGTAGACGAGGCCGAGCGAGACGAAGTCGAGACCCAGCTCGGGATCGATGACCTCCTCGAGCGCCTCGATCACATCGTCTTCGGTCAGGGCCGCTGTGGTTGCCTCGTTCTCAGACATGGCGCAATGGTAGCCGGGCCTCAGATCCGACCGGCCAATAGGCTTCCCGGCCGATGAGCGAGCCCAGCCAGATCCAGCGGCGGTCAATCGGCATCGTCTTTGCCGACGGCGGCCTGCTGGGGCTCAGCGCGGTGCGGCCGGAGCGCTCCGGCGGGCACGGCGAGGAGCAGATCGCGGCGCTGCTCTGCGGCCCCGACGGCGCCCCCGTGGAGGTCTCCGAGACGCTGCTCTCCACCGAGTACGGCCCGGACGGCGTACAGCGCCGGGCGACCCTGGAGCTCTGGCTGGACGGCGAAGAGGCCCAACCGCTGCGCGGCGCCGGCACGCTGATCAGCTCCGGCTCGGTGCGGCACCCCGGCCTGCGCGGCGAGATCGCCTTCTTCCGCTGGGCGCTGGAGGGCCGCGAGGGACTTGGCCACTACGAGGTCCTGTACGCCAATGAGTGAGATCAAGGCGATCGTCTCCGACTTCGGCGGGGTGCTGACCACTCCCCTGCTGCAGTCCTTCATGGCCTTTCAAGACCAGACGGGGATCACAACCGAAACCCTCGGCAAGGGCATGCAGGCGGCCACCGAGGCCAACGGCGACAACCCGCTCTTCGAGATGGAGCGCGGCGAGATCACCGAGGTCGAATTCCTCGCGCAGCTCACCGACCACCTCGAGCCGCTGCTCGGCCACCGGCCCGAGATGCACCGCTTCAAAGAGATCTACTTCGAGGCGCTGGAACCCAACCCGGAGATGATCGAGCTGATGCGCGAGCTCAAGGCGCAGGGCCTGCAGATGGCGATGCTGACCAACAACGTGCGCGAGTGGGAGCCGCTCTGGCGCTCGATGCTGCCCGTCGACGAGATCTTCGAGACGGTCGTCGACTCGGGCTTCGTCGGCTGCCGCAAGCCCGAATCGAAGATCTACCAGCTGACCCTGGAGCGCATCGACCGCTCAGCCGGGGAGTGCCTCTTCATCGACGACGTGCTGGTCAACATCGAAGGCGCCCGCAAGGCCGGCATCAACGCGGTGCACTTCCAAGACAACGAGCAGGCGATCCCGGAGATCCGCGCCGCGCTCGCTTAGACAGTCCCCAGCCGGCCACCTGCGACAACGATTGCCGCTTGATCGTTTGACCCCCGTATTCGGGGGTCAAACGATCAAGCGGCGCCGCACTGCACACGCGGACGGACCCTTGAGCTGGAGCGAGGTCGGCCACGGGCCCGTCGCCGTGGAATCAACCTGCTGCTGCTAGTTGTCGGAGCCGGCGCGGTCCCAGATGTAGAGCTCTACGGCCTCGAGGGCCAGCTCCATCTGGCGGGGTGGCGAGAGGAGGGTGAGGACCAGCTCGAGGGCGTCCTCCTCGGTGACGCCGGCGTCGACCGCCTCCTCGCCGCGGAAGCCGGCGGCGAGCTTGAGCGCCTCGCGGCGGTTTTCGCCGAGCGAGCCGAAGGCGCCCATGAGGAAGTCGCGGTTGGGCACCGGGTGGCCGACCTCGAGCGAGCCGTGCCAGGCGGCGAGCATCGAGAGGTCGTGCTCATCGAGCTCGGCCAAGGCCTTGGCGTAGTGGGTCTCGAGCTCGTCGTCGGGGATCTCGTCGACCCAGGCGCGTACCGCCTCGCCGAGCAGCTGGCGGCGGGCCTCACGGCCGATCGAGTCTGAGATCGCGCGGACCGCGTCGGCTGGGTCTACGAAGCAGAGGGCCATCTGGAGAGGAATTTAGAGGGGGCGGTAGACGCCAAAGTCGCGGACGAAAGCCGCAGTTTGCGGCGGGCACACGCCGCGGCCGGTCATAAGGTGGAGGGGTGCCTCTGAAGCTGATCCACGGGCCGCCGAACTCGGGTCGGGCGGGCCGCATCAGACGCGGCCTGATCGCCGTGCTGGACCGCGATCCGGTCCTCGTCGTGCCCACCCTCGACGACGTCTACTCCTTCGAGCGCGAGCTCTGCTCAGAGGGCGCGATCCTCGGCGCCGACGTGATGACCTTCGGCGGCCTCTTCGCGACGGTGGCCACCGCGGGAGGGGCGCCCCCGGGCGCCGTGCTCACGCCTGCCCAGCGCCTCGGCGCGGTCACGGCGGCGGTCGCCAACCGGCGGGCCGACATGGGGCCGCTGCGCAGCTCGGCCCAGCGTCCCGGCTTTGCGCTCGCCCTGGCGCGCCTGCTGGATGAGCTGCAGGGGGCCGGGCTGGAGCCGGCGGACGTCGAAGCGGTGGCCGGCACGCTCGAGGGCTCGGCCTACCTCGGCGACGTCGCGACCCTCTTCGCCGGCTACACACGCGTGCGTGACGGGCTGGGACTGGTCGACACCCACGGCATCGCCCGCGAGGCGATCGGCCTGCTGGAGGCCGGCAGCGAGTTCTGGCGGCGACCGGTTTTCCTCTACGGCCTCGACGACCTGACCCGCAATCAGCTGGATCTGATCCGCGCCCTCGCACCCGCAGTGGAGGTGACCGTGGCCCTGCCCTACGAGGAGGGACATCCGGCGCTTGCGGCCCGCAGCGCTCCGCTGCTCAAAGCGCTCACGGAGATCGGCGTCGATTCGACCACGGAGACCGCGGCAGACCCGGCCAACACCGACTCGCCGCTGCTCTTCCACCTCGAGCGCGGCTTCGGCGCAACCGAGCCGCAGCGCCGGCCGCTCGACGCGAGCCTCGTCTTCCTGCGCTCCGCCGGCGCCCGTGGCGAGGCCGAGGCGATCGCCGTCGAGGTGGCGCGCCTGCTCGCCGCGGGCGCCGATCCGGAGCAGATCGCGATCGTCGTCCGCGACCCGGCGCGGCGCGGTCCCCTCTTGGCTTCGCTCCTGGAGTCCTACGGAGTGCCGACCGCGCTGGAGGCGGAGATCCCGGTTTTGGGGACCGCGGTGGGTGGCTCCCTGGCGGCCCTGCTGGAGGCCGTCCTGGGAACCGCGCGAGCGAGCGACCTGCTGCGCTACCTGCGCGGCCCCTCGGGAGTCTCGCCGGGGCGGGTCGACTGGTTCGAGCGCAGCCTGCGCCGCAATCGCATCCAGACCGCGGCGGCGGCGCTGCAGCTCTGGGAGGAGAAGCACGGCGAGCCGCCGGCCGACGTCGTCCGGGTGCGTGAGGCGGCTGGCCGGCCCAAAGACCTGGCCGTGGAGGTCGCCGCCCTCGCCACGGCGATCGGTGGCCGCGTCGGCGTCGAGCTCGAGCTGCGCGCCGCGGGGGCGATCGCCACGTCGATGGCCGAGCGGGCCGCGCTGGACGGCCTGGCGCCGCCCCCCGAAGCGATCGCCCGGGCGCTGAGCACGATCTCGGTGCGTGTCTGGAGCGGGCCGGTCGAGGACCGGGTGAGGATCACCGACCCGCGCCGGGTGCGCGCGGCGCGCTTCGACAACGTCTTCGTCGCTTCTCTGCAGGACGGCGAGTTCCCGCGTAGCGCCGGACACCTCGACCCCTTCCTCTCCGCAGGCCAGCGCGGCTCGCTGGGCCTGCAGCCGCGCCCCGACAACGAGGCCGAGGAGCGCTACCTCTTCCACGCCTGCCTGGCCCTGCCCAAACGGCGGCTCTTCCTCTCCTACCGCGACAGCGACGAGAACGGCGCCGCCGAGGCGCCCTCGCCCTTTCTCGACGACGTCAGGCAGCTGCTCGAGCCGGCCGAGCGGGAGATCCACGGTCGCGCCCTCGCCGACGTCGTCCACCGCGTCGCCGAAGCGCCCTCACCGACCGAGCTGGCGCGGGCGATCGCCGCCTGGGGGCCGCGCGCCGACCCCCAGCGGCTGCTCGACATCGCCGCGGCCGACGAGGCGACCGCTGAAGGGGTCAGAGCCCGTCTGGCGATCGCCCGCGAGGCGGAGGCCGCCACGCGAGCCCCGGGACCGCTGAGGAATCCGTCGGTGCTCGCCGCGCTCGGCGAGGTCCACGCCTACGGCGGCACCACCCTGGAGGGCTTCGACGTCTGCTCCTACCGCTGGTTCGTCGCGCACGAGCTCTCCCCCCAACCGCTCGATCCACCCCCCGACCCGCTCGTCCAGGGGGGCATCGTGCACGCGGTCCTCTATTCCCTCTACAAGGAGCGACCCGGCGGCAGCGCCCTCCCCCGGCCCAGCTCCCTGGCGACCTGGATCGCCCGCAGCCGCGAGCTGGTCGAGGCGATCGCGACGACGAGGGGGCTCGGCGAGCACCCCACCGAGCGAGCCATGCTGGCGCGCATCGAGGGCCTGCTCGCCCGCTTCCTCGGCGAGGAGGCCGGCCGCGAGACGGGGGGCTTTGAGCCCTGGTTGCTGGAGGAGGGCTTCTCCGAATCCGAGGAGGTCGAGCAGCCGGCCCTCGCGATCGACGGCTGGCGCCTGCACGGGGCGATCGACCGGGTCGACCGGGCGCCCGACGGGCGGGCGCTGGTCCTCGACTACAAGCTCTCGAGCAAAGTCTCCGCTCGGGAAAAGCTCGAGGAGGAGGCAAAGCTGCAGCTGCAGCTCTACCTGATCGCCGTCGCCGAGCTCTGGGGGGCGGAGGCCGTCGGCGGTCTCTACCACCCGTTGCGCGGCGCCTCCGAGCGCCGGCCGCGGGGGTTCGTGCGCGAGGACGCAGCGGCCGACCTCGCCGGGTACGGACTCTCCAAGACCGACAAGCTCGACGGCGAGCAACTCGAGGAGCTGCTCGCCGACACCCGCAGCCGGGCCGGTGAGATCGTCGCCCGCATGCGGGCCGGGCGGATCGACCGCGACCCCGGCCCCCGTCAGGGCCTGCGCGACCACGGCGTCTGCCCACCCTTCTGCGACTTCGCGCCGATCTGCCGTCGCGACCGGGCCCCGGTCGAGCCGCTGGATGACGAGGAGGGCGAAGAGCGGTGAGCGGGCGCCAGCCGACTCCCGAACAGCGCGCGGCAATCGAGGCGAAGGGCGCCGAGGTGCTGGTCGAGGCCGGCGCGGGAACCGGCAAGACCGGGGTGATCGTCGACCGCTACTGCCGGCTGGTCTGCGACCAGGGCGTCTCCCCCGACGCGATCCTCGCCTTCACCTTCACCGACAAGGCCGCGGCCGAGCTGCGCCAGCGCATCCGGCTCGAGATCGAGCGCCGTGCCGAGGCGGGCTCGGAGCGCGCCCGCAAGCTGCTGCCGGGACTGGGTGGCTCCTGGGTGACGACGATCCACGGCTTCTGCAACCGCCTGCTTGCCGCCCACCCGGTTGCCGTCGGCATCGATCCGCGCTTCCGGGTGCTGGACGCCCCGGAGGCCGAGCGAGCGGCCAGGGAGGCCTTCGACGAGGCGCTCGAGGCCTTCTTGGTCGAGGGCGATCGCGAGCGCGAGCGAACCGCGGCGACGTTCGAGATCGCCGGACTGCGCGGGATCGTGCTCGGCGCGCACGCCGAGCTGCGCAGCCGCGGCGCGGACGAGCCACGGCTTCCCGAGCAGCCCGAGCCAGACGTGGATGGAGCGCTGCGGACCGCCGCCGCAGTCGCGGCGGAGACGATCGGCGAGCTGAAGTCCGGCAGCGCCAACCACGAGCTGCTCGAGCGGGCGCTGGCCCTCCTCGACGAGGCAGAGGGCCCTGCAAGCCTCGACCAGCTGGCAGCGCTGCGGACGACGAGCAGGGCGAAACCGATGACCGCCTACAGAGAGGCGATCGACCTGGCGGTGGGCCGCTTTGCCGAGGCCGGCGAGGGTGGCCTCGCCTACCGGCACATCGCCGAGCTCCTGCAGCTGTTCTCGGCACGTTTCGCGATCGCCAAGGAGCGGCGGGCCGGCATCGACTTCGAGGATCTCCAGCTGCTGGCCACGCGGCTGCTCGAGCGAACCGAGACGGGGGCCGCCTACCGGGGCAGGTTCAGCCACCTCCTGGTCGACGAGTTTCAGGACACCAACCGCCTCCAGCTGCGCCTGATCGAGGCCCTGCGCGGGCCGCAGGCGCAGTTGATGACCGTCGGCGACGAGCTGCAATCGATCTACGGCTTCCGGCACGCCGACCTCGATGTCTTCCGCGAACGGCGCCGGGCAACCGAGGCGAGCGCCGCGGCGGAGGCGATTCCGCTGAGCGGCAACTTCCGCTCCCGCCCAGAGGTGATCGGCGCGATCAACGCCTGCGGCGAGCGCCTGCTCGACGACTACGCCCCGCTGCGGGTCGGCGCCTCGCCCAGCCACCCGCAGCTTCCGGGAGAGGGACCGGCGGTCGAGATGCTGCTCACCGGGCGCGACGGCTGGGGCGACGAGCAGATCCAGCTCGACCCGGCGACCGACGGCCGCACGCCGGCCAACCAGTTGGCCGAGGCGCGCTTCCTCGCCGCGCGGCTGCGCGAGCTCGCCGACCAGGGCGTCGAGCGGGGCGCGATGGTCGTCCTCCTGCGCGCCTTCACCCGCCTCGACGCGCACGAGGACTCCCTGGAACGGGCCGGGCTGCGCCCCTACGTGGTCGGCGGCCGTGGCTACTGGTCCCAGCAGCAGGTCGCCGACGTCTGCGCCCTGCTGGCGACGATCTGCAACCCACTCGACGATCAGGCGCTGCTGGGAACGCTCGCCTCGCCGGCCTGCGGAGTGGCCCCCGACACACTCTGGCTGCTGCGCGCGGCGGCGGGTCGCGGTCGTCAGCTCTGGCCGGCGGTCGAGCAGGCGACCGGCCTGGGCGAGGACGAGGGCGTCGACGGGCAGCGGCTCGAGCAGATCCCAGAGGCAGAGCTCTCGCTGCTGCGCAGCTTCGCCACGAAGCTGGTCGAGCTGCGCCGGCGCTCCACCTCGCTGGGCCTTGCCGAGCTGATCGACGCCGCGGTGACCGAGACCGGCTATGACCTGGCGGTGCTGATGCGCCCGGCCGGCGAGGCGCGCTTCGCCAACGTGCGCAAGCTGATGCGCCTCGCCGCCGAGTTCGAGACCAGCGAGGGACGCGACCTGCGCGGCCTGCTCGACTTCCTCGCCGCCCGCGCCGACGCCGACGCTGACGCCCAGGCGGCGACCGCCCTCGAGGGCCATGACGGCGTGCGGATCATGACCATCCACAGCGCCAAGGGGCTGGAGTTCGACCTGGTCGCGATCCCCCACCTCTCGCGCGGCCTTCTGCCGCCGGCCCGCACGCCCCTGCTGACCATCGGCCGTGAGCCGGAGAACCCCCGTGTGGGCATGCAGCTGCGTCGCCTCGGGGCCCGCGGGATCAACCTCTACGCGCAGCGCGAGCTCAGCGAGGACGCCCAGCGACGCGACGCCGAGGAGGAGCTGCGCCTCTTCCACGTCGGCGCGACCCGCGCCCGCGAGCGGTTGCTGCTGAGCGGCGTGGTCAGCCCCTCTCCTCCCTCGCGGAAAACCCAGGGCGAAGCCGTGATCGAGCGGCTGGTCGCCGGCTTGGAGATCGACCGCGAGCGCGACTCGACCGTCGAGGTCGCGCCCCCTGAGCCGCGGCCGGGACTGGAGGCGTCGTTCCAGCCCTCCCAGATCGCCGTACGCGTCAATCTCGCCTCGGTGGAGCATGCGACGGCGCTGACCGCCGTGCACCGGGAGCCGGGCCCCGAGCGCGATGCCGGCGAGGGACCGGCCCCGCTGGTCGCAGCGAGGACGGGCAGGGCAGCGAGGCGGCCGCTCTCCTACACCGCGATCTCCGCCAGTGGCGAGGGACTTGAGGAGCGTCCCCCCGACAGCGACCGGGCGCTTCTCGATCAAGGAGACCAGGAGCATGAGTCCGCCGACGGAGGCGCAGCGCGGGGCATCGCCGTCCACGCGCTGCTCGAGTGGAGCCATGCCAACGCATGGCAAACGCCGTCGGCGGAGTTGATGCGTCGCATCGCGACCTCGGCCGAGGTCGGCCGCGACCGGAACCTCAGCGAGGAGTCACTGCTGGCGCCGTTTCAGGCCTGGCTCGGCTCCAGCTTCTTCGCCGAACGGGTGCGGGACGCCGAGCGCAGCCGGGCCGAGGCGCCGCTGCTGGTCGAGGTCGCAGGCACCGTGCTGCGCGGCTCGATCGACCTGCTGGTCGAGAATGACGGACGCCCGCCGCTGATCGTCGACTACAAGACCGACAGGGTCGACGGCTCGCGCCCCGGCGAGCTGGCGGAGCGCTACGAGATCCAGCAGGCCATTTACGCGCTCGCCGTCGCCGAGGCGCGCGGAGCGCAGGAGGTCGAGCTCGCCTATGTCTTCCTCGAGCGCCCCGAGCAGCCGGTGGTCGCCATCTGGGACGCAGATCGGATCGAGGCCGGTCGCCGCCTGCTCGAAAAGGAAATAACCCGAATCAGAATCGGGGTCTCTTGATCAAGCTGCACCCGGCTCGGCCGAGGAAGCTAGCTTCGTGGCCAGCTCATCTAGCTTGAGCTCCTTCAGGCCCTCGCCAACCGCGTCGAGCTCGGCGGCGCAGTAGGTGACCAGCTCGCGGCCCTCCTGGCAAAGGTCGAGGGTCTCGCGCAGGCCCGCCTGACCGGAGTCCAGGCGGTCGATGATCTGCTCGAGGCGCTCGACCGCGACCTCGTAGCTCTCGGGTTTCTCGCTCACTCTTTCTCCTCGACCTTGGCGCCGACGCTGCCGTCGGCGAAGCGCAGTCTGACGCTTCCGGCGGCGACCGCGGCCGCCGTGCGGGTCACCGGCTCGCCATCGCCGTCCTCGACCAGCGCGTAGCCGCGCTCCAGGGTGCGCTCCGGCTCGTGAGCGCGGAGCGCCACCTCGGCCCGATGCAGGGACTCGCGCTGCTGCTGCATCTCCGCGCCCGCGGCGCGGATCCGCGCCCGCTCCCGGCGCCG
>Ga0075325_1000028_pt1 | contig 16062 bp, 21 predicted proteins | sample MayberrySE_Catta_5_FD_120048 | JGI IMG/M metagenome (GOLD analysis project Ga0075325, IMG submission 120048) | Natural and restored wetland microbial communities from the San Francisco Bay, California, USA, that impact long-term carbon... | ecosystem: Environmental > Terrestrial > Soil >... | reverse complement strand
TTTCTGGTCGCAGACGAAGAAGGCGGCGTTGGGCGCCGGGTAGTAGTCGTCGAGCAGCTCGAAGACGAAGCCGAAGTCGCACTTGGAGCAGCCCTTCGGGCGCGCGCTGAAGCCCGCCGTTCGCTCGGCGCTGACCTCCCGATGGCCGCAGTTGGGGCAGATGAAGAACGGCACGCCCCTCAGGTTACTGAGAGTGGCTTTTAGAAGAGGCTTCTTGCGCCATCGGGGACCGGCAGTCCCAGATGGTCGTAGGCGCGCTCGGTGATCACGCGGCCGCGAGGCGTGCGCTTGAGCAGGCCCTGCTGCAGCAGGTAGGGCTCGAGCACGTCCTCGATCGTGTCGGCCTCCTCGCCGATCGCGACGGCCAAGGTGGAGAGGCCGACCGGCCCACCGGCGAACTTGGTCGCCAGCGTGTCGAGCAGAGCCCGGTCGGAGCGATCGAGGCCGCCGGCGTCGACCTCGAGCATCGCCAGCGCCGCCTCGGCGACCTCAGTATCGATCGCGCCGCGGTCCTTGACCTGGGCGAAATCGCGCACCCGCTTGAGCAGCCGGTTGGCGACGCGCGGGGTGCCGCGCGAGCGCTCGGCGATCGTCTGCGCTCCCTGCGCGTCGATCTCGATCCCGAGAATGCCGGCCGAGCGGGAGATGATCAGGCTGAGGTGCTCGGGGCTGTAGTGCTCAACCCGGTGGGAGAGGCCGAAACGATCGCGCAGCGGCGTGGTCAGCAATCCGGCTCGCGTCGTCGCGCCGATCAAGGTGAAGGGCGGCAAGGGCAGCGTGACCGTGCGCGCCCCGGCTCCCTGGCCGAGGACGACCGGCAGCTCACCGTCCTCCATCGCCGGGTAGAGCGTCTCCTCGACCGCCCGGCCGAGCCGGTGGATCTCATCGACGAAGAAGACGCTGCCCGGCTCCAGCGCGGTAAGGAAGGAGGCGACGTCGGCCTTGCGCTCCAGCGCCGGTCCGGCCGTCTGCACCATCGGCACGCCCATCTCCGCGGCGACGATGTGAGCCAGCGAGGTCTTGCCGAGGCCCGGCGGGCCGGCGAGCAGCACATGGTCGAGTGGCTCACCGCGTTTGCGGGCGGCCTCGATGAAGATCGCCAGCTGCTCGGTGACCTGCTCCTGGTTGACGAAGTCGGCCAGCGTGCGCGGACGCAGCGAGCGATCGAGATCCTCGTCGGGGGCGTCGGCGCGGGCGTCGTGGACGCGGACGTCCTCGGGCGGAGTCTCATCGTCTGGCGGGAACGGCCCGTCGATCCCGGGGGTGCGAATGCGCTTCTCGGTCATGCCGCCTTGCTCCTCGAGGCGCCCGCCTTGCGCAGGGCGGCGGCAAGCAGCTGCTCGGCGTCATCGCTCTCGATCCCATCCAGCAGCTGCTCGGCCTCCAGCGGGGCGTAGCCGAGGTTGACCAAGCCGTCGCGAGCGAGGCCGCGGGCATCGCTGCCGTCAGTGGCGGCCAGGGCGACCTCCTCCTCCAGGGCGCCGGCGATCTTCTCGCGCAGCTCGACGATGATCCGCTCCGAGGTCCGCTTGCCGATGCCGGGCACCGCCTGGAAGCGTTTCGCGTCACCGGCGGCGATCGCCCGCAGGAGCTCACGGACCGGGCCCCCGGAAAGCGCCGCCAGAGCCACCTTGGGGCCGACGCCGCTGACCGAGATCAGCTCGCCGAAGAGATCGCGCTCCTCCTCGGAGGCGAAGCCGAAGAGCAGCAGGGCGTCGTCGCGGGGGATCAGCTCGGCGTGCAGGAAGGCCTCGCGCCCGGTCGCCGGCACCGCCTTCAGCGTCTCCGCCGAGACCGCGAGCCGGTAGCCGACCCCGCCGGCGTCGATGACGACGTGGTCGGCGCGCCGCACCATCACCGCTCCACGCACGGCGGCGATCATCCGGCCAGCCTCTGCGGCGCGCCGCGCTCGGCCGCCGAGATCGCCGCTTCGCGCCCCGCCCCGCCGCCGTGGCAGATGGCGACCGCCAGGGCGTCGGCGGCGTGGTCCGGAGTGGGTGGCTCGGGCAGGCCGAGCAGGGTGCCGACCATGCGCTGCACCTGCTGCTTGCCGGCTGCCCCCGAGCCGCAGACCGCCATCTTGATCGCCTGCGGCGTGTAGGTGAAGCAGCGCACGCCGCGCTGGGCGGCCGCCAGCATCGCCGCGCCACTCGCGCGGCCGACGGCCATCGCCGAGTGCACGTTCTTGCCGAAGTAGAGATCCTCGAGCGCCATCGCCTGCGGCTCGTGCCACTCGATCAGCTCCGCGAGGGCGCTGTGGATGCGCTCCAAGCGCTGCTCCAAAGGCTGGTCGGACGAGGTTTCCACCACGCCACCATCGAGAGCGACCATGCGGTTGCCCTCGATCCTGACCACACCGAAGCCGAGATTGGCCGCGCCGGGATCGATCCCCATCACGACTTGCATGGGAAGTGATTCTGGGAGCGGGCTCGGATGCCTTTATGCGCAGCCGCTAAGCGGCGGCGAGCTTCTCGATGATCTCTGCCGGCACGTCGAAGTTGGCGTGCACCTCGTTGACGTCGTCGTGATCCTCGAGCGCGTCGACCAGGCGCAGCAGCCATTCCGCCTCGGTGCCCTTGACCATCACCGTGTTTTTCGGCTCCATCGCCACCTCGGCGGAATCGATCTCAACCCCTGCCCCCGCGAGCGCCTCGCGCACGGCGCTGAGGTCGCTGGGCGCGCAGATCACCCGCAGCTGCTCGCCGTCCTCGCGCACGTCCTCCGCCCCGGCGTCGATCGCGACGATCAGGTCGTCCTCGCCGTAGCGGCCGCCGTCGACGACGACGATGCCGCGCTTCTCGAAGATCCAGGCAACCGACCCGGGCTCGCCGAGACTGCCCTGGTGCTTGGTGAAGGCGTGGCGCACATCGGCGCTGGTGCGGTTGCGGTTGTCGGTCAACGCCTCGACCAGGATCGCCGCCCCGCCGGGCCCGTAGCCCTCGAAGAGAACCTGCTCGATCGCGTCGGCGTCGGTGCCGACCCCGCTGCCGCGATCGATCGCCCGCTGGATGTTGTCCTTGGGCATCGAGGCATCGCGGGCCTTCTGCACCGCCGTCGCCAGCGTGGGATTGCCCTCCGGATCGCCGCCGCCATCGCGTGCCGCCACGGTGATCGCGCGGGCCAACTTGGTGAAGAGCTTGCCGCGCTTGGCGTCGGCGGCGCCCTTCTTGTGCTTAATCGAAGACCACTTCGAGTGCCCTGACATACATGCCATTCTATGAATGTGGAGATGGCCACGGACTCGCACGCCGGGCCGGCTCGCGGGCTGGCGGCAGGATTTGTCTTCATCGCCATGCTGCTGGCGGCGCTCTCGCTGTGGACGGCGATCCCGCTGAGCTGGATCTACATCGGCTCCAAGGTCTCCGACACGCAGTTCCCCAGCGGCGGCCCCTACTTCGTCGTCGGCGCCGGGATTCTCGTCTCGATCCTCCTGATCGCCTGGCTGATCGGCCGCCTCAACCGGCTCTACATCCAGATCACCGGCACCAACCGCCTGGCGCCGATCCGTCCCGCCTGGCTGAAGAGCATGCGCGACACCTCGGGGGCGCCGGGCACGACGACCGTGGTCGAGGCGGTGCTGATGGGCTCCGTCCTGCTCGCCGGCCTCTGCATGACGATCTGGTTCTTCTTCCTGGCCGGGTCGCCACTCCCGAACCAGTAGTCAGACAACGAACTTGCCGTCGACCTGGAAGTCGACGCCGTCGACCTCGATCTTGCCGCCGAGGCGCAGGTCGCAGACCAGATCGGTGTGCACGGCGGAGTCGTTGACGCCGCCCGACTCGGGGTAGGACTTGCCGACCGCCATGTGCACCGTGCCGCCGATCTTCTCGTCGAGCAGCACCTCGAGCGTGCCGCGGTCGATCGCGTAGTTGGTGCCGATGCCGAGCTCGCCCAGCCGCCGGGCGCCCGCGTCGGTGTCGAGCAGCTGGATGAGGAACTCCTCGCCGCGCTCGGCGCTGGCGTCGACGACCTTGCCACTCTCGAAGCGCAGGCGCACCCCGGAGACCTCGCGGCCGCCGATCACAGCCGGCAGGTGGAAGGTCACCTCGCCCTCGACCGAGTCCTCGACCGGGCCGGTGAAGAACTCGCCGTCGGGCATGTTGTGGTCGCCCACGCAGGGGATGAAGGTGCGTCCGGCGATGCCGAGCGTGATGTCGGTGCCGGGCGCCGTGATCCGCACCTGCTCGTGGCCCTGGATCCACTCGGCGAGCCGTTCGCACTCGATCGAGGCCCGCTTCCAGGCGGTCAGCGGATCGGGGTCGTCGGCGAGGCAGGCGCCGAAGTAGAAGTCCTCGTAGTCGGCGAGGCTCATCTCGGCCTCGGAGGCATAGGCGTTGGTCGGGTAGAGCGTGTAGCACCAGCGGAACTCGCCCGCGGCGCTGCGCTCCATCATCCGGTTGAGCACCGGACCAGTTGCCGTCTGCCGGCGGGTCTGGCGCTCGGGTGGGACGCCGGAGAGCTCGCGCGTGTTGGCGCTCGCGCCGATGCCGATCCGCACGTCGGCGTTGTCCACCGTCCACTCCATCAGCGGCGAGACCCAGCCCAGTTGCTCGTCGCTGGCGTGCTCGTAGTAGATCGCCGCGAGGCCGTCGAGGCCGACGTTGAGGATCGGGTGCGCACCGGCTTTCAAGACCTGCTCGTAGATCGCGCGCAGCAACGGCTCGGCGCCCAGATCGCCGTCGATCGAGACCACCTCGCCCTGCTTCACCTTGGTCGAGTAGCCGACCAGGATCTTCGCCAAGTTCTCCGCCCGGGGGTCCCTCACGTCGCCGCCTCCTTTTTGCTCGCTTGCGAGCTCGTGGTCATCGCCATGAAATAGGCATGAAGTCGTGGATCGTCGGTCAGCTCTGGGTGAAAGGCGCAGGCCAGGACGGACCCTTCGCGGATCGCCACGGGGTGGCCCTCGTAGGCGGCCAGCACTTCCACCCCGGCCCCGCAGCGCTGCGCCCAGGGGGCCCGGATGAAGACCGCGCGCAGCGGCTCGTCGCCGAGCCCGTCGACCTCGAGGTCGGCCTCGAAGCTGTGCAGCTGCCGCCCGAAGGCATTGCGGGTGACGGTCGCGTCGATCAGCTCAAGATGGGTGTCGTCGCAGAGGATCATCCCGGCGCAGGTGCCGAAGACCGGCAGCCCGGCGGCGTGGCGTTCCCTGATCGGGCAGCTGAGGTTGGCGGCGTTGATGCCCATCGAGATCGTCGTGCTCTCACCGCCGGGGATCACCAGCCCGTCGAGATCAGCGAGATCAGCGGGAACCCTGACCTCTGTCACCTCGGCGCCCAGCTCTCGCAGCATCCTCAGGTGGGCTTCGAAGCCCCCCTGGACGGCTAGGACTCCGATGCGCAGCTCAGGCTCCGCGGTCCTGGAGCAGGGCGTCGGCAGCCGCCAGCTCGGCGATCTCGAGGCCCGGCATCGCCTCGCCCAGCCCGATTGAGGCAGCCGCCACCCGCTCGGGGTCGTTGAAGTGCGTGGTCGCCTCGACGATCGCCTTGGCGCGCCGCTCGGGGTCGCTGCTCTTGAAGATGCCCGAGCCGACGAAATTGCCTTCGGCGCCGAGCTGCATCATCAGCGCCGCATCGGCCGGCGTGGCGATACCGCCCGCGCAGAAGAGCGGCACGGGCAGGCTTGCCTTCTCGGCCACCTCACGCACGACTTCGAGCGGCGCCTGGTGCTCCTTGGCGGCGCCGGCAAGCTCCTCCGGCCCGAGCTGCGCGAGGCGCTTGATCCCGCCGGTGATCTCGCGCATGTGGCGGACCGCCTCGACCACGTTGCCGGTGCCGGCCTCGCCCTTGGAGCGGATCATCGCCGCCCCCTCACCGAGGCGGCGCAATGCCTCGCCGAGATTCGTCGCGCCGCAGACGAAGGGCGCCTCGAAGGCGAACTTGTCGATGTGGTTGCGCTCGTCGGCCGGGGTCAGCACCTCGGACTCGTCGATGTAGTCGACCTCGAGCGCCTGCAGGACCTGGGCCTCGGCGAAGTGGCCGATCCGGGCCTTGGCCATGACGGGGATCGTCACCGCCTCCTGGATCCCCTTGATCATCGCCGGATCCGACATGCGGGCGACACCGCCATCGCGGCGAATGTCAGCTGGCACTCGCTCCAGGGCCATCACCGCGCAGGCGCCCGCCTGCTCGGCGATCCGTGCCTGCTCGGGCGTGACCACGTCCATGATCACGCCGCCCTTCAGCATCTCGGCGAGCCCGGTCTTCACGCGAAAGGTCGCTCTCTCAGTCATCGAGGCCAATACTACGTGCCCCCCCACTTCGCTGACTTCGTCTTTTTGGACGCATATGCGTCCAAAAAGACGAAGTCAGCCAGGGATGGAAGGGGGCTACTTGAGCTTGTAAGCGCGGATGCGGTCTTTGTGGCTGTCTTCGTCGCGGGCGTAGAGGCCGTGGGCCAGGGCCTGGACGAGGGCCATCAGCGCGGTGTTGGAGCGCGCGAAGGAAGGGCTGTTCGAGGAGTAATAGAGAGTCAGCTCGGCGTGCTCGCCAACCTCTGACATCGAGGCATCGGAGACCGCCAGGGTGCGGGCGCCGCGGTGCAGGGCCAACTTCATCGCCCGCAGCAGGAGTGGATGGGCACGGCCGGAGGAGAGGATGATGACCAGGGTCTCCTCGTCGATGCGCCCCAGCCGCTGCAGCGACTCGCCCCCGGTGCTGGCGACGATCTCGGCGCGGATGTCGAGCAGGCTGAGCGTGTGTCGCAGGTAGCTGGCGAAGAAGGCCATCTGGTCGACGCCGACGATCACCACGCGCTGCGCTTCGGCGAGCGCGGCGACGGCGCCGTCGACCTGCTCGCGGGTCAGCTTGCGAGCGGTTTCCTCGAGATTGGCGTAGTCGGCGCCCAGCGAGCCCTCGAGCTCGGAGTGGTCGAAGGAGAAGAGCGCTCCGGAGCTGGCCGCGCTCGCCGCGGCGGCGCCGGCCGTGCGGTACTCCTCGATCGCCGCCTGCTGCAGCTCGGGGTAGCCCTCGAAGCCGAGGGCCTGGGAGAAGCGCACCACCGTCGATGACGAGGTGCTCGCTCTCCGGGCCAGCTCCTCGGCGGTGAGGAAGGCTGCCTCGTCGAGATGGTCGACGATGTAGCGGGCGACGTCTTTCTGGGAGCGTGAGAACTCGTCAAAGCGCTCCTGGATGTACTCGGAAAGGCTCTTCAGCTGGGGTGTTTTAGTCGCAGTCTTGGTCACGGGCAGGAGATTCGCCGGACCGGAGGTTTTCCCTTCCGTGGGCTCTTTTCTGGTTGGATGGGCGCTGCGATGACCTTTGAAGAGGGGCTGCGCCTCCACAACCGCGGCATGATCGCCTTCGACCTGGCGCTTGGCATCTCGGCGCTGACCGCGCCGGCCACCACCCTCAAGGTCCTCGGCCACGACCACCCGTCCCCCGAGGCCGAACACCTCTTCCGCCGCTGCGCGCCGATCTGGCTCACCTTCGCCGCCGCCCACGCGATCGCCGATCGTCGCGGCGAGCCGCGCGACTGGTGGGCGCTGGCCTGGCTGCGCGGCACGGAGATCGCCACCGACGCGGTCTGGGCGGAGTCGCCGGCGATCAGCCGGCCGGGCGCCAAGGCGGCCCTGCGCCTGGCGGGCATCTCGAACCTGGCGATGGCCGCCGGCTTCGCCTGGCTCTCGAGGCGGTAAGCCGTGGGTGGGCTCGCCGGGCTCCCCGACAAACGCTGGAGCGTGCGCGGCCTCACCGACGAGGGCGACGAGGCCTGGCTGATCCGCGGCATCTCGCGCAAGCTCTACCGCTGCCCCACCTGCCACGGTGAGATCGAGATCGGCAGCGAGCACGTCGTCGTCCAGTACGTCTTCCGGCTGGGCGGCACCGAACACCATCATTTGCACCGGCGCTGCGCCGAAGAGCTGCTGATCCCGGAGCTGCGCGAAGCCCGTCGCGTGCCGGCGGGCGAGTCGGGCCAGGCGAAGCTCGCCGAGCGCGGTCGCCGCCCAGCGGGCAAGCGACGGCACCGCTGAGGTGAGTCGCCGCGCCGAGATCCTCTCCGTCTACGCCCGGATCGGGCGCGCCTACGTGCGCTGGGCGCCGTCGCTGCTGCTCCTGGCGCTGATCGTTTTCATCCCGCTGGGCCTGATTCACGCGATCGCCATCCAGGCCGAAGTCGGCTCCTTCGACCTCGACAGCGTGGTCGAGATTTTCGCCGCCGCCGCAGCGGTGCTGATGCTCGCCGCCACCGGCCTGATCGGCGAGGTCTTCTACACCGGCGCGGTGGCGATCTCGCTCACCCACCCCCATGAGGGCAAGCCGCCCTCGCTGCGCGCCACGGCTCGCATGGTCAAGTACCGCCCGCTGATCGCGATCGACCTGATATACGGCGCCGCGGTCGCCATCGGCCTGGTGCTCTTCGTCGTCCCGGGGCTGCTCGCCTTCGTCTGGCTGGCGCTGGCTGCCCCCGTGGTCGAGATCGAGCACCGCGGCGTCCGCGCCGCGCTGGCCCGCAGCATGGCGCTCGTGCGCGGCAAGTTCCTGCTGATCGCTGCGGTGATGATCCCGATCGAGGTGGTCGGTGACGGCCTCACCAACCTCGCCACCGAGCTCGCTCACGACCTGCTCGGCGAGACTTTCCTCTCCAAGTGGCTGGCCGACGTGCTCTCCAACCTCGCCTTCACCCCCTTCTTCGCGGTTGCCGCGGTGCTGCTCACGGTGGACCGCATCCGTGAAAAGGAGGGCGAGGTGGTCGAACTACACTCGCAGCCAAGCCCGTGAGCACCGCGTCGATCCTCACCAACTTCTGGGACCAGCTGGTCGAACACGAAGAGCAGGGGCTCTTCCTGGTCTTCGCCGGCTTCATCCTCTCCTTCGCCTTCATCCGCATGAGCACCCGGCTGATGCGCAGCCCCAAGGTCCCCTGGTGGCCGGGCAGCGTGGTCAGCGACAGCGGCGTCCACCTGCACCATCTGGTCTTCGGCATCGTCACGATGATGGTCGCCGGTACGCTCGGCTTCGCCACGCTCGGCCACAGCCCCTGGCTGGAGATCTTCGCCTTCGCCTTCGGAGTCGGCGCCGGCCTGACGATCGACGAGTTCGCCCTCTGGGTCTACCTCGACGACGTCTACTGGGCGGAGGAGGGGCGCAGCTCGATCGACGCCACCGTGATCGCCGCCGCCGGCATGGTCCTGCTACTGCTCGGCTTCACCCCCTTCAACGTCGACACCAGCACGCCGGCGCAGATCCTCGGCAGCCTGATCGCCGGACTGACCGTCTTCGGCCTGGTGGCGATCTGCTTCGCCAAGCAGCGCACGCTGCACGGCACGATCGGCTTCTTCGTCCTGCCGATCGCCATCTACGGCGCCTGGCGCCTGGGCAAGCCGGGGTCGGCCTGGGCCCGCAAGCGCTACGGCGAGCGCGATCCCCAGAAGCAGGCCAGGGCCGAAGCGCGCTTCCCGCCGAACCGGCGCACCGAGCGCTTCAAGAACGCCTTCCGCGACATCGTCGGCGGCAAGCCCAGCGAGGGAGTTGCCGCGGTCCAGGAGGAGGCGATCGCTGCCACCCGCGAGGCGGCCGAAGAAGTGCGGCAGCGGGCCGAAAAAGTCACCCACATCGAACGCCGCGACTCAGACCGCTAGCCGTTGTGCCGGCCAGAAAGGCCACTCCTCGAACTCGCGACAGCGACCGTCGGCGGCGAAGCGCAGGACCCAGAGGTCGCGGTACTGCAGTCGCTCGGGCCCGCCGTACTGAACCTCGAGTCTGACCACGGCCCTGTCGCCGTCGACCGCGATCACCTCGTGCCTCATCGAGAACTCCTCATCGGGGCCCTGCCGCTCGCGCTCCCAGAGCGCGCTGATCTCTGCCAGGCCGCTGGCCGCCTCCTCGTAGGGCGACATGCGGTAGGTGGCGTCCGCGCTGAACAGCTCGTGCAGCGCCTCGGCGCCGGCCGTTCGCCAGGCGCGCTCGTAGCCGGCGACCCAGTCCTCAACGGCGATTCGCTCCATGCCCCGCCTAGCCCGGATTCGCGCTGCAGACTTTCAGGCCGACCTCGCGCGCCAGTTCGTAGCGTTCGGTGTCCTCGGCGTCGCGCGCTTCGCGCGCCGCTTCGACGCCTGCCACGTCGCCCACCCTTGCCGCCTCGAGCGCCCGCTTGTCGGTTATGAGGACCCTTTCCTGGGCAGCGACGTATTCGCCGAAGGCATCGGCGAGACCCGGCGGCGGCGTCAATTTCCGCAGGCCCCCGATGCGCGACTTAGCGTTCCGCGTGAGCGCTTCCGCGTAGGGGATGTCGGCAGACAGCTCGCTTTCCTTGTCATTGATTTCTTCATATCGACCTTGGCTCTCTTTGCAGATCGCGTCCGCCTTGGCGATCAGCTCGGCGCGGCTCAGCGGCTTGGGCTTCTCCTGCCGCGGCTCAGACGTGCTGGCCGGCCCCTCGCCGGATCCATCTGCCGAGGCGTTCGGGTCAGACCCCCCTCCCCCGCTAGCCAGCACCACGACCGCAACGACCGCAATCAACGCCAGCACGAGACCCCCGAGCACCAGGCGGCGCCGGCCCCTGGTGTGGTGCGGCCCGACTACGGCGGTCTCGGCCGTCGGCGCGGCCGTGCTCTCCGCGGCGATCGTCTCGGTCGTGCGCGTCGCTGCGGCGCCGGTTGCGACAGTGCGCTCCGGCACGGTGGGTCGCCCGCCGCGCAGGGCGGCCTGGGCTGCCCGGCCGAGATCGCCCGCCGAGGGGTAGCGGTCATCCGGGCTCTTCGACATCGCCCGGATGACCACGTCGTCGAGCGCCATCGAAACCGCCGGCACATACAAGGACGGCGCTGGCGGCGGGTCGTTGAGGTGAGCGAAGAGGCGCGCGGCGTCGCCCTCCTTGGGAAAGGGAACCTCGCCGGTGAGCAGCTTGAAGAGCAGGCAGCCGAGCGCATAGACGTCAGCCCGGGCGTCGACCGCACCGCCGGAGATCTGCTCGGGCGCGACGTAGTCGAGCGTGCCGACGAAGCGGCCGGTCTGGGTCAGGCCCGACTCGGTCGAGACGTTGCGGGCGACGCCGAAGTCGGTGATGTAGGCGTGTTCGGAGCCCTCGCCGCCGCTGAGCAGCACGTTGGCCGGCTTAACGTCGCGGTGGACCAGGCCGGCGGCGTGGATCGCGTCGAGGCCGTTGCCGACCTGGGCGATCAGCTCGACCGCGGCCGCCGGCTCGAGGCGACCCTCGCGGGTGAGGCGCTGGGCGAGATCGGCGCCGGCGACGAAGCGCATCGCGATGAACGGCACCTCACCCTCTTTGCCGGCCGTGTAGATCGGCACCACGTTGGGGTGCTCGATCGAGGCGGCGATCCGCGACTCCTCGGCAAAGCGGCGGGTGAAGACCTCGTCCGCGGCCGCCTCCGGCGCGATCAGCTTCAGCGCGACATGGCGCTCGAGGCCCGGCTCCACCGCGAGGTAGAGCACCCCCATGCCGCCGCGGCCCAGGCGGCGCTCGATCCGGTAGCCGGCGAACTCATCGCCGGGAGAGAGCTCGATCCCGTGACCCGCCTCGGCCATTCTCCCACCCTAGGGGTTAATCCTGGCGCAACCTCCCCCCACCTAGACTTGTTTGCGGGTTGATGCGTCGAATAGTCATCGCAAGCGTTTTCGCGCTGGTCGCGCTGGTTGCTGCCGGCGCGCAGGGTGAGATCATCCAGAAAGGCAACCTGCGGGTTGCCTTCGACACGCGGCTGCTGCCGCGCGCCCTGCCCCGTGAGCATCTTGCGCCGGTCCGGATCACCCTCGATGGATCGATCACCACAGTCGATGACAGTCGCCCGCCGCAGCTGCGCGAAATCGCGCTCGCCTTCAACCGGGCCGGGCGAATCTCGGTCGGCGGCCTGCCCACCTGCTCGGCAGCCGAGCTGCAGCAGACCAGCAGCGAAGCGGCGCTCGCCAACTGCCGGGATGCCCTGGTCGGCAGGGGGAGCTTCGGCGCCGCCGTCGACTTCCCGGACGCGCCGCAGATCCCAGCACAGGGCAAAGTCCTCGTCTTCAACAGCCGACTGAAGGGCCGGCCGGCGATGCTGCTCCATCTCTTCGGCTCGAGCCCGGTGCGCGCTGCCTTCGTCCTGCCCTTCCGCATCGACCGCAGCCGCAGCGGCGAGCTGGGCACACTGTTCTCCACCCGGATTCCCGAGCTCGCCTCAGACCTCGGCTACGTCACCGACCTCTCGCTCTCGATCGGCCGCACCTACCGCTACAGGGGCCAGCGGCGCAGCTTCATCAGCGCCAGCTGCGCAGCGCCGGCGGGCTTCCCGAGCGCCGTCTTCGAGCTCGCCAAAGCGACCTTCACCTTCGCCGGGAATCAGCGGCTCAGCGGTCGCGTGCTGCGCGACTGCAAGGTGCGCTAACCGCTCAGAGGCCGAGGCCGCCCACGCCGCGCTCGTCCCAGCCGAGGTGATGAGCCAGCTCGTGGCGCAGGGTGCGCTCCACCTGTCTGGCGAGCAGCTCGCGGTCGTGGCCGAAGTCGCGCTCCAGGGTGTCCTGGTAGATGACGATGCGGTCCTCATAGCGTTCCTGGGCGAGGCCGTCGCCGATGTAGAGGCCGTAGGCCCTGGCCTCGGCGCCGCCGTCTGAGACGACGACGGCGACCTTGGCCAAAACCTCTTGGAACTGCTCGGGGAGCGCATCGATCGCGTCGGCGACCAGCGCCTCGAACTCAGCTGCGTCTCCGGGCTCGGTCAATCAGTTGCCGTAGCCCTGCGCCTGCTTTTCGGCCTCTTCGATCCCGCGTTCGGCCTCTTCGCGGCCCTTTTCGATGCCCTTCTGAGCTTCCTTTTCGGCCTTTTCGATGCCCTGCTGGACCTGGCTCTTGCCTTCCTTGGCGCCTTCCTTGGTCGAGCTCGCCCCTTCTTCGACGCCTCCCTTGGCCGCCTTTTCGGCTTCGTCAAAGCCCTTCTTCACTTCCTCTTTGGCATCTTCGATGCCCTTCTTGGCTTCTTCGGCGCTCTTTTCGACCCGTTCCTGAGCCTCCGAGGAGACGCTGTCGGCCGTGTCGCCCCCACAGCCCGCCACCGCCAGGGCCGCGATGCCGAGGGCCAACACGAGCACGACCCTCCAGGCCCGCCCGCGATGCCTCAAGTCTTCAGCTGACACATGCACTCCTCTCTCTGGGGACTCTTCGGGAGGACGATCTTTGCACCGTCGACGGCGCGCCGCCAGTCGCGGCTCCAAAAGCTCCGGCTTGAAACTGGCTGATCAGCCAGTAGGATCACGAGCCTGCCCGCGGATCGCACCACCCAGCCCACCGAGAAGCTCGAGGACGTGCTCGTCATCGAGCGCGAGCGCTGGCCCGACGGGCCTCCCCACGCCCTGTTCAAGGAGATGCGTGGTAAGTGCCCCGTCCACTGGACTTCGCATGTGCCGGAGTTTCCCGATTCGGCCGGCTTCTGGTCGGTGACGACCGCCGACGACGTGCACGAGGTGAGCCGCGACTGGCAGACCTATTCCTCGGAGCTGGGTGGCATCACCGCGGTCAGCGAGGTCTTCCCGATCGAGCTGACGCGGGCGATGTTCATCGGCATGGACCCGCCCAAGCACGACCGCATCAAGGCGCTCTTCCAGGCCGGCTTCACGCCGAAGCGGATCGCCGCCCACGAGGAGGAGATCAGGGAGATCGTCTGCGGTGTGCTCGACCGCCTCGAGGGCCGCGAGACCTGTGACCTGGTGACTGACGTCGCCCAGCCGGCGGTCTCGCGGGTGATCGGCAGCTTCATGGGAATCCCCAAGGAGGACGACGAGGCCTGGGCGACGCTGATGAACCTGACGCTCGGCGCCGGCGACCCCGACCTCAGCCCCGGCGGTGTCGAGGAGGCGCTTGAGAAGGCGGTTCCGGAGATCTTCGCGCGCTGCGACAAGATGATCGCCGCCCGCCGCGAGAACCCGACCGACGACCTGACCAGCGTCCTCGTCCACGCCGAGGTCGAAGGCGAGATGCTCGAGCAGCACGAGATCGTCATGGGCTTCTTCCTGCTCGTCGCCGCCGGCAACGACAGCACCAAGGCGACCTACGCCAGCGGCATGCGCGCTCTGATCGAAGATCCGGCGCAGCGCCAGCTGGTGCTCGACGACCCCTCCCTGGTCCCCGGCGTGGTCGAGGAGTCGCTGCGCATGTTCCCCGCCTTCGCCCACTTCCGCCGCACCGCCACCCGCGACACCGAGCTGCACGGGCAGCAGATCCGCGAGGGCGAGAAGGTGGTCATGTGGTACGCCTCCTCCAACCGCGACGAGACGCGCTACGAGGACCCCGACCGCTTTGACGTGCTGCGCAATCCCGAGCACCAGGCCTTCGGCGCCGGCGGCCGTCACTTCTGCCTCGGCACCGCCCTCGCCCGCCTCGAGCTGAAGATCCTCTTCGAGGAGACGCTCGCCCGCTACCCGAACATGACCCTGGACGGCAAGCCCAAGTTCGTCGAGTCGGCTTTTCTCAACCAGCTGAAGACGCTGCCGGTGCGCCTCACGGCGTAGCGCCGCTCAGTCGGGCTCGGAGACAACCAAGCGCAGCGCCCCGTCGTACTCGCTGAGCTGGCGCAGGTGGCCGTGCTCGGCATCCCAGGCGCCGGAGCGCAGTGAGCCGGTGAGCCCGGAGACGATCCGGTCCTCGACGCCGGGTGAGAGCAGCGCCCACATCGACTGTGCTGCGCGAACCTCGGGATCGAGCAGCTGCTCGGGGCGATTCCAGAAAGCCTCAAAGAAGCCATCGGTGCAGTCGGCGGGCGTGGGAATGTGCTCGATGCGAGTCTGCCCGCCGAGCGCCGCCGCAACAGCCTCAAGCGACTGGAACCGCGGCCGCTCGATCTCCAATCCCTCCGCCAGATGCTCCTGCTGCCAAGCGGGCAAGCGGTCGAGGTCGAAGGTGAAGACGACCACCGGCCCCCGCGCAACCCGCCGCAGCTCGGCCAGCCCAGCCCCGGGCGGCTCCCAATGGTGGATGGTCACACAGGCCATCGCCGCGTCCACCGAGCCATCGTCGAAGGGCAGCGCCTCGGCGCGAGCGTCGATCGCCGGCGCTGCCTCCGGAGCGCGCTGGGCACGCATCGTCGCGCTCGGCTCGACCGCCAGCACCCAGCGATCGGCCGGCTCATAGGAGCCGGTGCCGGCCCCTACGTTGAGCACGGTCTTCGCGCTGCCGAGCGCCGCATGGATGCGCGCTTCGATGCGCGGATCCGGGCGTCGGCGCCGCGCGTAAGTCCTCCCGTGCTGCTCGTAGTCGACAGCGGGAGGCATTCCGGCCCGTCTCGCTTAGGGGATTTCTGCGGCCGGATCCATAGGATGCAGCTCGCCCTTGGTCAGCGCTTCGGTGCGCAGGTACCCGACCGCTTGGTAGGCCTCCGAGCCGATCATGTCGAGGAAGGCCTGGCGGGTGGGGTATTCGACCAGGGCGACCATGTCCCAGGAGTCATCGCCAAGCAGCGCCGTCGCCGGCTCTCCGGCGAAGACGATCCGCCCGCCCGCCCGTTCGAGCAGCGGGGCCACGGCGGCGCCGTACTCCAGGTAGCGCTCCTGCCCACCGTCCGGCTTGAAGGCGAGCAGGTTGAGCATCACCACTGGCTTGCCGTCATCGGCGCGCCCGGCGAATGCGGCAAACCCCTCCTGGTTCAACCGCTCGGGCTCCGGCATCGAATTCACCGCCCCTGTCTATCACGGCCGGTCCATCTGAGACAGATCGCACACAGCTTGCCGCAACATTCTCGGATCGGCCGGTTTTCAGCCCCCCGACAACTCCCGAATACCGCAGGGGTAGGGGAGGACGAACCAAGGAGGCAGGTTGATGATGTGTCGAAATCGACACGCAGACGATGCACACGCCCAGACGGGCAAAGCGCAGCGCAGGTTGGGGCGGCTTGGCCTCATGGCGGCGATCGCGACGAGCGCCCTGGCACTGATCGCGCCGGCCGCGCCGGCATCCACGGTCACGGTTGGGAGCGTGCTGCCACCGGGCGCCGTGGCGACGGAATTCGTATCCGTGCAGACGCTCTTCAACACGGCGCTGCCCGAGGCAGGCGCAAACCTGTCCTCGCCGGTCGACGGCGCGATCGTGCGCTGGCGCATGCAGGACGCCGAGGGCGGGCCCTTCCGTCTGCGCATCCTGCGG
>Ga0075325_1000027_pt1 | contig 16126 bp, 15 predicted proteins | sample MayberrySE_Catta_5_FD_120048 | JGI IMG/M metagenome (GOLD analysis project Ga0075325, IMG submission 120048) | Natural and restored wetland microbial communities from the San Francisco Bay, California, USA, that impact long-term carbon... | ecosystem: Environmental > Terrestrial > Soil >... | reverse complement strand
CTCTATCGGCGGGCGGATCGCGCATGGTCGGCGGCCGGGCTGGCGGATCGACTGCGCCTGCACCAAGCCCGCCATACCTACGCCTCGTTCGTGATCGCCGCTGGGGTCAACGCCAAGGCCCTCGCAACCTTCATGGGCCACTCCTCGATCAAGGTGACGTTCGACCTCTACGGCCACCTGATGCCGGGCAGCGAGGCAGAGGCGGCAGCGTTGCTCGACGCCTTCCTCGACCGGGACCAATGACCGGATTGGGCCTCGGGGTGGCCGAATAGACTCGCCGCCGAACGTGGGCCACAAGCGGGACATCAAGCAATTCCGGCAAGCCTGCAAGGAGGCGGGGTTGACCATCCGGGAGCGGTATGAAGCGAGCGAGGCGCTTCACGCGGAGAAGCAGGCTGGGAGCGTGCAGGCGGACATGAGCTATGGAGAACTGCTGGCCTGGCTGCGACAATGGAAAAGGTAATGGCAACCGCAGTCGCACTTGACGCTTCGCCTCTCAATGTCTTGCGCTCTATGCGTGGGCAGATCGTCGATGCCCGGATTGCCTACCCGGAGGTTCTTCACGTCGAGGTCAAGGACTCCGCTGGCGAGCTATGGCACCTCGCCACCCAGGACGCGGAGTGGTCGCCGACCGACCCGGCGGCGCTGGTTGGGCGCTCGGTTGACGATGCCGACATCGACGCGGAGACCGGCGAGTTGCGCTGCAAGCTTTCCGATGGCTCGCTGCTCGACGTGAAGCCTGCCGCCCGTGAGGCCGAAGACGATCCACCCAACTGGGAGCTGATCACTCCCGGCGGCGTCGTCTTGGAGTTCGGGCCGGGGGTTCGCTGGCAGATCGGCAGCGCGGACAGCCGCGCATCCGCTCGCGCGTAGGTTTCGTTCGGTCGGGCTACGATTGAGGACGAGTCCGCGATGGAACTGACCGCTCGCATCCATATTGAGGGAGGCGGCTGCTGGGCCGACGTGTCCGAGTTGCCTGGCTGCTTCGCATCCGGCGACACCCTGGGCGAGCTTTTCGAGTCTTTGCAGGAGGGCATCGCGCTTTACCTCGCCGACCGGACCACCATCCACGTCGATGACGAGGCATGGCAGGAGATCGCGGCCGCCCTGGATCGGCCAGCGAAAAGGCGAGGCCGAAGCTGGCGGAACTCTTCTCTTATCCTCGGCCCGAATAGGTCGAGGGGTCGCGCTTCTCAGTTTCAGGGTGGCACAGAGGGTGGTGCGGCTCGGCGTTTCCGCTTGAACAAGCGGACTGCCCCGTCCGAAAATGCGCCTGCAGGGCCGTTACACCGGTTCGATTTCGATGGGCGCCATTCGGCCTGAATCGTCGGTCGCCTGATCCCATGTGCTCGCAGGTGTGACAGCGGAAATACCTTGCGGTGACGGGCTCAGGCTGCGGCTGATCCCCGGCCCCTCTCGACCAAGCCAAGCGGCACAACATCGTTGTCGAAGACGGCTTTGACCTCGATGTGCCCGCCGAGGGCGCCCACGTAGTCGGCCAGCGTGCGCAGATAGAGGTTCTCGGTGTGCTCGATCCGAGAGACGTTGGCCTGGGTCATCTCCATCACCTGGGCGAGCTCGGTCTGCGTTTTCCCGATCTGTTCCCGCAACTCGGCCAAGCGAACCGCAGAAACGATCGCGCGCTTGCGCGCGTCGATCTCAGCGGCGGCGCCGGGGCGCTTTCTGACTTCCTTGCTTAGCTCGCTGAACGGCTTTCTTTTCTTTGGCATCTTGGTGCTCCTTGCCACCCCGGTGCTCGGCGAGCTCCCGAAGGTGGCGATCGTAGATCCGGTCGGCAACCGGAATCATCTTTTTGTAAAAGCGCTTTGTCTTCCCCGCCTTGTCGCCCCCGACCAGGAGGACCGCCGTCCGCTCGGGATCGAAGGCGAAGAAGACCCCAGGCCTTCCCACCACTCATCGAACTCGCTGATCCTTTCGGCAGCCCAACTCACGGGGAGATTATAATGTCTACCTTGTAGAAGTCAAACGTTATAATCGTTCCGACATGCCGCTGGCGTTGTCTGTGGTTCGACCACCGATGGATCGGCGTAGCTGCTCGTGCATTTTCGCTAGCTTGACTCTGTGGCTATCCGATCCAGCGAGCTGGGCTTTTCGACGCGAGGCGACGGGCATGTCATCGACATCACGGCTGACGCTCAGCGCGCGGTCGGCGAGACAGGGGTGGAGTCCGGGCAGGCGAGCGCCTTCGTGCGCGGCTCCACGGCGGCGATCACCACGATGGAGTACGAGCCCGGTGGCGTGCAGGATCTTCAGGAGATGCTCGAGAGGCTGATCCCGACACGCGGCGACTACGAGCACAACCGGCTCAACCACGACACCAACTCGCATGCTCACCAGCGGGCGTCGATCATCGGCCCTTCTGAGGTGGTGCCGGTGATCGACGGGCGCCTGGCGCTGGGCGCCTGGCAGCAGCTCGTGCTGATCGACTTCGATGACCGGCCGCGCGAGCGCACGGTCATCGTTCAGATCTTCAGCTGAACGGAAAAGGGCCCCGGGAGGGGCCCTCTGCTTCCGAAGGACGTGCCACCAAAGAAAGCTCGGTCTCCCTGGCTCGTCGGTCCTAGTCTGTCTTGAAAAACACCGCGTTTGCTGAAAAGTTGCACCCATTGCATCGGCGCTTGCAGGGCAGGACTTGAGCCGACGCCGCCGGCCACCTCGCCGCTGCTAGATTCAGGTTTCCCCTGGGGCGCTTAGCTCAGTTGGGAGAGCGCCAGCTCGACAAGCTGGAGGTCACTGGTTCGAGCCCAGTAGCGCCCATCGTCCCCTGCGTGAGCTCGACTCTCCGCGCAGCGGCCGTCTAGGCTCGCGGCCTCGTGGTCGGGACCTATGCAGCCGTGCTTGTCGTCTGCGGCGCCTCGCTGGCGATCGGGCAGGCGGCTGTCGGCCTTTGTGGCGTGCGGCGCTGGTCGTGGCTGGCCCCGGCGGTGGGGCTGGCGCTGGTTTGCGTGGCCTGCTGGGGAACGGTGCGGTTGCCCGGTGGTGGCGTCACGGCCGCGATCGTCGTGCTGCTCGCGTCCCTGGCCGCCATCGCCTACCTCCGGGGTCGCTTGGAGGGAGGGGGAGAGGCGTTGCGCGCCGGCGCGCCGGTCGCCCTCCTGGCCCTGGCCGCGACGGCGCTGCCGTTCATCGCCGAGGGCCACTTCGGCATCCTCGGCACGAGCTTCAACCCGGACATGTCCCAGCACCTGCTGGCGACCGATCGGCTCGCCGGCGACGAGGGCTCCCAGCTCCTGCGCCAGGGCTACCCGCTGGGCCCGCACGCAGTGGTGGTTGCTCTACACAAGGGCCTCGGCATCGGTCTCGTCCAAGGCTTCACCGGCCTGACGATCGCCGTCGCCATCCTCGCCTCGCTTACGGCGCTCGCCGCCTTCCGCGACCAGCCGGCGCTCCTGCGCATCCCGGCAGCCCTGGTCGTCGGTCTCACCTACATGGTCGCCTCCTACTTCGCCCAGGGCGCCTTCAAGGAGACCATGCAGGCCCTCTTCTTCCTCGCCTTCGTCCTCGCCCTACGCGAGTCGTCCCACAACTCCGAATGGCGCCAGCTCCCCCTCCGCTACACCCCAGCAGCTCTTCTAGCAGCGGGGTCCGTCTACGCCTACAGCTTCCCAGGCCTCATCTGGCTGCTCCCCGCCGCGGTTATCTGGGGAATCACGGAGTACGCCGTCAGCCGCTTCGGCGTCTCTGCGGGTGGCGCAGCTGCGGGGGGGCCGAGAACGGAGGCGCAGCCCCCGCCCGCAGGCCCCCCCGCAGCTGTGACGGGCCCCGCAGCCACCCAGCCTGTCCTGCTCGCGTCCCTTGCCTTCACCCTCTTGGTGGCCCCCGAGATCGGTCGCATGATCGACTTTCAGCAGTTCGAGACCTTCGATCCCAACGGCCCCGGCCTCGGCAACCTCTTCGGCCCGATCTCGCCGTTCGAGGCGCTGGGCATCTGGCCCTCGGGCGACTTCCGCCTCAGTCCCGGCGACGGGGCCGTGCCCGCCCTCGGCTACTACCTCGGCGCCGCCTTCGGCTCGATCCTGCTGGTTTACGGCGCAGTGCTCTGCTGGCGGCGGCGCGAGACCGCGCTGCTGGCTGGGTTGGCCGCTGCGCTGCTCGCCTACGCCGCGGCACGCCTCGTCGGCACTTCTTACGCCACGGCCAAGGCGATCGAGATCGCCGCGCCAATTGCCGCTCTGGTCATCGTCCTGCCCCTGCTGCGCCGCCCGGTCGCCAGGCTCTACCTGGCGGCGGCCGGCGGCTGCGCGCTGCTGGCCCTCGCCAACGCGCCAGTCGGGCCGACCTCCTACTCGCCAGCGCTGACCGGCCTGCGCGCCGACGTGGGCGCGGGCCCGACCCTCGTCCTGGCTTCCAGGCAGCTGCTCGAGGACGAACACGGCGCCCCGTACATCGCCTGGGAGCTGCGCGGCGGTCGCGTCTGCATCGAGGCCAGCGACGAAGCCGGGGCCGAGCCGCCCCCCGGTGTCCGCTACGTGGTCACCGACCTGGACCTCGCCGGCCCACCGTTCCCCGGCGCCCGCCGCCAACGCGCCGCGCCGCCCTTCCAACTCTGGCAGGTGAACACCCCCACCTCGATCGCCACCCCTTGCCCCCTAATCCCCGTCCGCCAAGCCCCCCAAGCCCCCACTGACCGCTGACTTCGTCGTTTTGTACGCATATGCGTACAAAACGACGAAGTCAGCGGAGGGGGGTGGAGGTCGGCGGGGGAGGGAGCAGCTTGCGTACGATGCTCGCGATGGAGGCCGCGACTCAGAAGATCACCGTTTCGCTCCCGGATGGGACGCCGCTCGAGCTGAGCGAAGGCGCCTCCGGCGCCGACGCCGCTGCGGCGATCGGGCCCGGGCTGGCCAAGGCTGCGCTGGCAATCAAGGTCGACGGCGAGCTGCATGACCTCTCCGCTGCCCTGCCCGACGGCGCCGAGATCGCGATCCTCACCGATCGCGACCCCGAGGCTCTGGCGCTGATCCGCCACGACGCCGCCCACGTCATGGCCGAGGCGGTGCAGGAGCTCTACCCCGGCGCCAAGGTGACGATCGGCCCGGCGATCGACGACGGCTTCTACTACGACTTCGACTTCCCCGACGAGGTCAAGGTCACCGACGCCGATCTGGAGAAGCTCGAGGCGGCGATGCGCGCTCACATCAAGGCCGACGAGCCCTTCGAGCGCCGCGATGTCCCCGTCGCCGAGGCGATCGAGATCTTCACGGGCCAAGGTGAGGACTACAAGGTCGAGCTGATCCGCGACCTGGTCGAGAAGGAAGGGGTCGAGACCGTCTCGCTCTACCGCAACGGCCCCTTCGAGGACCTCTGTCGCGGTCCCCACGGTCCCTCGACCGGACGGATCAAGGCGATCAAGCTCAGCTCGTTGGCTGGCGCCTACTGGCGCGGTGACGAGTCGCGCCAGATGCTGACCCGCATCTACGGCACCGCCTTCTTCTCCAAGAAGGACCTCGCCGCTCACCTCGAGCGGATCGAGCAGGCGAAGAAGCGCGACCACCGCCGCCTCGGTCCCCAGCTCGGCATCTTCATGCTGCGCGAGGAGGCGCCGGGGATGCCCTTCTGGCTGGCCAACGGCACGACCCTGCTGCGGCTGATCGAGGAGCAGGTGCAGGCCCAGCTGCGCAAGCGCGGCTACGAGGAGATCAAGACGCCCGAGGTGATGGACGTCGAGCTCTGGCACCGCTCCGGCCACTGGGACAACTACCGCGAGAACATGTACTTCACCGAGTCGGGCGAGCGCCAGTACGCGCTGCGGCCGATGAACTGCCCCGGCGCCTGCCTGGTCTTCGGCGCCGAGCGCCACTCCTACCGCGAGCTGCCGCTGCGCATCGCCGAGTTCGGCCAGGTCTCGCGGGCCGAGCGCGAGGGCGTCCTGCACGGCCTGCTGCGGGTGCGCGCCTTCACCCAGGACGACGCCCACATCTACTGCACGCCGGAGCAGATCGTCGCCGAGGTGGGCAGCGTCTGCGAGGCGATCGACGAGCTCTACGCGCGCTTCGGCTTCGAGGACGTGCGGGTCGAGCTCTCCACCCGGCCGCAGAAGTCGATCGGCAGCGACGAGCAGTGGGTCCAGGCCGAGGAGGCGCTGCGCGGGGCGCTCGAGCGCCAGGGCCGCGAGTACCAGCTCAACCCCGGCGACGGCGCCTTCTACGGCCCGAAGATCGACTTCCACGTCACCGACGCGCTGGGCCGCTCCTGGCAGTGCGGCACCTGCCAGGTCGACTTCTTCATGCCCGAGCGCTTCGATCTCTCCTATACCGACGCCGACGACGTCCAGCAGCGGCCGGTGATGATCCATCGCGCTCTGCTCGGCTCGATGGAGCGCTTCGCCGGCATCCTGATCGAGCACCACGCCGGTCGCTTCCCGGTCTGGCTGGCCCCGGTGCAGGCGATCGTCCTGCCCGTCTCCGATCCCCACAACGAGTACGCCGAGCGCGTCGCCGCCGAGCTGCGCGAGGCCGGGGTCCGCGTCGCGATCGACGGCCGCTCGGAGTCGGTCGGCAAGAAGATCCGCGACGCCGAGCTCGGCCGCTACCCCTACATGCTGGTCGTCGGCGACCGTGAGCAGGACGCCGGCGCGGTCGCCGTGCGCTCGCACGAGCAGGGCGAGCTGGGGGCGATGCCGGTGGCCGAGTTCGCCGCCCGCGTGCGGGCCGAGAGCGAGTCGGGCTGACGGCCATCCCCGCGGACGGCCTTCCTCTGTCTATACTCCGGACACTTGATCGCAGGCACGCCCAACACCTCGCGCCGCCGCTGAGCGTCCCGTGCCTGCCTTTCGATCCCTCGTCCACTTGAAGCTCCACCACTCACTTAGCTAGTGCCGGTCCCGCGTAGGTTCGATCGGCGCCCACCAGAGCGCGACACGACCCGGATCAACGAGCGCATCCGCGTGCCCAAGGTGCGCTTGATCGGGGCCGAGGGCGAGCAGCTCGGCGTGGTCGAGATCAACGAGGCGCTGAAACGAGCCCAGGAGGCCGACCTCGACCTGGTCGAGGTGGCGCCCAACTCCAAACCGCCGGTCACCCGCCTGCTCGACTACTCGAAGTACAAGTACGAGCAGGAGCAGAAGCAGAAGCAAGCTCGCAAGCACCAGCAGCAGGTCAACATCCGCGAGATCAAGCTGCGGCCGAAGATCGCCCAGCACGACTACGAGACCAAGAAGGGCCACGTCGAGCGCTTCCTGCGCCACCAGGACAAGGTCAAGATCACGATCATGTTCCGCGGTCGCGAGCAGGCTCACCCCGAGCGTGGCCGGGCGCTGCTGCAGCGCCTCTTCGAGGATCTCGACGGCCTCGCCGTGATCGAGTCCCAACCCCTGCAGGAAGGCCGCAACATGAGCATGCTGCTGGCGCCGGGCAAAGATGCTGCGAAACCCGAGGATGAGGCGAAACCGGCCGAAGACTCGGCAAAGCCGGCCGAGGATGAGGCTAGCCCAGCTGACGACTCCAGCGGGGACGACGCCGCGGCTGCTTGAGGCCTGGCGCAGCGGATTTCCTTCTAGGCAATCGCCACCAACGCTCGCACTACCTGCGGATCGAACTGCGTCCCCGAGCAGGCGCGCAGCTCGGCAACCGCCGCCTCGGCCAACATCGCCTGGCGATAGGACCGCGTCGTCGTCATCGCGCTGAAGGCATCGCAGCAGGTGACGATGCGGGCCTCGATCGGGATCTGCTCGCCGGCCAAGCCGTCGGGGTAGCCGCTGCCGTCGTAGTGCTCGTGAGAGGAGCGGACGATGCGGCCCACCTCGGCGAGGACGCCGCCCACGCGCTTGAGCATCGTCTCGCCTTCGATCGTGTGACGACGCATGACCTCCCACTCGGCGTCGTTGAGCGCGCCGGGCTTGTCGATGATCTCCTGGGGCACGGCGATCTTGCCGACATCGTGCAGCAGGGCCGCGAACTCCACGTTGCGGCGTTGCTCGAGTCCGAGTCCGAGCTCGTCGCTGACTGCGAGTGAGAGCTCGACCACGTCGCGGCTGTGGCTGCCGGTATAGGCATGGTCGGCCTCGACCACGTCACCGAGCAGCAGCGCAGTCCCCTGGTACGCGGCGCTCAGCTCGAGCGCCTGTTCGATTCGCGTCTCCCGCTCGCGCGAGAGCACGGCGAGGACTGCAGCGAGCGGGATGGCGAGCAGGCAGACGGCAGGCCCGATCTCAATTGCCGCGTAGGCGACGAGCAGGCCGATCGGCGCAAGGGCGGCATCCAGCGCGTAGACCGGAGCGAGCAGGCGCAGGTCCTCGCGAGGTGAGGAGCCGTCGATCAGGTGCGCGCGCAGGGTGGTCGCGGCAAAGTCGAATCCGAACTGGGCAAGGAGCGCAACGGCGTAGATCGGCCACTCCGACCAGGCAAAGACCTGGGCGCCGGCGACGATCAGCACCGCCGCCGGCCCGACGGCGTGCCAGCAGTCGCCGCAGACGTGGAAGACGCGGTAGATGCTCGTGCGGCCCGTGCTGTAGTCGATGATCCGGCCCAGCGCCCAGCAGGCGCTGACGATCAGGGGGACGGCGGGCGTGGGGAGGAGGAAGAGCATCGGCACGAGCACCAGCTCGGTCGGCACCGTGTAGCCGTCGGCGATGTCGAACTGGGCCTGACAGGCGATGAAGTAGGCGATGGCGAGGATCGCCAGTGTGGCCAGGTCGAGGCTGCGCACCGAGGGGACCAGCACGGCCATCGCGATCGCAGTGAGCAGGAAGCCGAACGCGGCGCCCACCTCGACCAGACGCTCGCGGCCGTGCGCCGGCAGCACGGCGCGGGCTCGGCCCCGGGCGAACAGCTGCTCAAGCTCGCGCATATTTGTGGTGGCGGCCATGTGTATTGCAGCGGCTCCAGCGGCTGCCGGTCTCCTATCGGCCCATGCGCGAAACGGTTGAAGCTTGCACGCTGTCTGTGCGTGAGCTACTCGAAAACCGCGCCGGTTTGCGGACATCTGTTCGAAATTCCTTCACTTTCCAGCGACTTTGGGCGATGGTCGCCTCCACCCATAAGTCAGCTGAATAAGGGCAAACCTGTCGCGAGGCAGGGGCGCAAAGTCAGAGGTCTCGTGTTCGGCACGAGATGGCTCAACTGCCAGCTTGGTTGAACGACCAGGCTGTTTGGCCTGCGATCAGGAGGTTTGCCCGAATGAAGCTCAGCTCGATCTTTCCCCGTGGCGCCGGCGTGAAACTCACGGCTCTCGGCGTCATCTCCCTGATGGCGGTCCTGCTTGCCGCCGGCTCCGCTAAGGCATGCTCGTACTCGGGCGCCCAGCAGGAGTTCAAGCCTTGGGGCGACAGTCGCTACTACGTGCTCGGTCCCGACGGTGGCTTTGAGGCCGGCGCCCAGGGCTGGACGCTGAGCGGTGGCGCGAGCACGGTCGCCGGCAACGAGAGCTACTACCTGAACGGTGGCGCGGACTCGCGCTCCCTCTATCTGGCGGATGGCAGCTCCGCCGTCAGCCCTGCGGTCTGCATGTCGCTCGACACGCCGGTCTTCCGTATGTTCGCTCGCAACACCGGGGACCCGTCCTCGCGTCTGCGGGTCGAAGCGAACTACAAGCTGCTCGGCTTGCTGCGGACGAAAACCGTGAGCACGGTCACCGCCAGCTCCGAGTGGGCGCCGACCCAGCCGATGTCGACCGTCCTCACCCTCTCGACGATCGTCGGCACGCTGGTCCCGAGCGCGATTCAGGTCAAGATCACACCGCTCGACAGCAAGGGCGAGTGGCAGGTCGATGACCTCTACATCGACCCCTTTGCGCGACGCTGAGGCCCTGTGCTGAGCTTCTAGCCCGCGACGATCGCGGCGATGCGCTCGGCTGCGTGGCCGTCCCAGAGGGGTGGGGGCTCCGGTGGCTGTGCCGGTCGTTGGGTGAGAGCTGAGGGGATCGTGGCGATCGCCGCCGGGTCCAGGCCCAGCAGGGTGTTGGTGCCGGCGGTGATCGTGATCGGGCGCTCGGTGTTGTCGCGCAGGGTGAAGCAGGGGATGCCGAGATAGGTGGTCTCCTCCTGGATGCCGCCCGAGTCGGTGAGCACGGCGCCGGCGTCGGCCAGCAGCGAGAGGAAGTCGAGGTAGCCGAGCGGCTCGCAGAGCAGCAGGCCGGGGTGCTCGGCCTCGATCGCCTCCATCATCGCCCGGGTGCGCGGGTGGACGGGGAAGACGACCGGCAGCTCGCGCGCCAGCGCCGCCAGCTGGGCGACCGTCTCGCCCAGTAGCGGCCCGTCGACCAGCGCCGGGCGGTGCAGGGTGACGAGCGCGTATTTACCTTGTGTCATGCCGAGGCGCGCCGCCGTGCCCGCCGCGCGGAAGCGTTGCTCGAGCGCCACCAGGGTGTCGATCATCGTGTTGCCGACCAGGTGGATGCGCTCGGCCGGGATGCCCTCGGCGTGCAGGTTGTCGCTGGCCTCGGGGCTGTGGATGTAGAGCTGGTCGGCGAGCTGGTCGGTGACGATGCGGTTGAGCTCCTCGGGCATCGTGCGGTCGAAGCTGCGCAGGCCCGACTCGATGTGGGCGACGGGGATCTGCATCTTCGCCGCGGTCAGCGCCGCGGCCAGGGTCGAGTTGACGTCGCCGGGGACGACCACCAGGTCGGGGCGCTCCTCCGCCAGCACCGGCTCCAGCCGCTCGATCACCCGGGCCGTCTGCTCGGCGTGGCTGCCGGAGCCGACCGCGAGCATGTGGTCGGGCTCCGGCACGCCCAGTTGCTCGAGAAAGACCTCCGACATGAGCCGGTCGTAGTGCTGGCCGGTGTGGACGATCGCGTGGCGCCCAGCCGGAATGCGCGCCTGCAGAGCGGCGATCACCGGGGCCGTCTTGACGAAGTTGGGCCGCGTTCCGATCACGTAGACGATGCGCATGCGGCGCCACAGTACCCTGCGGTCCGCCTGTCACCGCCTCGCGCGCGAGCGCTCGCCCACGCTCGTCTGCTTCAATAGCGATCCCCGTGCCCAAGATGAAGACCCATTCCGGCGCCAAGAAGCGCTTCCGCAAGACCGCTACCGGCAAGCTGCGCGGTCGGCGGGCTTACTCGAGCCACATCCTCGAGAAGAAGTCGCCGAAGCGCAAGCGGCGCATGGCGCGGCCGGTGGAGATCTCCCCGGCCGACACGAAGACGGTCCGCAACCTGCTCGGGGGTGGCAAGTGAGCCGCGTCAAGCGCTCCGTCGCCGCGCGCAAGAAGCGCCGCAAGGTGCTCAAGGAAGCCAAGGGCTATTACGGCCGCAAGCATTCCTCCTACCGCTTCGCCAAAGAGCAGGTGCAGCGCTCGGGGATGTACGCCTACCGTGACCGGCGCAACCGCAAGCGCGAGTTCCGCCGGCTGTGGATCACGCGGATCAACGCCGCCGCGCGGCTGGAGGGCATGAGCTACTCGGAGCTGATTCACGGCCTCGGTAAGGCCGGGGTCGAGGTGAACCGCAAGATGCTCGCCGACATCGCGGTCAACGACCGCGATGCCTTCCGCCGATTTGTGGAGCTAGCCCGGGAGGGCGCCACCGCCTAGAGCGGATCGGCGACACTCCACTTTCCCGGGCGGGCCGTCTTCACGGCCCGCTTTTTTGTTCCAGGAGAAGAAACAAGAGACGAGAAGACCAACCGAACACTTTCAAAGACGAAGATGATCGAGAGCCCCCAAAACGAGAAGCTCAAGCTGGTGCGCAAGCTGCACGAGCGCAAGCACCGCGAGCGCGAGGCTGCCTTCCTCACCGAGGGCGAGGACCTGGTCGAGGCCGGTCTCGCCGCGGGGGTCGAGCCGCGCTTCCTGCTGGTCGCCGCCGGCAGCGGCCTGGACGGCGAAGAGGTCGAGCCGGAATTGCTTGCCGGTGTGTCGAGCCTCGGCTCGGGCACGCGGGCGATCGCTGTCTGGCCGCAGCGCTGGGCAGCGGCGATTGGCGCGCGCTGCATGTACCTGCACGGGGTCGGCGACCCCGGCAACGTCGGCGCGATCGTGCGCACCGCTCACGCGCTGCTCGACGCTGTGATCGTGCTCGGTCCAGGCTGCGCCGATCCCTACTCGCCCAAGGCGGTGCGGGCAAGCATGGGCTCGATCTTCGGCCAGCCGCTGCTGCGGGCGGGCATCGCTGAGACGCCGGCGCCGCGGGCGGGGCTGGTCGCTCACGGCGGCGCCCCGCTTGCCGCTCTGGACGGGGTGGCGACGATCTGCCTAGGGGCCGAGCGCGACGGCCTGCCCGCGGAGGCATTGGCCGAGTGCGAGAGCCAGGTGACGATCCCGCTGCGGGCAGACGGAGCCGAGTCGCTGAACGTCGCAGCCGTAGCCGCAATTTGCGCCGAGCGGATATCGTCGCTCGCCATGCCGGAGGCCGCTGATGGCAATTGACGGAGGGCTTGATCGGATCGAGGAGATCAGGGTGCAGGCCGCGGCCGCGATTGAGGCTGCGCCGGGCACTGCCGAGCTGGAGGAGCTGCGCGTCCAGCACCTCGGCCGCAAGGCGGAGCTGACCGCGATCCTGCGCGGCATCGCCGAGCTGCCCGCCGAGGAACGCGGCAAGGTAGGCGCCGCCGCCAACCAGGCCCGCAAGGAGCTCGAGGGGCTGATCGAGTCCCGCGCGGCGACCCTCGACGCCGGCGAGCTCGAGTCGCAGCTCGCCGCGGACCGGATCGACGTCACCCTGCCCGGCGCGCCGCCGCGGCCGGTCGGCCACATCCACCTGATCACCCGTACCACGCGGCAGATCGAGGACGTCATGGTCGGCCTCGGCTACCGGGTGATGGAGGGCCCCGAGGTCGAGCACGACTACTACAACTTCACCGCGCTCAACCACCCGCCCGGGCACCCGGCGCGCATGCTGCAGGACACCTTCTACGTGCAGTCGGACCCCGAGGTCCTGTTGCGCACCCATACCTCGCCGGTGCAGGTGCGCAGCATGGAGACGCAGCCGCCGCCGATTTTCATGATCGCCCCCGGCAAGGTCTACCGGCGCGACTCAGACGCCACGCACAGCCCGATGTTCCATCAGGTCGAGGGCCTGGCGATCGGCGAGGGGATCACGCTCGCCGACCTGCAGGGGACGCTGACCGAGATGCTCAGCGCGATCTTCGGCGACGGCCGCGAGGCGCGCATGCGGCCGCACTTCTTTCCCTTCACCGAGCCCAGCGTCGAGTTCGACGTCTCCTGCTTTCAGTGTGAGGGAACGGGCACGCTGGCCGGTGGGGAGCGCTGCAACCTCTGCAAGGGCATCGGCTGGATCGAGGTCGGCGGCGCCGGCATGGTCGATCCCAACGTGCTCGGCTTCGTCGCGAAGAACGGCTATGACCCCGAGCGGGTGCAGGGCTTCGCCTTCGGCATGGGGGTCGAGCGGATCGCCATGCTGCGCCACGGCGTGCCCGATCTGCGGCGCTTCTTCGACAACGACGTGCGCGTCCTGGAGCAATTCTCGTGAGGGTGCCTTACTCCTGGCTGCGCGAGTACTGCGATCCCGGCGTCGAGCCGGGCGAGCTCGCCGAGCGGTTGGCGATGACCGGCACCGAGGTCGAGCGGGTCGGCAGCGTCGGCCCGCCATCGGCTGAGGGCTTCGTCGTCGGCAGGGTGCTGAGCGCCGAGCCGCACCCCAACGCCGATCGGCTGCGGGTCTGCACGCTCGACACCGGCGACGGCGAGCGCACGGTCGTCTGCGGCGCTCCCAACGTGGCGGCGGGGCAGACCGTGGCCGTGGCGCTGCCCGGGGCGACGCTGCCGGGTGGGCACGAGATCGGCGAGGCGAAGCTGCGCGGCGTGCGCTCGGCGGGGATGATCTGCGCCGCCTCGGAGCTCGGCCTGGGGGAGGGGCCGCCGGGGATCATGGTGCTCGAGGACGACGGGCTGAAGCCGGGGACGCCGCTGGCCGAGGTGCTGCCGATCGCCGAGCCGGTGCTGGAGCTGGAGGTGACGCCCAACCGGGTCGATTGCTTCGGCGTCTACGGCGTCGCCCGCGAGGTGCACGCGATCAGTGGGGCCTCTCTGGCGGCGGAGCCCTGGACCGAGGACGCTCCCGCCGAGGGAGAGGGCGAGGTCGGCGACTACGCCTCGGTCACGGTCGAGGTCCCGGAGCTCTGCCCGCGCTTCACCGCGCGCGTCTTCACCGAGGTGACGATCGCGCCATCGCCCGCCTGGTTGCAGGCACGGCTCGTGGCCGCCGGCCAGCGGCCGATCAACAACGTCGTCGACATCACTAACTACGTGATGCTGCTCACCGCTCAACCGCTGCACGCCTTTGACCTCGACAGGGTGCCTGACGGGGCGTTGACGGTGCGGGCGGCCGGGGACGGCGAGAAGATGCGGACGCTCGACGACGTCGAGCGCAGCTTCGACGTTGAGACCGTCCTGGTCTGCGACAGCAACGGCCCCTCGGGCATCGCCGGGATCATGGGCGGCCAGGTCTCCGAGGTCTCCGAGGAGACGACCAGCGTCCTGCTCGAGGTGGCCAACTGGAACGGAACCAACATCCTGCGCACCTCACGCCTCCTGGGCCTGCGCTCGGAGGCCTCCTCGCGCTTCGAGAAGCAGCTCCACCCCGAGCTCTGCATACGGGCGCAGCGCATCGCCTCGCGCCTGCTGGTCGAGCTCTGCGGGGCGAAGCTGGTCCCCGGCACGATCGACGTCGCCGCCGAGATCCCGGCGCCGACCCAGCTGACCCTGCGCGGCGTCCGGGTCGAGGGCCTGCTCGGCATGGCTATCTCCCAGGCAGATCAGGCCGCCTATCTGGAGCGGCTCGGCTTCGGGGTAGAGACCGTCGGCGACGACCTCGAGGTGACCGTGCCGCCCGATCGCCATTACGACGTCACCCGCGAGGTCGACCTGGTCGAGGAGGTCGGTCGCGTCCACGGGCTCGACGAGCACCTGCCGAGCACCCTGCCGGCGGTCGGCGAGCGGGTCGGCGCCCTCAGTCGCGAGCAGCGCCTGCGGCGGCGGGCCGAGGACGCGATGCGCGACCTAGGCTTCGACGAAATCGTCGGCTGGAGCTTCACCGACCCGGGCGAGACTGCCCGGCTGCGGATCCCCGCGGACGACCCGCGGGCCAAGCCGGTCGTGCTCTCCAATCCACTTTCCGAGGACCAGTCGGCGATGCGCACCACCTTGCTCGGCTCGCTGCTCGACATCGCCCAGCGCAACCTCGCCCGCGGCGCCGAGGCCGCCTCCCTCTTCGAGTCCGGCCGCGTCTACCTAACCACCCCGCCGACGGGACTCAAACGTCCACATAGTGGACGTTTGAGTCCCGTCGGCGGGGTGTCGGGGGGGTTTGCGGGGGAGCGGGACGCTCCGGATCATGAGCCGCATCGGATCGGCTGCCTGGCGGTGGGGCCGTTGGTCGCCAGGTCCTGGCGCGGGGGCGGTGAGCCGGCGGACTTCTTCGCGCTCAAGGGTTCGCTGGAAGCGCTTGCCGGGCAGCTTGGCGCTGAGATCGTTTGTGAGCCGGCCGAGGAGCCCTTCCTCCATCCGGGCCGCTCGGCTCGGATCGCCGTCGACGGCCAGCCCGCCGGCTGGCTCGGCGAGCTGCACCCGCTCGTCGCTCGCGCCTGGGACCTCGACACAGCTGTCGCCTTCGAGCTCGACCTGGCAGCGCTGGTCGCTGCGGCCACGGCCGGCACGGAGACTTTCGAGGACGTCACCACCTTCCCCGCGGTCAACCAGGACCTCGCCGTGGTCGTGCCCGGCGCGCTGCCGGCCGCAGAGCTGCGGGCCGCGGTGCTCGCCGCTGGCGGCGAGCTGCTGCGCAGCGCCGCGGTCTTCGACCTCTACGAGGGCGAGCAGGTCGGCGAGGGGCGCAAGAGCGTCGCCCTGCGGCTCGAGTTCCGAGCCGCCGACCGCACGCTCAGTGACGACGACGTCACTCCGTTGCGCGCCGCGATCGAGGCCGAGCTGCAGAGGATCGGCGGTGAGCTGCGTGGCTGACACGGACAAGCAACCGCTAGAGGGAGATCCCGCCGCGCGGGTGCTGGTCGCCGGGGCCTCCGGCTTCACCGGGGCGCTCGCCGCGCAGATCGTCTGGCGTCATCCCAAGCTGGAGCTGGTCGCGGTCACCTCGCGCAGCGACGCCGGCACACGGCTTGACCGGCTCTACCCGCGCTACCGGGTGCCGCTGGAGCTGACCGAGCTGGACCTCGAGCGGCTTGAGGGGATCGACGCGGCGATCGTCGCCT
>Ga0075325_1000025_pt1 | contig 16185 bp, 15 predicted proteins | sample MayberrySE_Catta_5_FD_120048 | JGI IMG/M metagenome (GOLD analysis project Ga0075325, IMG submission 120048) | Natural and restored wetland microbial communities from the San Francisco Bay, California, USA, that impact long-term carbon... | ecosystem: Environmental > Terrestrial > Soil >... | reverse complement strand
CAAGCGTTCCTCGCTTGATCTCCCGGTTGCCGTGAACGGGCACCGGGATCGCATCGGGGATGCTCGGATGCCGGAGGACGTGATGGCTGCCGCGCACCCGCTTCACGTACCAACCCTCCTTTTCGAGGGCGGCGATGACCTGCTTACCGTTGACCGCGGGGAGCTTTGCGCTCACGCCGCGTGGACGGCGACGCTGCCGCGATGGACGGTCGGAATAGGGAGGCCGTCCTCATGCATCACTTCGAGGTAGGCCTCGATGGCCTCCTTGGCCATCTCGGTGGCTTCCTCGATCGTCTCGCCTTGGGTGGCGACGCTCGGCAACTCGGGCACGAAGACGCTGAAGCCGCCTTCAGGCTCCGGTTGCAGCACGATCTCGTACTCGCGCTCGATGCTCATGCGGTGAAGCTTACGCGCCCCTAGCCCTGCTGTCGTCCAAATGCAAGTCCGGAATCGGCGGCAATCGCCGCCATCCCTTCGTATCGCTGCGATTTCGGGCACTCGTGCCCGAAATGGAGCGCAGATTCAGCGGCGGTTGGAAACGCTTTCCGGAAACGAAAATCCCCACGTGCAGGGACATCGGTGAGTGGAGCTAGGCGGATTCGAACCGCCGACCTCCTGGGTGCGATCCAAGGCGGTCAGCCGGCTTAGAGTCGCGAAAAGGAGCTTATTTCCAGCAGTTTTGTGAACGGGGTCAGTTGCCGCCAACAGCCTTTATATGCGGGGATATGCGGCGATATGCAGGGAGTCGGGCACTCCTGGCGAGAAGTGCCCGAAATCGGCGCAGGGCGGTTGGAGCGCGGACCCGCGCTGGGACCGCGGCCAATTCTAGGCCGAAACGGCCTCTGTGAGAGAGGGCGTCTCGCGCCCCTCGACCCAGGCGAGCACGTCAGCCCGGGTAAAGCAGAATTCGTCCGGCGGCAGCTTCGACACCACGTCCCACGTGAAGGGTCGGCAGAGCCGCTCGGCGAGCATTTCGTTGCCGGTCGCGTCGATCAGGATCGCCCGGGCCACCTCGCGCGGGCCGGGCCCTGCCCGTCCCCAGCTGTAGCCGATCGTCAGCGCCGAGCCGCCGAGGCGGAGCGTCTGAAGACCGGCTTCGTCGCCGATGAAGACCGTCTTGCCAAACGCGGTCGTCACACCGATGTAGCTGGGTTCGCTCGGCTCGGCCTGCTCCGAAACGGTGCCGGACGGGGACTGCGATTTCTCTACTACGCCTAGCTGTGCCATCGCTTCCTCCTGAGCTTGGGTGTAGGCTAAGTTCAGCGCGGCTCCTCTAAGCGGAGCTATGGGTCGGCGAAAAAATCCCGAAGAGTTCGCGGCGCCACAGCGGGGCCACAGCTAATTCTTATGTTGTTCTTCATTTCGCCCGCCATCCTCAGGGTGTGATGGATGTGATCGTGGTTGATGACGAGTACCCGTTGCGGGCGGCGCTGCGCCGCGCGCTGGCGCTTGAGGGCTACGGCGTCACGGAGGCGGCTAGTGGCGAGGAGGCGATCGAGCTTCTGCGCGACCGCACCTGGGACGCGATGATCCTAGACGTCCTGATGCCGGGCCTCAGCGGCCTGGAGGTCTGCGAACGGCTGCGAGTGGCGGGCGAGCGGATACCAATCCTGATGCTGACCGCGCGCGAGACGGTTGCCGACCGGGTGCGGGGCCTAGAGGCCGGGGCCGACGATTACCTCGTCAAGCCCTTCGCCCTGGAGGAGCTGCTGGCGCGCCTGCGGGCGCTGCTTCGCCGCAGCACTCCTGCCGACGAGGAAGAGGAGCTGCTGCGCTACGAAGGGCTCGTCCTCGACCCGGTGCGCTACGAGGTCCGCGTCGGCGAGCGCGAGTTGGAGCTGACCCGCACCGAGTTCTCGCTCTTGCACCTGCTGATGCGCCACCAGGGCAAGGTGCTCTCGCGCACCACGATCAACGAGCAAGTCTGGGGCTATGACTTCGGCCCCGACTCCAACTCCCTCGGTGTCTACGTCGGCTACCTGCGGCGCAAACTGGAGGAGGGCGGTGAGCCGCGACTGATCCAGACCGTTCGCGGCGTCGGCTACGTCCTGCGCCGCCCCCGCTCATGACCATCCGCCGCCGCCTCGCGGTCGCTGCGGCCGTCGCTGTCGCGATCGCCGTCCTCGCCGCCTCTTTTGCCGCCTACCTCGCCGTTCGCTCGCAACTGCGCGGCGAGGTGGACTCGGCCTTGCGCGAGCGGGCAGACGGCATTCAGCTTTTCGCTGAGTCCGGCGGGGGACCGCTGCCGATGCCGCCCAAATACCTGCGCCTGCCAAAACCGCCCCAGGCGCGCTTCGGCGGCGCCACCGGGCTCGTTCAGATCATCGGCCCGAAGGGCGCAGTGCGCGAGCTGCCAGGCCAGGACACAGTCAGGGTGCCGGTGACCGCGGAGGCAAGGGAAGTGGCGCGGGGCGAAGGAGGGCCGCTCCTGCAAGACCAGACGGTTGCCGGCGACCATCTGCGCGTGCTCACCGAGCCCCTGGAGGGCGGCGGTGCGGTGCAGGTCGCCCGGCCGCTTGACGAAGTCGACAGCGTCCTCCGCGAGCTGCTGCTGATCCTCGCCATCGTCGCGGCCGGCGGCATCGCCCTCGCCGCGGTGCTCGGCGCGCTCGTCTCGCGCGCCTCGCTGGCCCCGGTGCGGCGCTTCACCGACGAGACCGAGTCGATCGCGGGCGGCGCCGACCTCTCCCGGCGCCTGCCCGACGACGGCAAGAACGACGAGCTGGGCCGGCTCGCCCGCTCTTATAACGCCACCCTCGATGCCCTGCAGCGCTCCTCCGATGCGCAGCGCCAGATGATCTCCGACGCCTCACACGAGCTGCGCACCCCCCTGGCCAGCCTCAAAGCCAACTTGGAGCTGCTGCTGCGAGGCGAGGACCGGCTCCCCGAGCGCGACCGTGCCGAGCTGGAGCGCGACCTGATCGAGCAGATAGACGAAGTCACCCGACTCGTTGACGATGTGGTCGAGCTGGCGCGTCGCGGCGAGCCCGAGATGCTGCTGGACGACGTCGATCTCGAAGCGATCGTTGCCGCGGAGATCGAGCGGGCGCGGCGCCACGCCCCCGGGCTCAGCTTCGAGGCAAGCCTCTCGCCCTGCACGGTGCGAGGGGTGCCCGAGCGGATTGCCCGCGCAGTCAACAACCTGCTCGACAACGCGGCCAAGTGGAGCCCCGAGGGCGGCGCCGTCGAGGTGGTGCTCGCCGACGGCGCCCTCAGCGTGCGCGACCACGGCCCCGGTTTCCGCGAAGAGGACCTGCCGTTCGTCTTCGACCGCTTCTACCGCGCCGCCGACGCGCGCAGCCGCCCGGGCTCGGGGCTGGGGCTGGCGATCGTGCGGCAGACGGCCGAGGCGCACGGGGCCGAGGTCGAGGCGGCGAACGCACCGGGCGGAGGGGCCGTGTTGACGCTCCGCTTCCCGCCTGAGCCACCGTCGCCCACGCCTGGCGACTGATTTCTTACGTACTTCTTCACCGCCTCTGCGGTGGCGCTAATGAAGCCCCTCTTAGATGGCGGCGATGCGGGGACCGACCAAGCTGCCTTCACCGATCACCAGCGCCAGGCGCTGGGCCAGCGACCGCGCGGGTCAGTCTTCGAAGCGAGGGGGCTCCCGGCCCCGCGCATGGCACAACTGGGTCCTCGGGCTGCTCTGCCTGATCGTGGTCGTGGCCGCGATCACCGCGGTCGGCTCCTCCTCCGCCGACTCGGCAGCGAGCCAGCGGACCGCGACCGTCGAGCGCGGTGTCGTGCAGTCGACCGTCTCGGGCAACGGCAGCCTCGAAGCCGCCCAGCAGGTCGAACTCAACTTCGGCACCTCCGGCGAAGTCACCGAGATCGACGTCGAAGCCGGCCAGAAGGTGAGCAAGGAAGACGTGCTGGCGCGGATCGACTCCAGCTCGGCGCGAGCTTCGCTCGCGTCCGCCGAAGCCCAGCTCTCCGAAGCCGAAGAAACCCTCGAAGCAGCAAGCGAAGGCGAAGAAGTCTCCACCGCCTACGACAGCGGCACGACCACGGTCCTCGCCAGCTATGAGCCGGACTCCACCGCGGTGTCGAGCGCCGCCGAAGGGACCGAGGTAGCCGCCGAACCCGCGCCGCCAGAGGGCAAGGAAGAAGCGAAAGGCGAGTCGGGAACCGGCACGACCAAGCCCGCCGCGCCCGAAGAAGAAAAGGGCGAGCCGAACGGAGAGTCGGGCGGCAAGAACGCGCAGCCCGAATCGAGCACGAAAGACGGAGACGACGGGGCCGAAGAAGCGCCGAGCGCGGCTCCCTCGACGCCGAGCGTCGAAGCGGCGCCGAGCGAACCGGAATCCAGCTCGCCCGCAGGCGCCACTGTCAGCGTCGCCACCGCCGAAGCGAAGTTGCGCCAGGCCCGGCTCACCGTCGAAAGCGCCCGGCAGGAAGTCCGCGAAACCGCCCTGCGGGCTCCGATCTCCGGCACGATCGCCTCGGTCTCGGGCTCAGTGGGGGAAACCGTCAGCGGCGAAGGCTCTGCGGCCGGGGGAGGGTCGAGCACCGAATCCCAATCGGGTGGGGGCGGCATCGGTGGTCTTGGCGGCCTCGGTGCCAGCTCGTCAGAAAGCTCCAGCGACTCTGGCTCCTCCTCGTCCTTCATCGTCCTCAGCCAGCTGGGCCGGCTGAAGATGGAGGTCTCCTTCAGCGAGTCCGACATCGGCAAGGTCAAGGTCGGCCAGCCGGCGACCGTCTCGGTCAGCTCGATGGAAGGGACCGAACTCGCCGGCCGGGTGACGAAGGTCGACGTGCTCCCCGGTGAAGGCTCCAGCAGCGGCGTTGTGGAATACCCGGCGACGATCACCCTCACGCAGAGTGCCAAGGGCGTGCGGGCAGGAATGTCGGCCAGCGCCGAAGTCGTTGTCGAGCAGGCGAGCAACACGCTCGCCATCACCAGCGAAGCGATCACCTCCGGCCCCGGCGGCGGCAGCGTGACCGTGCTCGAAAACGGCAAGGAAGTCGAGCGCACCGTCACTACCGGGCTCAAAGGCGATGAAACGACGCAGATCCTCAGCGGTGTCTCAGCGGGGGAGACCGTGGTGCTGCCAGAGATCACGGCCGCTGCCGGCGGTGAAGGGCCGGCGGGCGGCCTCGGCGAAGGCGGCGCCTTCCCAGGCGGCGGCTCGTTTCCGAGCTTTGGCGGCGGCGGCCCGCCCAGCGGCTTCCCGGGAGCGCCCTGATGGACACCCGTCGCCATCCCGTCATCCGGGTGGAGGGGATGACCCGCACCTACGCGATCGGCGACATGCGGGTCCACGCCCTGCGCGGCGTCTCGCTGCGGATCGAGCGCGGCGAGTACGTGGCGATCATGGGGCCGTCGGGCAGCGGCAAGTCGACGTTGATGAACATGCTCGGCTGTCTCGACGCTCCCAGCAAGGGCCGCTACCTGCTCGACGGCGCCGACGTCCGCACCCATACCGAGGACGAGCTCTCAGACCTGCGCAACCGCAAGATCGGCTTCGTCTTCCAGGGCTTCAACCTCGTGACCAAGATCACGGCGCTGGCGAATGTCGAACTGCCGCTCGCCTACGCCGGCTTGCCCCGCGGTGAGCGGCGGCTCCGGGCGCTGCGGGCACTGGAGCGGGTCGGCATGGCCGACCGCATCGGCCACAGCTCCTCAGAGCTTTCCGGCGGCCAGCAGCAGCGGGTCGCGATCGCGCGGGCGATCGTCACCCACCCGGCGCTGATCCTCGCCGACGAGCCGACCGGCAACCTCGACTCGCGCTCGACCGAGGAGGTACTCGCCGTGTTCGAGCAGTTGAACCGCCACGGCCACACGGTGGTGATGATCACCCATGAGGACGACGTCGCCGCCCACGCCCGGCGCCTGATCCGACTCGCGGACGGGCGCATCGTCGAAGACCACGAGATCGGCCGCTCCGAAGCGGAGGCCGCCGAGGACCGGACCCGCCTGGCGAGGACCGCCTAGTGGCCGCCGAGACGCTCCGCACTGCCTGGGTCGGCCTGATGTCGCACCGGATGCGCACGGCGCTGACCGTTCTCGGGATCACGATCGGGATCGCTTCGGTGATCGTCCTGATCGCGGTCGGCAAGGGCTCCTCAAACGCGGTGCAGGAAAGCATCGACGCGCTCGGCTCCAACACCTTGACCGTGCTGGCGACGCCCGGCGCCGCCACGGCCGGCGCGGCGTCGGTCTCGGTGACGCTAAGCCAGGAGGACGCCGAAGCGCTCGAAGACCGGGCGAAGGCGCCGGCGATCAAGAGCGTCTCACCCGTGCTCAGCGCCAGCGGCACCGAACTCGTCTACGAATCCTCGAGCTACGAACCGGGCGAATTCGTCGGCACCACGCCCTCCTACGCGCAGGCCCGCAACTACCAAGTCGAATCGGGCTCCTTCTTCACCGCCGCCCAGGTACGGGAAAGGGCGCGGGTTGCGGTGATCGGCCCCGAAGTCGCCTCCGAACTCTTTCCCGGCCAGAGTGCCGTCGGCAAGACGATTCAGGCCAACGGCAAGAGCTTCGAAGTGATCGGGGTGACCAAGGCCAAGGGCTCCAGCGGCACCCAGAGCCAGGACGACGTGGTGATGGCCCCGATCAGCGCCGTAGAAGACACCCTCGCCGGTTACGGCGAACTCAGCTCGATCACGGTGCAGGCGGTGAGCAAGGAGGCGATCGGCGAAGCCGAAGCGCAGGTGACCTCCATTCTCAACGAGCGCCACGGCGTCAGCGAAGGGATCTCGACGATCAACCAGGGCTCGATCATCGAAGCCTCCAGCTCCAGCGAAGGGGTCTTCACGACGCTGCTCGCCTGGGTGGCGGCGATCTCGCTGCTGGTCGGCGGGATCGGGGTGATGAACATCATGCTGGTCAGCGTCACCGAGCGGACCCGGGAGATCGGCATCCGCAAGGCGATCGGCGCCCGCCGCAGCGACATCCTCGCCCAGTTCCTCACCGAGGCCCTGCTGGTCTCGGCGATGGGCGGGGTGCTGGGGATCGCCGTCGGCCTGATCGGCAGCCAGTTCAAGATCGCCGGGGTGCAGCCGGCGGTGGCGCCCTACTCGATCGCCCTGGCCGCCGCCGCCTCGCTCGGCTCCGGCCTCTTCTTCGGCACCTACCCGGCGGCGCGGGCGGCGCGCCTGCGGCCAATCGAGGCGCTGCGCTTTGAGTAGGCGCGGTCCCAACACGACCAGGAGGACGAGATGAGTCAGGCCACCGACGAGCAGATTGACGAGCGCGACGAGCGCCTTGACGAGTCCCGGCCCGAGGGGGATTGGGAGGAGCTGGCCGAGGAGGAGCTGCCACCGCGGCCGCGCAACCGCCTGCTCGCTCCCTTGCCGCTGGCGTTGATCGCGGTGCTGATCGCGGCCACCGGCTTCCTCGGCGGCGTGCTGGTGCAGAAGGGGAGCGAAGGAGACGGCTCCGCCGCTGGCGGTCCCCCGGGGGGCCTGCCCTCCTTCCTCAGCGAAGGAGCCGCTGGCGGGTCGGGTGCCGAAGGGTCGGGCGGACTCCCTGCCGGATTCCCCGGCGCCGGCTCGGGCGCGGCGGTGTCGGGCACGGTCTCAAGCGTCGACGGCCGCACGATCTACGTGAAGGACTCGGGTGGCGCCACCGTCGCCGTGCGGGTCGAAGACGGATCGAAGGTCAGCCGCGACTCCAACGTCGGCGTGAAGAAGATCCGGCCGGGCGACAGCGTCGAAGTGCAGGGCTCTAAGAACGGCTCGACGGTAAAGGCCAGCTCGATCACCGCCACCGAATCCGGGGTGGAATCGAGCGCCCCCGCAGGGCTGCCGGCGGCTGCCGGCAGCAGCAAAGAAGGCGGCAACTCGGACGAACTTTTCGGCGAATGAGGCAGGGCACTCACGCCCACAGCTCAGAAAGGAAGGAAACGATGAATCAGAAGCACAGAGCAGGAGGGCCACGGCGGGGGGTCGTGGCGTGGTTGATGGGCGCCCTGGTGGTCTTGGTCGCGGCTCTCCTCGTCGGTTGCGGCGGGTCGAGTGGCGACTCCAGCACCGAAGGAAGCAGCACCGCGAGTTCCGGCCAGGCTGGCGGTCCCGGGGGCTTTGAACTGAGTGACGACACCCGCGCCTGCCTGGAAGAACAGGGAGTCGAACTCCCGGACCCCGGCGAAGGCCCCCCGGGTGGTGCTCCGCCTGAAGGTGGGCCGCCCGAAGGAGGAGAACCGCCTCAAGGCTTCGGCCAGGGTGGGGAAGAGATGAAAGAAGCTCTCGAAGAGTGCGGCGCAGAACTTCCGCAGGGGGGACCGGGCGGCCCGCCGATGAACTCCAGCGCCTTCCGCGAATCGGTCAAGGAATACGACGCCTGCATGGGCGAAAACGGATACGAGCTGCCGGAACCAAACGTCTCCGGCGAAGGGCCGGTGTTCAAGGAATCCGAGGTGGACCGCGAAGACCCGAAGTTCGAAGCGGCCGACGAGAAGTGCCAGTCGCTGCTCGGCGGGCCGGGGGCAGGTGATGGAAGCGAGGCGGAATAGCCCGTAATCCCCGCGCATCTAGGCGATTTCAGCCACTCATGCCAGTAACGGAGCGCTTTTCAGGGGCCGGTTCGAGCGATCCTGAAAAAGCGAACACCCCGACTATGTGGCGATATGCAGGGAGGCGGGCACTCCTGGCGAGAAGTGCCCGACATGAGGGGGGGGCGGGTTGGAACGTGGTTCTCGCTCGCTGGGGTCATGGTTCGATCTCGAAGCCGATACTTCGCTGGCGGCCGATGCCACGAGGAGGCGCGGCCCCCGTATCGTCGCCGCATGGCTGAGCCCGCCTCCGACCCTGCCGTCTATCGCCTTTTTCGAGATGACGAAGGGGAACCGCTGCTTCGGCCCTCGGCGGTCCTGTTCCTGGATCTGCTCGGAACCAGCGAGCCGCGGGGCGAGGAGGAGGCACAGGAGCATCTCCTGACCACCCACCGCGCCCTCTCCGGCGCCCGCCATCACGGCGGCAGCGAGCGCTGGGACCAGCACATGAGCGTGTCGAGCTGGTTCTCTGACAATCTCGGCCTAGCGTTTCCGCTCCAGCCGGGGCTAGATTTCCCTGCCGCTGTAGGTCTAACGGTCGTTGCTGCGGCTGCCCATCAGCTTTCGCTCGCGCTCGACGGCATGTTCGCCCGCGGCGCGATCGCCTTCGGCAGCTTCTACGCCGACCCCGATTTCATTGCGGGACCGGCGCTGAACAATGCGGTCGCGATCGAGAAGGCCGCCGTCTGGCCGCGGGTGACCCTCGACGAGGATTCGGCAGCCCTCGCCATGTACGGGCTCCTCGAGCAAGAATTCGCCGGTCCCACGGCTGCATGGAGAAGCTCCCTGATGGTGGACGAGGATGGCGTCGTCTTCGTCAACTACCTCGACTCGATCGAACTCGTCGTCGAGGAAGCTGATCGCGGCCGAGAAGCACTCCGTGTCCATCGGGACGCCGTGCGCCGGAATCTCGACGGCCGTCATCCACCCAGGGTCCACGACAAGTATCGCGCCCTCGCCACTTACCACGATGACTTCCTCGCCGGCTGCCTGCAGGAGTACGTCGATGATCTCTATGTCGAACCGACGGAGCGGCTCGGAGCCTTCAAGCCCTTTGCCCACGACGTTCCGGCTCCGGAACCTCGGGAAGCGTTCGAGTAAGTCCGGACGGGCGGGCGAGGGGCCTGGCCCCTTTGGCTGACGCTATGCAAAAGCGGCGGCTGCTGATGGGGTACGGCAGTCGAGTCGGAGCTGGATCGTGCTGTCGGGCGTCCGACCGCCGAGCTTGCTTTCAAGCTCGTCCCATTGAAGCCTCACCACCGTTCGCCGCAGGCTGTCAAATAGCCAAGCCCGGTCCTTCCCAAAAAGAAGGCCGGGGAGGGGAAGTTCGTAGGCCATCTCCCCAAAGATCACCACCTGCAGCACAGGCGATTGGCCGGGCTCTCCCGATCGGATGGCGAGCAGATGCTCGTGTCGGGCAAGCTGAGCGAGAACGGACGTTGCGTTCAGCTTGGAGGGCTCGTAGCGCAACGTGGACGGGTTCCAAAGTTCGGTGGCGATCTCTTTCTCGAATGCCATCGGTCTGAGCCCTTCAACGAGTGGCAAGCGGAAGCTCGACCCAGGAAGGAAGCCAGCGCGGCATCCGTCTGCGAGCGCTCCGAGGGCAAACTTTGCCGCTGCGGCTAGCCACAGATATTCGGGCAGTTGCCAACGCGGCTCGCGGAAGAGGATCGCTCCTTCCTTGCCGACCAGGGAGGGGTCCGTGGACTCCCGAGGCTCCCCTAGATAGCAGCCATCGCGTTCTACCCTCTTGCGCCGCTTCTCTTCGTATATCTCGTTGCGCTCATTGTCCGGTTCAAGGAAGACTTCAGTGTCATGTTCCCCGCGCGGAATCGCCACCGGAATCAGCTCTGGCAGCCGGCCCTCCTCGGTCCAGTACATGAAGGCCCGCGGCCCTTGGGGTGAGTCCCAAGCCTCCCGATGGATGTAGGCGCCCGCGCGTCGGCGAACCCCGAGTTCACCGCGAATCCGACCAATGGGGGGCAGCGCCTCTAGCTTCGAGTCCACGACCTGATTGGCCTTTCCATTGCAGCGCTTGTGGGTCGGGATCGTCAGGGCACCACCCAGGCTGAATCCGATGACGTGCTCGACGGTCGGAGCATCTTCACCCGTTGCCGAAGAGCTAATAGTCCCACCGCAGTAGATGCAGATCTCCTCGAAATGGCCCATCAATCGAGGATGAACCGCGCTCCGGCGGAATCGGATGAAGGCGCGCCCGTGCGATGCGCCTATGGCTCAGCCTGGCGGTGGGCTGAGCAATTCCGGCAGGCCCGGCAATCCCTGTTTGGCTAGCGCCCAGCTCAACCAATCTGACTCGGTGCGAGCGAGCGCCAGCCACTCGTCGCCGGCCGGTTGAGCCTCCTTCCGAAGGGGCATGATCAATGACTCGCGGGCGCGTAGCGGTTCAGCCCCCGTGCGTAGGGCAATCCCTATTTGGCCTCGAACTACCTCCTCTTGGATTCCTCCCGGCGCGAGGCTCGCCCCGGACGTCAGAACGATGCCCGCCGGACGCCGATCCTTCAGTGCCTCTGCCAAGGCAGAGTGCATCGTCGGTAGCTTGCTGGCGAGTTGTCCGCGCCCCCACGAGGTGAAGGCCCAAAGGCCCGTTAGGGCCGTGACGTGTAGCCATTGGGCGCCTGACGCAGCCATTTTCTCCGCCTTCTCGGCTATTGCCCGGATCATTCGACCGAACAGCTCCTCGCGCACTTGTGGGCTGAGTAGAGCTGGCGCGTTCGAGCCTCGCTCGCTGATCTCCAGGGAGATGCCCGCGCTTGAGAACCGCCGCCTTTCTCCAGCCTTTGCCCGAGCCGATTCTCGCCGGACGAACTCCTCGATCTGCCGCCGCTTGCTTCGGCTGGGATCTCTTGCGAGTTGGCCCCCTATCCAGACCCCGTGCTCCAGTCCCAAACCGAAAAGCCAATCGGTTGCCCCTTCGGCCACCTCCCGCTGTCCTCGTCCGAAATCGCTTTGGGTCAGAACTCGAATCTCCGTTACCAACGGTCCTGATGGGGCTCCGAAAGCTAGGTCGGCGGGAGGCCCAGAACCCGGCTCAAGTGCGACAGGCCATCCGACGCGGGCGGCAAAGCTCGCCTGCGCGAGTTGGGATCGGGAATGTAGGAGGCGCGAGGGTCGCGGATCGTTGACGAGATCGCGCATGAAGTCAGCCGAACCGTCCCAGCGCTGGCACATTTCAAGGCGCAGCGCCCACTCCAGCGTCTCTGCAAGGGCTTGGGTATGCGAGCCGAGAAGGTGCAGCCCAAGCGGAACCCCGTCGTCGCTTAAGCGGGCGGCTCGCTCGAGCCGACCGTCGCCAAGCTGACTCTGCAAAGTGTCGAGTGCCCAGCGTGCAGCCTGGTAGCGGGCGTCGCGCCGAGGATTGCGATCGAGCATTTCGCCAATCTGCTGCCACTCAATGGCCGGAACAGGCGATTCGGGCGTCATTCAGGTGGGAGCTGGGGAAGGCCGAGGTACCCGGCAGCGTTGCGCGCCACAGTTCCAGCATCCGAGAGCCCCTCCCACCTTGCTTCCCGCGCCTTGCACGCCCCGTCAGCTTGGTGCTCAAGAAGTCGTGCAACGGTGTTGAGCGCTACGGCGACCTCAAGCTGCGCCTCGGTCAACGGCGGTCGAGCACTGAGCGGCGGAGGTAGGTCGACCGTGAACTCACTGATCCTGGCCGCGCCCCGCATCCCCTCATCCAGCTCGCGCCGTACCTTCTGCTCAATACGCTCCGCATCTGCCCGATCCTCACTGAAGTCAACCATCCGGAGCAATTGTGACAACACTGGCAAGGTGGTACCTGGCTGAGCAGAAGGCGAATAGGATGCGCTCGTGGCGCGCTTCGTAGACCCTGGTCGCTCGCGGGAGAAAATCGACCGAGTCGTCGAACTGTGGAAAGAGCGCTGCCTTCTGGGCGACGGATCGCTGCTCTTTGAGGATCGCGCCGTCTGGTCCCTAACGCACCTTCAAGACTTTCGGGAGCGCTTCCTGGCCGGTGCGATCTACGGAACGGATGAGAGCTTTGACGAAAAGCTCGAAAAACAGCTAGACGATGCCTCGGCAGACGTGCGCTTGCTGGCAGCCGAGCTCCTCATTGTCTACTTCCTCTTTGCGTACGTCGCGATCGGTCCTGCGGCGAAGATCACGATCATCCGCGACGCGGCGGGTGATGGTTGGGAGGAGGAGGCACCCGGTTGGGAGCTGGTCAAAGCAGCTATGCACGAGGGGATTGGCAACCCCGGAAGCGGCTACAACATCCGCCGCGACATCCAGGTCTCCTATCTGCTCGACTTCACGATTCGCTGGAAGGCGTTTTCTCCCGAGCAGCAGCAGGCCACTCTTGACGATCCCTGGGTGCTGCGCGACTTCGCCGATGATGCGAGCGAAGACGTCGACGTGCGCGAGATGCGCCACATCCTCCTTCACCTTCTGCGGCCGGACGAGTTCGAGCGGATCTCCAGCGGCGCGCACAAGCAGCAGATCGCGGACGCCTTCCGCGCAGAGTTCTTGGAGGAGGCGGGAACTCCCGAGGATCGCGACGAGCAGCTCCTGCGCATCCGCGAGTCGCTGCAGAGTCTCGACGTCCAGCAGGATGATCTCGACGGCGATGCGATCGACTTCTACTATCCGCCGCTCCGGGATATCTGGAACCCCGAAGCGGACGGTGACGAGGGCGCAACCGACCTCAGTCTCCTCCTGCACAAGAAGCACCTCGTCTACTACGGGCCTCCCGGCACGAGCAAGACGCATCGCACCAGGGCGCTCGCCGATTCACTAATTCGGCGAGCAGCGCTGGAAAAGTGGGGCGCAAAACGGTTCTTCGCCGAGCAAGCCCAGCTCTCCGGCCTGATCGAGGAGGGCATCGAGTGGGTCCAATTGCATCCCGGCTACGGATACGAGGAGTTCGTGCGTGGCCTGCGTCTGGATGGGGAGCGGACGGTCTACGCGCCGGGACTGCTGATGCGGCTCATGGAGCGGATGACGGAACGCGGCGAGGACGCGCTGCCTGTCGTGTTGGTTCTCGATGAGATCAATCGGACCGACCTGAGCCGCATGTTCGGCGAGGCGTTCAGTCTCTTGGAGAACCGGGGCGACTCAGCGGTATTGCCTGGGATCAACGCCGGCGAGGAGCCGGCCGAACTCCGTCTTCCAGATGATCTCTACGTGATCGGGACGATGAACCTGATCGACCAGTCCGTAGAGCAAATGGATTTTGCCTTGCGCCGCCGTTTCTTCTGGCGCCTTTGTGGCTTCGAGCGCGGGCCGATCATCGAAGTGAACCGTGATCGGTGGCCGGCATTCGCCCCCTCCAAATACGGCTGGGACCGCGCCGCCGAGGACATGGAACTCTTGGCCGACCGTGCCGAGGAGCTAAATCGCGAGATCACGGCGTCGAGCCACCTGGGCGCGCAGTACGCGCTGGGTCACACCTACTACTTCGACGCGGCTTACCTCGCCGGCACTTGGCTGTACGGACGAAAACAGCTCCGGGGTGGCGTGCTCTGGAAAAAACCCGGGCATCCCCAGCGGCCGCTTCTCGACTTGTGGTCTCTTTCGATCGAGCCGGTGCTGGGGCAGTATCTGGAGGGAATCGATCCGACCACGGCCCGCGAGGAGATCGAGCGGCTGCGCGACGTGCTTTTCAACGTCGAGGGAACTTGACGCATCCGCCCCTGCTGCTGAAGGACCTTTCGCCGTACGAAGCGGCCGATGCCGATCAGGACTCCTGGCTCGTCCGCCTCGCCGGCCACCTGGCTGACCACGACCACACCCTCCGGCTGAGTGGAGATCGCCGCCAAGACGACGAGGACGATGCGGCGCTCGCCCGCGGCGCCGATGGTCGCTGGTGGACTGGCCGATTTATCGGCGAGATCAACTTCGAGGGGCGCGAGCTTCAGATTGCGCCCCGGCTGGGGATCGACGTGGTTGGCGTCTGGCTTGCTCGGGCGCTGAACCTTTCCGTCATCCCAAAGGCGGCGACGCAGGCAGGCACCGGGCCTCTGATTGCTCAACTGGTCGATCGGATGTGGTCGGCGGCGTTGGCAGAGGCAGGCCGGCATGGCCCTCCGCGCTTCCGGCACGTTGAGACCTCGGAGAGCCGCTATGTCCGTGGGCGACTCGATGTTCCCGGCACGGTCGCCCTGCGTTCGGCGCGGATACCCAAGGTCGCTTCGCGCACCGAGAGGCGCACCGCCGCGAACCCCGTCAGCAGAGCAATCGTGCTCGCCGACCGCACTCTGGCTTCGCTTCTCGGTCACGAGAAGCCCTGGCGCCCTGAGCTGGCCGACGAACTGCTGGTGCAGCTCCGCGCCGCGGTCGGCGCCAATCCGGCGATGCCAAGCGCCCGTGAGATAGCCCGCGTGCGTTACGCGCCGATCACGCGGGCATTCGAGCCGGTGGCTCGCCTCTCCCTCGAGATTGCGCGGCGTCGCGGAACCCTGACCTCGGGCAGCGGGGACGACACCAGCGGAGTGCTGATCGACGTCGCTGAGCTGTGGGAGCTGTTTCTCCTCCACTGCGCTCGCCGCGCCTTGGGCGACAGGCGAGTTCACCACGGGACCGCGACCTCCAGCACCGCTCACCTGCTCCTGTCCGAAGCCGACCCGGGCATCCGCATGGGGCGGCTCAAGCCCGACCTTTTGATCGTTGACGGGCAGGGCCGCGAGCGCGCCGTTCTCGATGCGAAGTACAAGCGGCTACGCGGCTCGGCGGAGCGCCCGCACGGCGTCGATCGCGGCGATCTCTACCAGCTCGCCGTTTACCTCGCCGGGCACGGCGTCGCCTACGGGGCTCTTGCCTACCCTCCGGGGGAGACGACGGACCAGGCGCTGGCGGCCGATGGCGGGCCGTGGAGCTTGGGTGACGGCCAGCGGGTGGAGTTCCTCCGCCTGCCCGCCGAGGAGCAGCCGTGCGTCTCTGCACTGCAAGCTCAGTTGAGCCGATTTGCCTGAGCCGGGAGACTGCCAGCCGATATAGGGTCATCGCCCAGAGTGGACGACTCACCTTCAGCACTGGAGTTTGTAACGTTGGGGATTGCCCTCTGGGGGGCAGGGCTTTCGACCTATCTCGCGGTGGCTCGCCGGCGCAAGCGTGTTCTCGCTCGAGCCGAGTTCGGTGCTGAGCGTCTTGGTTCCATTAGGAACCATGCCTTCTTTGTCGTAAGCGTTGTGAACGTTGGTCAGCGGACGGTGACCATCCGTGAGATAGAGTGGGAAGTCGATCCGGGCCACAAGGTCATACTCAACGTCTTCCGACATTCCAACGGAAAAGACCTTCCTGCGAAGGTCGAAGCGGACGAGGAACTCCGCATTCTCTTCGACCCGGATGCGGCCGCGATGGCGCTAGCGCCATCGCAAAGAGGGGCCACCGCAGTGAACGTCATAGAGGCCAGCGGAAAGCAAAGCTGGGCGATCGAGGTGACGCAGACGATGCGTGAAGAGGCTGAGGAGGAACTCAAACGGGCGGACGAGGCAGAGTCTTGACGAGGCGCCGAGATGGTCTGCGAGTCGGACCGACCTACGGATAGATAGGCGGATCAAGCCCGGCGGATCGGCAGGGCGGTGTCGGTCTCAGTTGCGATGCCGAGCCTTCGAGTGATCCCCCCGGGGCCGGGGATGCTAGTGGCGTCCGAGACATTCACGGCCTCCGAGATGTCGAGGATGAGACTTCGACCCTTCCGCCGTGGTCGTCT
>Ga0075325_1000024_pt1 | contig 16213 bp, 12 predicted proteins | sample MayberrySE_Catta_5_FD_120048 | JGI IMG/M metagenome (GOLD analysis project Ga0075325, IMG submission 120048) | Natural and restored wetland microbial communities from the San Francisco Bay, California, USA, that impact long-term carbon... | ecosystem: Environmental > Terrestrial > Soil >... | reverse complement strand
GAGGACTCGGGCTCGGCCAGGTCGACCGGCTCGGCGCGGTTCTCGGGCGAGCGGCCGACCAGGGCGCTCTCGTAGAGCGCGCCGCCGTGGAACTGCATGTCGCTGACCCCCCGCCCCTGCGGCCCGTAGGCGCTCTGCAGGTCCGTCCCGTTCCAGCGCAGGTGGAAGGCGCCGATCCGCTCGCCGAGGGCGTCCTGACCCCCGACCCCGCCGAACCAGCAGTCATCGGGGCCGTCGCAGGTGGCCGACATCATCTGGCGGAAAGGGTCGGCGGCATCGACTCGCGTGCTCCACGAGCCAACCACCTGGCCGTCCTTGAAGCGGCAGAGCGCCAGGCCGGATCCGGCCCGTGGCTGGCTCGGCACGCTGACGACCCAGAACTCGGTCGGGCCCGCCCAGGCGATCCTGGCCGTTTCGGCCGGACCGCCGCAGACGGTGGCGAGCTGGCGCCAGCTCTGGCCGTTCCAGCTGTAGATGCCGGGCGGCACCGTGTCGTTGCCTTCGACCGTCAAGAGGCCCCGGTTGGGCGCCCAGAACTTGAGGTCCCCGGGCGCGCCCAGGGGCACCTTGAACGGCACTTCCGTCGCCGGGTCGGGCTGCTCGAGCCGCCAGATCGGATCGGCGGCGGCGGCCCGGGCCGGCGCCAGCGCGGCGACGAGCGCCAGCAGGGCAACTGTCGCTCGCCTACTCACCTTCCGGCTGCGGCTCACGCACCCGCGGCTGCGGTGGATCCGCCTCCTCGCCTGCGAGGTCGAGCAGGGTCGGCTCGACCGTCGAGAGCACCGCGTCGAGGGCGACCCCGGAGAGCGTCTCCTGCTCGACCAGCGCGTTGGCCGTCTCATAGACCGCGGTCCAGTTGCCGCGCAGGACCTGCTCAGCTCGCACGACCGAGTCGCCGACGATCCGCTCGACCTCGCGGTCGATCAGCTCCAGCGTCGCCGGGCCGACCGAGCCGAGCTCCTGCAGCGAGGCGCCGAGGAAGACCTCGCCCTCTTTCTCGCCGATCGTCACCGGGCCGAGGGCGTCCGACATCCCGTAGGAGGCGACCATCGAGCGAGCCAGGGCGGTCGCCGTGTGGAGGTCGTCGTGGACGCCGGTCGAGACGAAGCCGAACTCGATCTTCTCGGCGGCGAAGCCGGCGACGATCGCGATCAGGTGGCGGCGCATGTCGGGCTCCTGCATGACCACCGCGTCCTTGTCGGTGAGCATGCTCGCCGCGGTCCCGAGCTGCCGGCCGCGAGCGACGATCGAGAGCTTCTGGGCGGAAACCTTCTGGCCGATCGAGCGGGTGACGACCGCGTGGGCGGCCTCGTGGATCGCGATCACCCACTGCTCCTCGCCGCTGAGGACGTGGCTCTTGCGCGCCGGTCCGGCGACGACCCGGTCGATCGCCTCCTCGAGCGTCGCCTGGTCCATCTCGGCGCCACCCTCGCGGACGGTGAGCAGCCCCGCCTCGTTGATCACGTTGGCAAGCTCGGCGCCGCTGAAGCCCGGCGTCAGCTTGGCGATCTCCTCCAGCGAGGTTCCCGGCGCCAGCGGCCGGCTGCCGCAGTGGAGGCTGAGGATTTCGAGCCGCCCGTGGACGTCGGGAACGTCGACCGTCACCTGGCGGTCGAAGCGGCCCGGCCGCAGCAGCGCCGGGTCGAGCACGTCGGGGCGGTTGGTGGCGGCGAGGACGACGAGGCCGGCGTCGCCGCCGAAGCCGTCCATCTCGACCAGTAGCGCGTTCAGGGTCTGCTCGCGCTCGTCGTTGCCCTGACCGACCCCGGCGCCGCGCTTGCGCCCGGCGGCATCGAGCTCGTCGATGAAGATCAGCGCCGGCGCCTGCTTGCGCGCTTTGGCGAACAGATCGCGGACGCGAGCCGCGCCCACCCCGACCAGCGACTCGACGAAGTCAGAGCCCGAGAGCGAGAAGAAGGCGGCATCGGCCTCACCGGCCGTCGCCTTGGCGAGCAGGGTCTTGCCGGTGCCAGGCGGCCCGACCAGCAGCACGCCCTTCGGGGCGCGGGCGCCGACCGCTTTGTACTTGCCCGGATCGGCGAGGTAGTCGCGGATCTCGCGCAGCTCGGCAACCGCTTCGCCGGCCCCGGCGACGCTCTCGAAGGTCGTCCGGTCCGGGGCGTCGGCGCCACGCTTGCGGCCCTTGCCGGTGAACTTCGAGAAGCCGGCGAAGGAGCCGGCGCCGCCGTCCTGGCCGATCCGGGTGAAGAGCACGAAGAGGCAGACGAGCAAGAGGATCGGGATGAGGAACTGGACGACGATCTGCTTCGCCGGCTTGTCCCACTGCTGGTCGACCCCGACGATCGCGCCGCTCTCGGTCAGTTCCCTGACCATCGCCGAGGTCTGCGCGTCGGACTCCGGATAGGCCGCCCAGAGGACGTGCCCTTCCTTGCTGTCGATCAGCAGGCGGGCGTCCTGGTCGAGCAGCGTCGCCTCCGCGATCTGTTTCTGGTCGACCAGCTTGCTGACCCGGCTGAGCGGGATCCGCTCGCCGCTGGTGCTCGGCTGGATGTCGCCGAGCAGGTTGAAGAAGAGGAAGGTCAGGACGATCGAGGCGATGATCAGCCCGGTGTTGAGCGGGTCCTTGGCGAACCAGCGGCCCACAGATGCCGCGACGTCGCCCATGCTGCGGGCGACGTCGCGGAAGTCCACCTGGGGGCGCTTCAGCGCCAGACGCCGGTTCCGATCGGCGTCTTTCACTTTTTCTGCTGCTTCAACTTCAGCGTGAGCGAGGAGGTCGACGTCTTCGGCTCCCCGCCGGTCGGCGTGTAGGTGAGCGTCAGCGTCACCTTCAGGCTGCCCTTCTTGCGCAGCACCTTCTTTGCCGCGGCGCTCGGCTTCAGCGCCAGGTCGAAGGTGCCGGCTTTGTTAGCGGTGAGCACAACCCGGCCGACCTTGATCTTGGCTTTGCCGTTCTTGGCGCTGCCGATCAGCTCGAGCTTGCCCGCGCCGGGGAGCTTGACCGAGATCGTCGCGCCGCCCGTCTTGGACGAGATCGACTTCTTCGGCATCGAGAACAGGTTGCTCGGCTTGACGGGCGGCGGAGTGCTGCTGTCGCCGCCCCCACCGGCCGGCGGGGTGTTGCCGCCACCGCCGGGACCGCCGCCACCCGGGCCGCCACCGCCGGTTCCCTTATTCCAGTCGACCTGGGCGATCCCGGCTTTCGCCAGTTCGAGGATCGCGGTCGGGAGCGGTGAGTAGTCGCGTGTGAACAGCTGCGCCTGCGCGTTGGCGGTGAGGCTGCTCTCCCAGTAGTCCTTGACCGTGCGGGCCTTGGACTCCTCGCCGGGGGTGTTGCCCCAGACGTCGGCGTTGTCTTCGAAGACCAAGCCGTAGGTGAGTGAGCAGACCGCATAGGCGCCGGCCGAGTTGACGCCGCTGACTTTCGACCAGTCCTCCAGGGTCGTGGGCAGCGGATTTCCCTCGTTGGTGAAGACGGCGTTCTGGCAGTTGGAGCCTTCGTTGCCGTCGGTGCGGAACCCTTTCGCGTCGGCTGTCGCCTCCTCGAAAACGCCTGCGCCCGGGCCGCTCGGAATCTGCGTCCAGTAGAGGTCGTTGTCGAACGGCGCAGCCGCGTTCGCCCGGGGCGTGATCGCGTAGCTGGGGCTGTTGCGCCTCGCCGTCGAGATGTCGGAGTAGCCAACCGAGCCATCCGTTTGAACCATCTTCTCGACGATCCCCTGGTTGCCGTTGAAGCAGGCGCTGGTCAGCTGACCAGCGCCGGCGACGCCTTCACCGGGGCTTTTGCCTCCGGGGAGGACCGAGTCGCTGCCCGGCCCGCTGGGGAAGGCCGCGGGGCTGCCGACTTTCGGGCAGTCTTCGCGGACACCGAAGCCCCCGTCGGCGCCGAAGCCGGGCCAGCGACGGGTGCCGCCGGCGCCCTGCGAGCCGAAGGTGGTCAGCCAGCCGCGCCCTTCGTTGATCGAGCGCAGGTTGTCCTTGAAGGCGAAGCTGGTCCCCGACTCGTCGAAGCGGACGATACGGATGATCGGTTTGTCGCAGTCAGCGTCGCTGGTGAGCTCCGGGAAGACCTCGACCCAGTTGTCATGGGTCGCTTCCTTGGCCCACACTTTCTCGAACTCGTCCTTGGTGAACCGCACCCGGACCAGGCCAAGTGGGAATTCGCTTCCCGGCGAGCCGCCCATTTCCTCAGCCGTCCGCGATTCCGCGTTGAGCAGGCCAACGTCACACCCGTCGGGGAAGTTGACCAGCGGCGCGACGGCGCCAACTGCGGCGGGAATGACATGGATCACCCCGTTGTCGTTCGGGTTCGCATCGGTTGCCGGGTCGCCGCTGCCGACGCCGGTGTTCATCTGCGCGATCTCCAGCGGCACGGGCGGCTCGTCGGTCATGCCGAACCGCGGCGCCCCGTCGCGCACCTTGACGGCCGTGCGGCCGGCGCCGCTTCCCTGCGCCTCGTAGGTGACGTTGATTTTGCCGGCGCCCGGCGTCCCGGCGCAGTGCGTCAACTTGAAGTAGCCGTTGAAGACGCCGTGGGCGTCACGGGCGAAGGAGGCGCCGCGACCGATGATGTTGTCACCGGCGCATTTGCCCGTGCTGAACGCGGCGTCGGCCTGAGGGGCGGGGCCAACAGCCACGAGCGCCATCAGGACCAGAGCGAGAATCCCCGCCAAGGCAGCGCTCACGCCCCATCGGGGGGCACTGAGGGTGCGACTCATAAGAGTTATTCCTTTCATCGACTGAACCTTTGCGGCGCCAGGTTTGTCGTGGGAAATGGCTCTGTCAAGGGGATTCACAGGATTTCTACGCGGGGTTTACAGGTTGTGCAAAAGGGCGACACCGGATCATCTCCAGCCAGTCACAAGTAGTTAACTTTTGCCATCCCACAGGTCACTTCCGCTTGCCGCTCTGGTGTTGTTTTGCCGCCGGCGACTGCCGGAGCGCGATCCGGATCGAGGTGCTTGCGCGGCGCCCCCCACGCGCGGCGACGTAGGCGACCGAGATGCGGCCCGGGATCGCCCCGCGCTCGCGGATCTCGCTGCGGTAGCGAGCAACTGGCTCGAGCAGGAGGCGGATCTCGCTGCGCGCCGCGCCGCCGGCGCGACCACTTGCCGTCGCCAGCGTGCGGAGCTTGCGCGGCTCCCCCAGCTTGGCCTTGGCCGCCGCCTTGATCCCGCCGGCGGCGGGGACGGAGACGGTGAGCAGGATCGCCCCGCCGGGCTTGGATCTCGCGCGGGCGGCTATGCGCGGGCCATCGCGATCGACTTCGATCGAGCCCCCCGGCCCCCCGGCGCCGGGGGGCTCGGGGGGCAGCTCTTCCCCCTGGGCGGGGAGGCGCTCGACGACGAAGGCATCGGCCCGTTGGTTGGCGTCGCCGAGGAACAGGTTGCCGGCGAAGGCGGCGAAGGCGACGCGCTCCCCGTCGGCCGAGATCGTCGGCCCGTCGAGAACCGAGGCGTCGATGTCGCCGCCGGAGTGGGAATGGGTAACCCGCTCCAGCGTCATTTCCCCGAGGTCGACGACGTACAGCTCACGCGGCCCCGGGACCGGGCGTGGCTCCCCGAGGAGCTGCAGGGTCGGCAGGGCAAAGCGCGTGCGCACGGTCGTGATCGCCAGGTAGCGACCGCTCGCCGAGATCGCGATGCTGCTCAGCGGCGGGCCGGTATCGGTCTGGTTGCCGACCGTCTCGCGGGTCAGCTCGAGCGTCGCCTGCTTGCGGCTGAGGCCGGGGCTCATGTCGGTCACGAAGAGATCGAGGCCGGGGCCGGTGGCGGCGTTCGGCCGCGGCCCCTCGCCGGTGAGGTAGGCGACCTTGAAGCCATCGGCGCTCAGCGCCGGCGCCTGCGCCGAGATGTCGGCGCGGGTGGCCTCCTGGCTGGTCAGCGGCCCGAAGCAGGGGCCGGTCCCCGCCTGGGAGAAGAAGGTGGTCGAGTCCGGCGGGCAGGCGGCGTCATCGGGATCGGCGATGCCGGTGATCCGACGGGTCGGGGCGCTCGGGCCGTCGGCGACGCGCCGCCAGAGGAAATAGAGGACATCCGCAACGGGGTTCTCACCACCGAGAAAGCGCGTCTGCTCCCCGGCGTTGCCCCCGGTCCAAGCGACCGTGCTGCCGTCGAGGCTGATCGCCACCCCGGCGGCGCCGCCGGCGGGCTCCCCGGTCATCGCCCCGCTGCCGGGGTCCCGTTTCGCGGTGACCAGGGTGGTCGTGTCGGCGGCGCGATCGCGAACGAAGACCTGGCCAGCCGGGACGTCGACGCCGCCGCTCGCGGGAAGGTCGGTGGCGACGTCCGTGCGGAAGACGACCTGCTGGCCGTCGGCGCTGAGCGAGGATCCCGCGGTCAGGTCGGCGCCGAGATTGCTGCCCGGGATCGGGAACGGCGAGGGGCCGTAGCTGGCTGGCAGATCGCCGCCGCTGCGGGCGGAGACCAGGTCATACGCCCCGGCGCCCCCGATCGGGACGGTCATGTCCCTGACGTAGATGTCGACGTTGTCGTTGGTATCGGCGAGGATCAGGGGCTCGGCGGTGGCGAAGGCGACGAAGCGGCCGTCGGCGCTGATCGAGGGGTTCGAGGCGCCGCGGCGCAGGAAGGTGTTGTCGCCTTCGTCGAAGAGATCGCCGTCGGCGACCTTCTCCAGCGTCCGGGTTTCGAGGTCGAAGCGAAACACCCCGCCGGCCCGGTACTGACCCGCCGGGTCCGGATCGTCGTCGGCGAAGAAGTTGCGGGCGCGAGTTTGGATGGCGACGTAGCGGCCGTCGGCGGAGATCGCCGCGAAGACCGTCGTGTCGTCGCCCTGCTCGCGGCGGACGAAGTCGGCCGAGACGATCTCGGCGCCGTCCTCGCCGCTGGCGCCGTTGCCGTAGGAGGCCGGGGCGCCAGCCGGCAGGGCGAGCGCCGTGGCCAGCAGGCCGACTGCCAAGGCGGCACAGGCGAGTTGCGATGCGCAGCGCCTCACCCGACCCTCACCTTCCGCCGGAGGAGCGTCGCGTTGCCGGCGCGGTCGCGAGCCCGCACCCGCAGCCGAAAGCGCCCCGGGCCCTCGTAGGTGTGGCGGATCTTGACGCTCGCCGAGCCGCGCTTGCCTTTCTTCCGCCGCGCCGACGCGGAGGCGCCCGCGCGGCGCCCATCGCCGAAGGAGACCTTGATCGAGCCCCGTCGCAGGCCCGAGGCGCCCTTCGTGTCGGCCACGACGACGGTCAGCCGGCGCCCGCGCCGCTTGAGCTTGACGGCGGGCGCCGTGCGGTCGACAAGCAGGCGGCCGACCCGGCTGCCGGTCTCCTGGCCGGCGTTGTCGGTGGCGAAGACCTGGATCCGGTGACGGCCGTCCTCGACCTGATCGGGCGTGAGCCGAGCGTGCAGGCGACGCAGGTTCTCGATCACGGGCTCGTCGTCGACGCTGACCGAGTAGCGGACTCCCCCGATCGCGTTGAGGGTCTTGTCCCAGGCGATCGGGATCTTCCGCTTGCGCTGCCAGCCGTTCGGCAGCAGCACGAGGAAGGAGTCGGGGGGCGCATCGACCACGGCGGCTGCGACCTGGGCGTTGGGACCACTGCCCTGCTGCCAGGCCACGATCGCGTCGCCGAGGCCCGAGCCGCCCATCGCCAGGAGGCCGACGGCGCCGCCCCGAGGAGCGCTCAGCTCGGTCGGCTCGACCACCCGATCGGCCCGCCGCTCCTGGACGCCCACCAGGCCGGCGTTGCCACGCAGCTCCCGCCAGGCGGAAACGGCGGCGCCCGTCTCGGCGAGATCGACCAGCGGGTCGCCGGCAACGGAGCTCGCGCCGGTGTCGAGGCGGCCGATTGGCTTGGCTGAGGCGTCGTCGCCGGAGCCGAGCAGGGTCGTGGCGCCGGAGCTGAAGCCGGCGATGAACAGGCCACGGGGGTCGACCGCGACGCTCGCCGGCCCGAGGTCCGCCCGGGCGCCGCCGTCGACCAGCTGCGCCCCGAGAAAGGCGCCCGCGTGTTCGGAGAAGACGTCGGGGATCTCGTTGACGAAGACGCGCGGCGCGTCGAGCTTGCTCGCCTGCCCGGGCTGCTGGCGGAAGGCGACCGCCGCCTGGCCGAAGCCGGCCACGTCGAGCGCGAATCCATCGGCGGGACCGCGCAGCGGCGCGCCTTCCCACGAGGAGGGGCTGACCTGCAGCGGGATGCCGACGCTGGCGCCGAAGACCCGCCGTGCCCAGACCCGGTCGACAAACTCGTCGTCCGGCTCCTGCCAGGCGACCACCGCCTGGCCCTGGACGTCGACCCCGATCTCGGGAGCGTTCAGCTCAGTCGGAGCGCGGACCGGCGTCGCGATGTTGCGGTCGACCGGGGCGCCGAGCACCGACCACAGCCGGCCGCTGTAGCGGGCGACCCGCAGGTCGGCCCCGATATAGCCCTGTGGGTTCGACGGGCTGGTGTCGGTGACGACCCGGTAGACGAGGTAGGCCTGCCCACCGCGATTCATCGCCAGATCGGGAAAGGTCGAGGTCGCCTCGCCGACGTTGAGATCGACCGGAACCGGCGGCTGAAAGCCGGTCGCGCCCGGGTCGAGGGTCGCCGAGTACATGCGGTCGCTTTCGACCCCGAACTCCTGCACCCAGGTGACGACCAGCCGCCCCCCGTCGCCGGCGCCGATCCGGGCCCAGCTCGAGTCGAACGCCTGGCCCACGTCGAGGCGCTGCGGCGGCCGCCAGGCGCCGCCGCTGAACTGCGTGGCGAAGACGCGCGTGCGGCCGTCGACCCGCTTCAGGTAGGCGACGCCACCGCTGCCGTCCTCCGCCATCGCCGCATCGGCGACGTCGACCACATCGACGCCCGGCCCGTCGATCGCCTGCACGTCGGATACGACGGCGCTCGCCGCGGCCGGCAGGGCGACCAGCAGCGCACAGGCCAGCAGGCCAAGCGAGGGACCCAACGGCAGGCGAGACGGGACGCGAACGGGCACGATGGCCTGACACTCGCGGCTGCCTGCTCAGATGTGGTGAACCGCCTGTGTCAAACCGGAGAAGATTTGGATAAGCGCGAGGACTACGTCAACGGGGACTGGCTCGGCGCCTCGCCGGGACGCGAGGCGTCCTCGAACTCCCGGAAGAGCCCGGTGACGACGAAGGCGACCTGCTCGCCGATGTCGACCGCGTTGTCGCCAATCCGCTCGATCGCCCGGGCGGCGAGCAGCATCGTCATCGCCCACTCGCGCTTGTCGGCGTCGTCGCCGATCTCCAGCGCCAGGCGGAAGCACTCGCGGTTGAGGTTGTCGACCACGTCGTCCTGGCGGACCAGGTCATGGGCCAGTTCGACGTCGCGGCCTTCGAAGGCGCGCTTGGCCTGACTGATCAGGGTCTTGGCCTGCCCGCCCATGGTGAGGATGCGCTTGACCATCTGCTCATCGGCGGGTGGCTCGTTGCCGCTCAGCGGCAGCAGCTTGCAGACGTTGACGCACTGGTCGCCCATGCGCTCGATGTTCTTCAGCACGTGCAGCAGGGCTGAGATCAAGCGCAGGTCGGTGGCCACCGGCGACTGGGTCGCCAGCAGCGTGATCAGCGCCTGGTGGACCTCCAGGTAGCGGCCGTCGATGCGGTCGTCGTCGGCGATCACCAGCTGGGCCAGCTCGACGTCTTGGTGCTCGACCGCTTCCATCGTGCGCCCCAGCGCGCCCGTGACCAGGTCGAGGCCGCCGAGCGCGCTCGCCTCGAGCTGCTCGAGGTCTTCTTGGTAGTGGACCCGGGTTTCGGCCGGAGCCATCAGCCCACCTTGCCCGAGACGTAGTCCTCGGTGCGCTTGTCGGCGGGGTTGGTGAAGATCTTCTCGGTCTCGTCGTACTCGACCAGGCGCCCCCAGCGGTTGTCCTCGTCGGCGTCGAGCTCGACCATGAGGAAGGCGGTGTGATCGGAGACCCGCGCCGCTTGCTGCATGTTGTGGGTGACGATCACGATCGAGAATTCCTGCTTCAGCTCGATCATCAGATCCTCGATCTTGCCGGTCGAGATCGGGTCGAGCGCCGAGCAGGGCTCGTCCATGAGGATCACGTCGGGCTCGACCGCGATGCAGCGGGCGATGCAGAGGCGCTGCTGCTGGCCGCCGGAGAGGCCGAAGGCGTTGCCCTCGAGGCGGTCCTTGACCTCATCCCAGAGGGCGGCGCCCCTGAGCGCCTGCTCGACCGTCTGGTCGAGGTTCTCCTTGTTGCCGAGGATGCGCGGGCCGAAGGCGACGTTGTCATAGATCGACTTGGGGAAGGGGTTGGGCTTCTGGAAGACCATGCCGATCAGCTTGCGCACCTGGACGGGGTCGACGGTGGGTCCGTAGAGGTCCTCGCCGTGGTAGAGCAGCTCGCCCTTCACTTCGGCGCTGGGGATCAGGTCGTTCATGCGGTTGAGGCAGCGCAGCAGGGTGCTCTTGCCACAGCCCGAGGGGCCGATCAGCGCGGTCACGTCGTTGCGGCGGATGTCCATCGAGATGCCCTTGACAGCGGCGACGCCGCTGTAGAGGACGTCGATCCCCTTCAGCTCGAAGACCTTCTCGCGCTTGCCGGGAGCGCTGTGCTGGAACTCTCCCGGGCGGACGGCGATCGCCGCCCTTCCGGCCGCAGCCTCGCGCGCCGCGCGCCCGGGATCGGTATTCCCAACTCGCTCCTCGTCATGCGCCATCTTCTCGCTCACCCTAGCCCACTTACCATTTCTGCTCGTAACGATTTCGTAGCCAGATCGCGAAGGAGTTCATCACCAGGATCACGACCAGCATGACGACGATCCCCGCCGCCGCGAGCACATGGAACTCGGGCTGGGCCTGCTTCGCGTTGTTGAAGATCATCACCGGCAGCGCCGTGTAGCCGTTGTCGCCGAAGACCGTCGGATCGAAGGTGACGAAGGTCGCGGCGCCGACCAGCAGGAGCGGCGCCGTCTCGCCCGCCGCGCGGGAGACAGCGAGGATCACCCCGGTTGCGATGCCGGGGATCGCCGCCGGCAGGATCTGGCGGCGCACCGTCTGCAGGCGGGTGGCGCCAAGCGCGAAGGAGCCCTCGCGGATCGAGGGCGGCACGGCGCGGATCGCCTCACGCGCGGCGATGATCACGGTCGGCAGCACCAGCAGCGAGAGGGTGATCGAGCCGGCGAAGAGGATGAAGCCGAGGTCGAGCGGGCCGCGGACGATGAAGGCGAGGCCGAGGATCCCGTAGACGATCGAGGGCACGGCGGCGAGGTTCTGGACGTTGAGCTCGATCGCCCGGTTCCACCACTTCGTCCGGTCGGCATACTCCTCCAGGTAGATCGCCGAGCCGACGCCGATCGGGACCGTCATCACCAGCACTCCGGCGATCAGCAGGATCGTGCCGTAGATCGCGTTGGCGTAGCCGGCGGTCTCGGGGCTGATGCGCGAGGCCGAGTTGGTGAGCAGGTCGAGGCTGAGCATCGAGCGCCCGTCGATCACGGCGTCGATGACCAGCGCCGCCAGGCCGAGCAGAGCGAGGCCGAGCGCCGCCAGCAGCAGGGCGAGGAAGACGCGCCCCTTGATCACGTCCTTGAGCGGCTGCCCGCTGAGCATCGCGGCCTCGGTGGCCGAGCGGGCCCCCGCAGCCGCCAGGCGCGTGCGCTCCGCTCGCGGGCCGAGCGCCGCCATCACTCGTATGCCTCGTGGAAGCGGCGGACGAGCCGGATGCTGATCATGTTGAGGATCAGGGTCATCAGGAAGAGCAACAGGCCGACCGCGAAGATCGTGTAATAGGTGATCGTGCCGGTGGCGATGTCGCCGGTCGCCGTCTGGCCGATAAAGGCGGTCATCGTCTGCACCGATTCGGTGAAGCCGACGGTCAAGTTTGGGCTGGCGCCCGCGGCCAGCAGGACGATCATCGTCTCGCCGACCGCGCGTGAAGTCGCGAGGACGATCGAGGCGACGATTCCCGACAGCGCCGCCGGGAAGACGATGCGCGTCGCCACCCGCATCCTCGTCGCCCCCAGCCCGTAGCCGGCCTCGCGCAGACCCATCGGCACGGCCGACATCGCGTCCTCCGACAGCGAGGCGATGATCGGCACGATCATCAGGCCCACCGCCAGGCCGGCGACGCCGGCAGCCTGCGGCCCCGACCAGGGCAGGAACGGAAGCAGATCCTCGAGCAGGGGACGCAGGAAGAAGAGGGCGAAGAATCCGATCGCCACAGTGGGCACTCCGGCCAGCACCTCGAGCGTCGGCTTGACGATCTTGCGGACCCGCGGGCTCGCGTACTCGCTGAGGTAGATCGCGGCGCCGATCCCGAGGGGGATCGCGACGAGCAGTCCCCAGAAGGTCGTCACCATCGTCGCCAGCACAATCGGCAGGACGCCGAATTCGGCTGGCGTGAAGGTCGGCGCCCAGTCGGTTCCGAAGAGGAAGTCGCGGATCGGAACCTCGCGGAAGAACTCGATCGAGGGCTCCAGCAAGGAGATGACGATCGCGGTCGTCGTCACGATCGAGAGCACCGCGCAGAGGGCGAGCAGGCCCTCGACCGCCCTCTCGCCGTAGCGGCCCGATGGGGCCTGCAGGGACCGGGGCGGGCGGATGCCCGCCCCGGTCGCCCGGGAGGCGCCTATCGCGTCTCGTGCCTCCATCGCAGGGCTGGAAAACTACCTAGCCTTCGACCAGGGAGTCGACCTTCTTCTGCGACTCTTCCTTCTGCGCTTCGGTCATCGGGACGAACGTCGCCGCTTCGGTGATCACGTCGTTTTCGGCGATGTAGAAGGTGAGGAAGTCGAGCACCTCCTGCTTCTGCAGCGCTTCGCCGCTCGGGTAGACGAAGAGACCGCGGCCGAGCGGGGCGTAGCTGGCGTCCTGAACCGTCTCGACGGTCGGGGCGACGCATTCGCCGCTTTCGGGGTTCTCGATCTGCAGCGGCTTGACCTGGCCCGCCGACTCCTCGACGTAGGAGTAGGGCACGTAGCCGAGCGCCCACTGATCGCCGGCGACACCGTTGATCACGCCGTTGTCGTCCTCGCCGATGTTGTTGTAGTTGGAGCGGGTCACGCCCTCCTCACCGTTGATCGCTTCGGTGAAGTAGTCGAAGGTGCCGGAGTCGGTGCCCGGACCGTAGAGGGCCATCGTCTCGTCGCCGACATCCGCTTCGAGGCCTTTGACGTCGCCCCAGCTGTCGACCGTCGAGCCCTTGTCCCAGATCTGGCTGATCTGCTCGACCGTCATGCACACGACCGGGTTATCCGGGTTGACGACCACAGACAGAGCGTCGTTGGCCACCTGCACCTCCTCGAAGGTGATCCCGTTCGACTTGCAGGCCTCGATCTCGTCTTGCTCGATCGGCCGCGAGGCGTCCGAGATGTCGGTCTCGCCGGCGCAGAACTTCTCAAAGCCACCGCCGGTGCCCGAGGTCCCAACGGTCACCTTGACGCCGGGCTCTTCCTCCTGGAAGAGCTCAGCCGCCGCCTCAGACAGCGGCGCCACGGTGCTCGAGCCGTCGATCCGGATCGTGCCCGACAGGTCACTCCCGCCGCTTGAGTCGTCACTGCCACACGCCGCTACCCCAAACGCCAGGACGGCTGCGAAGGCGGTGACCATGAGCCATCTAGAGCTTCTCACTCTGTCTCCTTTGTTGTCGTATCGCTTCTGCACATCTCAAATCTCCTCAGGCCGACTTGGCCACGCTCGCGCCAGGCATCGGGCGCTCTTCGCGGCCAGTCTGCTGCGGGGTTGTTGCGCCGGTGTAAAGAAGCTGTGAACCGGGCGCGCGCCTGGGACTTGCGACATGCCCTTATCAACCTGTTCACGGCCACGTAACAAGAGACTCATCGGAAAGTTCAAAATGGTGGCGATGACTGACGTGCTGGAGGAAGCGCCGCGTTTCCGGGCCGGCCGGATCGAGATCCGACCGGACCAGCGAACGGCGCTGGTCGACGGCCGTCCGCTGAGCCTGACCGTGCGCGAGCTGCAGATCCTGGCGCTGCTCTCCGCCCAAGCGGATCGGATCATGAGCCGCGAGGAGGTCTATGAGGCGATCTGGGGGCGGCCCCTGGCCCCCGGCGAGCGCTCCGTCGACGTCTACGTCAGCCGCGTGCGCAGCAAGTTTGCCGAGGCCCTTCCCGATACCGAGGTGATCCAGACCCACCCCGGGATCGGCTACAACTTCTGCTACCAGGGCTGACCGAGCCGCAGCTTCGGAGATGCGCAGCTCGCTGGCAAGTGCGGCATGGCAAATCCGCTAGTAGCTGACGGAATCTCCATCAGCTACTGACGGAATTTCCGTCAGTAGCTAAGCGAAAGCCTGGGCGGCGCGGCGGCGGAGGTCGGCGTTGAGCATGCCGGTCACCTCGCTGGGGGCGTCGCCGGCGGAGGGGACTGCGGCGCCGATCAGGCCGCTGGCGCGGAAGCCGAAGAGCGGGGCGGTGAAGCCGACCTCGCGCACCTTGCGGACCAGCTTGACGGCGCTCGGCGTGTCGGCGCCGGGGCCGCAGAGGACGATCGCGGTCGGGTCGAGGGCGCGCAGGGCGCGCTCGAGGCGCTCGTCGCCGAGCTCGTTGGAGAGCATCAGCACGCGGAAGCCGGCGCGGCGCAGGGTGAGGTCGAGCGCCTGGGCGTGGACCGCCTCGGCGTCGGAGCCGTGGCTCGAGTCGAGCAGCAGGATGCCGGCCGGCCGCGAGGCCGGTGAGGCAAGGCGGCGGGCGCCGTGCAGCCAGCCGGTCGCCCAGCGCGAGGCGAACTCGAGCTCGGCCTCGCGGTCGGTGTCGGCAGCCAGGCGGTCGATCGCCGGCAGCACCAGCTCCTCCACGGTGCGCTCCAGCGGCCGCAGGGCGAGGCTCTCCTCGACGGCGCGGTCTGCCGCCTCCTCGTCAAAGCTCTCCAGCGCCGCAAAGAGGCTGCCGTCGCTGGCCGGCGCCGCCTGGCGCTGGCGCGCCAGCTCGATCGCCGAGGAGATGTTGCCGGTCTGGGCCAGAGCGTCGCGCAGGGTCTGCAGCTCGACCAGCTCGTAGTTGCGGTGGTTGCCGATCGTGCGCTTCGGCGTCGGGTAGCCGTAGCGGCGCTCCCAACTGCGCAATGTGTTGGGGCTGACGCCCAGCACTTCGGCGGCGGCGTTGGTTCGGATTCCGGGCATCTCAGATGGTCTTTCCTATGAACAGATCCTCTGCGCAGCGCTGTTCGTTGCGCTGGCGCATTCTCCCACCGGAAATCCAGGTTTACGCAAGTTATGGACAGATTTCCGAAATCTGTCAGCGATCTTGCAAGGCGCCGACGCCCACCGGCTGGCCCACGGCGCGCGCCCGCCACATCGCCTCGTCGGCCCTTTTCAAGAGCTCGTCGGCGTCGGCGCCGTGTTCGGGGCAGGCGACGACACCGGCCGAGATCGCGATCGGCAGCCCCCCCGCCGCCTCCAGCTCGTCAAGCATGCGCAGCAGCCGCTCCGCCATCTGCACGCCCTCGATCGTCGTCTGGTTCGGGGCCAGCACGCAGAGCGCGTCCTGCTCGAGGTGGAAGGTCTCATCGACCAGGCGGACGCTGTCGCGCAGCGCCGCGCCGACCACCGCCAGAACCGTCTCGCGCTCATCGCCCTGCTCACCCCCGCGGGCGCCCGGCCCGTCGACGTCGAAGACGACCAGGCCGAAGGGGTGGTCGTAGCGCTTGTGGGTCTCGATCAGCTGGTCGAGACGGCGGCGCATCTGGCCGGGCTGGAAGAGACCGGCGTGCTCCGCCACGGGCGGCGCGACGATCGGCGGCTCGCAGACGGCGGTCACCGCGGTGGCGGTCACCGAGCCGAACTCCTCGGCCAGCCTCTGGGCAGCCTCGGCGAAGGGCTCGTGATCGCCGTCGCCGAGCTCCGCGCGCAGTTTCGCCAGCAGGCTCGCCTGCAGCGAGGAGACCTCGCGGGCGACCTGAGCGACCGCCGTGGCATCTCCCGTCCCGTCGCCGTTGGTGGTCCGCGCCGCCACGCGCAGACCTTGGCGAAAGCGACGGACGCCAGGACCGCGGAAAGCCGCTATTTGCGGGCTGACAAACGTCTAGAAATTTCGTCCGCTGGGGCAGCTAGTCAAGGCTGCGACGGCCGGCGAAGGCCTTGCCGAGCGTCACCTCATCAGCGTGCTCGAGGTCGGCGCCGACCGGCAGGCCGCTGGCCAGCCGGGTGACGGCCACCTGGCCCCGGAGCTGATCGGCGATGTGCAGGGCGGTCGCCTCGCCGGTGGTGGTCGGGTTGGTGGCGAGCACCACCTCGCGCACCTCGCTGCCCTCCACCCGGCGCAGCAGCTCGGCGATCTTCAGGTCTTCGGCGTCGACCCCGTCGATCGGCGAGAGGGCGCCGCCGAG
>Ga0075325_1000023_pt1 | contig 16341 bp, 17 predicted proteins | sample MayberrySE_Catta_5_FD_120048 | JGI IMG/M metagenome (GOLD analysis project Ga0075325, IMG submission 120048) | Natural and restored wetland microbial communities from the San Francisco Bay, California, USA, that impact long-term carbon... | ecosystem: Environmental > Terrestrial > Soil >... | reverse complement strand
TGCCGCGCCGCTGCCGCTATGAGCCGACTTGCTCCTCCTACGCAGTCGAATCTGTGCAGCGCTTCGGCGCAGCTCGCGGCTCGCTCCTGGCGATCTGGCGCCTCTTGCGCTGCAACCCGTTCAGCCATGGCGGCTTCGACCCGGTTCCCAAACGCTTCACGCTGCGGGTTGGGCCGGTCGATCCCGCCGTCCACCACGGGGAGGTCCACTCGTGATCCCGGCCAACATCCTGCAGCCGTTGATCGACGTCGCCAACGAGGTCCTCAAGTTCTTCCACGACCAGGCCGGCCTCAGCTGGGGCGGCGCGATCATCGCCCTGACGATCGTCACCCGCGCCCTGCTCATCCCGCTGACCTACAAACAGCTCAAGGGGATGCGCGCGCTGCAGGCTCTGCAGCCGCAGATCAAAGAGATCCAGGCGAAATACAAAAACGATCGCCAGCGCATGCAGCAGGAGATGATGCGCTTCTACCAGGAGAACAAAGTCAACCCCTTTGCCTCCTGCATCCCGCTGCTCGCCCAGCTGCCGATCTTCATCACGCTCTTCTACCTGCTGCAGAACGAGCTCCCCGACGACATCGGCTGCAAGGCAGGCGAGTGCGGCTCCGAAGCGTCGTTCCTGATCATCAACGACCTGACGGCCAAGGCGGCCGGCAGCGAATTGATCATCCTGCTGATCCTCTACGTCGGCACGCAGCTGATCTCGGGCCTGGTGATGTCGGTCACCGCCGACAAAAGCCAGCGCATGATCATGCTCGTCCTGCCCTTCATCTTCGTCCCTTTCATCATCAACTTCCCCGCCGGCCTGGTCCTCTACTGGATCACGACCAACGTCTGGACGATCGGCCAGCAATACGTGATTCAAAAGGTGATCCCGGCGCCCGTTGTGCCTACGGTGGCCGAGGTTCAGGCGGCTAAACCGCCGCCTAAGCCGCCGCGTAAGAAGAAGAAGCGACGGTAGGAGCGGCGGGGGGAGCCCTCTCGGGTTCCCACGCACCGCCTGGCGGCGGTGCGAACCATGTGCCCGCTGGCGCGGGCTGAGAACCACTCTGCGGAGCTGCTTCGCAAGGAACCCGAGAGGGCTCCCCCCGCCGCTTTCGGCAGCTTCGAGTTGAGCTGGCGGTTCGAGGAGCGATGGGGGCTGCTCTGCTGGAGCCTCGCGAAGCGGCCCCCGGCAAGGTGATTATGAGCCGCGAAGCGGCTCTAAATTGGTGAGCGAAGCGAACATGGGCTCCAGCAGAGCAGCCCCCATCGCGCATAGACTGCGCCGCTATGAGTGAGACCGTGGATTGGCCGCAGGAGCCCGCCGAGCGGGTTCGGGAGCTTGTTGAGGGGGTTCTCGACGAGCTTGACCTCGATGGCGAGGTTGAGATCGTTGAGGACGATGACCGGATCACTGCGAGCATCGCCGGAGATGACGATTACCGGCTGTTGATCGGCAAACGCGGGCAGACGATCGATGCGGTGCAGTTGCTCGCCTACCAGGCAGCCTTTCGGGGGCTGCGCGAGCGTAAGCGGGTCGTGGTCGATGCCGCTGGTTACCGGGAGCGGCGTCGGGAGACGCTGACCGGGCGAGCCGATCGCGCCGCCGAGCAGGCGCTGGCCGGCAATCGCTCGGTGGAGATGGACCCGATGAGCGCCCAGGAGCGGCGTGTCGTGCACGAGCATCTGAAGGAGCGGGCCGGGGTCGAGACCTTCAGCGAAGGCGACGAGCCGCACCGCTGCGTGGTCATCGCCCCGCTTGTGGCTGGGTAGCGGAGGGACCCCGGTAGGGGTTCCGCTTAACTTTTTCGAGCCGCGCCTGGGTTAGGACCATGGCTTCTGACGAAAAAGTACAAGACGCTTCACCCCTACCGGGGTCCCTCCTCGATGAAGCGCAGAGGGTGGCGATCACGCGTGTCTTGGAGCTTTTGGAGAAAGAGCGGGCGTCGGTCAGCTCCGTTACCGAGCCTAAGCGCGCCTGGCGCGTTCACGTCGAGGACAGTCTGACCGGACTCGAGTTCGCGGCGCTGCGCAACGCCCCAACTATCGCTGATATTGGCTCTGGGGCTGGGTTTCCGGGCCTCGTGCTGGCTGTCGCGCTGCCCACCGCCCGGGTCGATCTGGTCGAGTCGGTGGGGCGTAAGTGCGAGTTCATCCAGCGCGCGATCGAGGCCGCTGAGATCGGCAATGCTCGGGTGGTCAACGCGCGTTCGGAGGAGCTGGCGGGGGGTGAGGGACGTGAGGCCTACGCGGCGGTGACCGCTCGGGCGGTGGGCCGCCTCTCGACCCTTGCCGAGCTGGCCTCGCCCCTGCTGAAAGACGGTGGCGTGCTCGTTGCCTGGAAGGGCAAGCGCGATGCCGATGAGGAGGCGCAGCTCGCCAACGCCGCGGAGTCACTGGCGATGCGCCCGGAGCAAATCCTCCACGTCGGCCCTTACGCCGGCAGCGAACACCGCCATCTGCACCTGCTGCGCAAGCGCGGCTCCACACCAGCCGACCTGCCGCGCCGGCCCGGCATGGCCAAGAAGCGCCCCTACGGATAGGGGGTCGGGGGCTGCTCTGCTGGAGCCTCGCAAAGCGGCCCCCGGCAAGGTGGCTATCAGCCGCGAAGCGGCTCTAAATTGGTGAGCGAAGCGAACATGGGCTCCAGCAGAGCAGCCCCCGACCCCCGACCAATACCCTGCGCGTCAATGGGCGTCGTCTACGCAATCGCGAACCAGAAGGGCGGTGTCGGCAAGACGACAACTGCCGTCAACGTTGCCGCCTGCGTTGCTGCTTCCGGCGCCCAGACCCTGCTCGTCGACCTCGATCCGCAATGCAATGCGACGGTTGCCCTTGGTGGCGCGCGCGACATGCATCCCTCCTCCTATGACTGCCTCACCGGCGATGTCTCGGTCGCCGAGGCGGCCCGGCCGGCCGGGCCCGACAACCTCTGGCTGGTGCCGGCCAATCGCGACCTCGCCGGCGCCGCGGTTGAGCTGCCGCGCATGGAGGGCTCCGAGACGCGCCTGCGCGAGCGGCTCGGCCCGGTGCGCGAGCGCTTCGCCTACACGCTGCTCGACTGCCCGCCCTCGCTGGGCCCGGTCAGCGTCAACGCGCTGACCGCCGCCGACCGGGTGATCGTGCCCGTCCAGGCGGAGTACCTGGCGCTCGAGGGCCTCGTCCAGTTCCTCGACACGCTGGCGATGATTCGCCGCGAGCTCAACCCGCCGCTGGAGGTGTCGGGTCTCCTGGTCACCATGCACGACGAGCGCACCCGCCTGGCGCAGGACGTCGAGCGGGAACTGCGCCAGCATTTCCCCGAGATGGTTTTCGAGACGGTCATCCCCCGCAGCGTCCGCGTCGCCGAGGCGCCGAGCTTTGGCTTGCCCGTGACCGAGCACTCGCCCAGCTCGCGGGGCTCGGTTGCCTACCGAGCACTCGCCGAGGAGCTCGTCGCTCGTGGCTAAGACCGCCAAGCGCGGCCTCGGCAGCGGCCTCGCCGCGATCCTGCCGGAGGCCTCGGTCGAGGACGCCGGCGAGCTACGCGAGCTGCCGGTCGAGACGATCAAGCCCAACCCGCACCAGCCGCGCACCAAGTTCGACCCCGACTCGCTCGACGGGCTCGCCGCCTCGATCGAGGCGAACGGCGTCGTCCAGCCGCTGCTGGTCCGTCCCCTGCCCGACGGCAGCTACGAGCTGATCGCCGGCGAGCGCCGCTGGCGCGCCGCCCAGAAAGCCGGCCTGGCCAAGGTCCCCGCTGTGGTTCGCGACCAGGAGCGGGCCGAGCGCCTGCAGGTGGCGCTGATCGAGAACATGGTGCGCGAGGACCTCAATCCGGTCGACGAGGCCCGCGCTTGCGCCGCCCTGGTTGACGACCTCGGACTCTCCAAGGAGGAGCTCGGCCGCCGGGTCGGCCGCAGCCGCCCGGCGGTCTCCAACCTGATTCGCCTACTCGACCTTCCCGACGAGACACTCGAGCTGCTCGAGTCGAGAGAGCTCAGCGAGGGCCACGGCCGCGCCCTGCTTGCCGCCGACGGCAACGATGTGCGCCGCCGCCTGGCACGTGACGCGGTGCGCGGCGGTTGGTCGGTGCGCGAGACCGAGAATCGGGTTAAGCTGGCTGGCCAGCCAAAGAAGGCGGCGGGCGCCCGGGCGAAACCCGCTCCCGAGGAGGAGGCGGCGATGCGCAAGGCGGCCGACGAGCTCGAGGCGGCGATCGGCCACGAGGTCAAGCTGCGACCACGGGGGGGAGAGATCGCGATCGAGATCCGTCTCGGCGATCTCGACGAGGCCCAGGCCCTCGCTCGCGAGCTCGCCCGGCGACGCCGCTGAGAGCGGTCCGCCAGTCACGATTCCCCCGCTATCCTTCGCTTGGCTCCGGGCGATTAGCTCAGTTGGTTAGAGCGCGTCTCTGATAAGGACGAGGTCCCTGGTTCGAATCCAGGATCGCCCACTACGATTGCCGTTGGAGTTCAAGCGCTGCCTCGAGCTCGGGAGAATGAGAGGGTCGCCCAGCGTCCGTGCTCGGCCACTGGCCATAGGTCCCGGGATCGGCCTCAAGCGACCGAGTTTGGCCGAGCAGATCTTCTGGAGGGGAACCTGCTGATTTGCGTAGCTTCACGTCTACGACGTCTGCATCTATGTAGCGCGAATCAAAATCCTCTCCCGGCGGGAGATGATGCTCACCGCGGGGGCCGAAGAGAGTCAGGCTCAGCGCGCCCTCCAGGGCGGCGCACGGTGTGAGGACGCCACGGTAGCCGGCGCTGACCAGTTGCCCTGCGATCTCCTGACATGGTTCGTACGGACCGACCACGACCGCGGGCTCGATGCCGCACGCCTGCAACTGATTTGGCGTGCGCAGGTCGGCGATGCCGTGATCGTGCACCTGGCACACCCACATGTGTCGACGCTTGCCGGCGGCGACCGCCGGCAGGTCGATGTGGGCCGCCCTGATGAACTCCGCCCAGGCGGCATCTTCGGACAGTGAGAGGTATTGAGCGTAGTCTCGCCCGCCCTTGTTCCAGCGTCCCGGCTCTTGCGAGGTCGGCAGTCGCCTCGATCCTTCCCGCCAGAAGACTGGCAGGTGAACATCGACATCGGTCTGGCGGTAGCTGAGCCCACCGGCCCTGCAGCCGGTCGGGCAGCTTACGTAGCAACTTGAGAGCGAAGACCGCGAGCGTAGCTGCGCAGCCACTGTTCGTACTCTGGATCGTCCAGAACGGCGATGGGGGAGCGGCCGTCCAGCTCCGGGAAAGGCTGGCGGAACCAGGCCAGAAGGCCCTCGGGCGTGTGGGAGAAGCGCAGGTCGTAGACGAGCTGCGCTACGAGATGGATTCTCCTTGTAACCCGCCTGTCCACACCGGAGCTCAAGCCAAAATCAACCGGGTTGACTCCGAGGATTTCCTGCACGGCCTCAGGTTGATCGGCGGGCAAGTGGCCGGTGGAGAACCTAACCCCGACCACGGGGTCGTCGATCATCCGCCGCTGGACGTCGCGCCGAGTTAGCTCGACCAGATCAACGATTTCGCTGAGTGTCTTGAACGTCTCGAGGTCCAGTTCTTTCGTTCCGCCGACGTCGAGCAGGAGCTGATTCAGCGTCAAGCGGCTCTCGCGCAGATCCTGCTGGTAAGCGGGAGGCGAGCCAGCGAAGGAGGCGAGATTGAGGAACTGCTCGATCTTTAGCTGAAGTTCGTCCGCGAGGGTGGCGACCTCAAGCGAGGCAGAGACAATCGCAGCCTTGCGTTCGGCCGCTTCGTCCCTGCCAAAGACACCCCGAATGCGCCACCAGAGGTCCCTTGACCGCCGATCGCTTGGGGCGGTGACGGCGGCACCCAGTCGCCGCAGCATCTGCGGCAGTCGTGAGCGAGCCAGGACAGCGATCTCCGTAGCCTCGTCCTCAACAGACGTGAACATGAGATTCTGGTTTGCGAACGCGGTTGTGCTCAATTTCTCTTGCCTATTTGCTTGAAACTCCCAAACTATACGCATCGGGATCGAGACTGCCTATCGCCGAGTCGAGTCTCGGTAGGCTTGAGTGTGCAATCGATTTCTGATTCCTCACCCTTCATTCCTGAGAATCGAGAATGAGTAAGGAGGAACGTAGCAAGTGGATTCGACGGAACTACGCACTTCCGAACCGCTCCGCCAACTGTCGACGAGCGCTTTCAACTCGGCTTACCGCGTCGAGATCGGACTCGCGATCCCGCAGTTGGAAGAGACCTTCGTCTTCGAAGACCTCTGGGAGCTACTCGTCGACGTCTGCCAGCAGAGCGACATTGAGCCGCCGTCACAAAGCAAGGTACGTGAGGAGCTCCGCCGCTTGCGCCAAGACCTCGGGGTTCTCGAACGACTACCCCGGGTGCGTGGCTCTCTTATCCAGCGCGAGATCCGCAAGCCAAGCCCGTTCTGGGAGCTCTGTCACCATTTGAGTGACCGAGTTGGCACGCGCTGAGATCACTGCGAACAGCCTCGGTCGGCCATCAGTCCCGACCTATAATGGCCTCCCCTACGAATCTGGAGCGTTCGTGCAACAGATGCAGATCTACGGCGTCAGCTTTGACATGGTCGGCAAGCAGCCGATCGTCTTGCTGAAGACGGTTGACAGCAACAAGTTCCTGCCGATCTGGATTGGGCACCCGGAGGCGGCGGCGATCTTGATGAAGCTGCAGGGGGCCTCGACGCCGCGGCCGATGACCCACGACCTGCTCTCCGATCTGCTCGAGCAGCTCGACGCCAAATGCGAGCGAGTCTCGGTGACCGAGCTGCGCGACAACACCTTCTACGCCTCGATCACGGTCTCGATCAACGGCACGGAGCTGGAGATCGATTCGCGTCCCTCCGACGCCCTCGCCCTGGCGGTGCGCGTCTCGGCGCCGATCTTCGCCGACGAGAGCGTCATCGAGGAGTCGGCGATCGAGTTCGAGCACGACGTCGAGGACACCGAGGAGGTCGTCGACAAGTTCAAGGAGTTCCTCGACGAGGTCTCGCCGGAGGACTTCGCCAAGGGCGAGGACTCCTAGGCGCTGGCCGGGGCGAGCGCCAGGTCGAGGATGCGCTCGACCAGCTGCTCGAAGGACATGCCGGCCGCCTCGGCCGCCTGTGGCAGGAGGCTGGTATCGGTGAGCCCGGGGATCGCGTTGACCTCGAGCACCTGCGGCCCGTCGGCGGCGAGGATCAGGTCGACCCGCGAGAACCCCGAGCAGCCCAGCGCCTCGTAGGCGCCCAGCGCCGCCTCGATCACCGCGGCGCTCTCCGGCTCGCCGAGCTGGGCCGGGCAGACGAAGTCGGTGCGGCCGATCTCGTAGCGCGCTTCGAAGTCGTAGCTGTCGCCCTCGCGGGGGATCGCCTCGACCACCGGCAGCGCCTCGCCGCCGAGCACGCTGACCGCCAGCTCACGGCCGTCGACGAAGCGCTCGAGCAGCACCCGGTCGTCGTAGCTGAAGGCGGAGACCAGGGCCTCGGGCACGTCGAACCAGCTCTCGGCGAACCTCACCCCCAGCGCCGAGCCGCCACGGCTGGGCTTGACCACCAAGGGGAAACCCAGCCGCTGCTCGAGGCCGCCGAGCGCGTCGGCGGCGCCCAGCTCGCGAAAGGCGGTCTCGTTGAAGGCGAACCAGTCCGGGGTCGGCACGCCGGCCGCGCGCAGGTCGTGCTTGGCGAGCACCTTGTCCATGCAGCGCGCGCAGGCGGCCACACCGGGCCCGGTGAAGGGGATGCCGAGGATCTCGAGCAGCTCCTGCGCGGTGCCGTCCTCGCCGCCCGGCCCGTGCATGGCGACGAAGGCGACATCGGGCCGCTCCTCGTTGAGGCGCTTGACCAGCTCGCCGTCGGCCTCCAGGGGAAGCACCTCGTGGCCAAGGCGGCCGAGCGCGTCTTCGACCCGGGCGCCCGAGCGCAGGGAGACGCCACGCTCGAGTGAGCGGCCGCCTTTGAGCACGGCAACCTTCATTCGCCCTCGGCCTTGCGGAAGGGCAGCACGTTCTCGGCCTCGTCGGCGGGCGCGCCTTCCGGCTGCGCCGCAACCTCGGTCGCCTCCCCCGTCAACGCGCTGTAGAGCTCGACCTGCTCGCCGACCACCTTGCCGATCCGGCGGATGCCCTCGCGGATTTCATCCGCGCTGCCGGCCGAGAAGTTGAGCCGCATCGAGTTGCGTCCGCGACCGTCGACGTAGGCGGCCTGGCCGGGCACGAAGGCGACGTTCTCGCGCAGCGCCTTGGCGAGCAGATCGCTGGTGTCGATGTAGGGCGGCAGCGTCGCCCAGATGAAGAGGCCGCCTTCGGGCTCGGTCCAGCTCGCCTGCGCCGGGAAGTGCTTGGCAAGCGCCTCGAGCATCGCATCACGGCGCTCGCGGTAGATGACGGCCAGGCTCTCGACGTACTCGCGCCAGTTGCCGTCGCGGAAGTACTCACGGACGAAGTACTGGGTCAGGGTCGAGGTGCAGAGGTCGGAGGCCTGCTTGCCGAGCACCACCTTCTCCATCACCGGCGGCGGCGTCACCGCCCAGCCGAGGCGGATGCCCGGCGAGAGGATCTTCGAGAAGGTGCCGATGTAGATGACGAAGTCGCCGCCGTCGAGCTGGTAGAGCGGCGGCAGCGCCTCGCCGCCGAAGCGCAGCAGGCCGTAGGGGCTGTCCTCGACCACGAGCAGCTCGCGCGAGCGCGCCAGCTCGACCAGCCGCCGCCGCCGTTCCAGCGACATCGTCACCCCGGCGGGGTTCTGGAAGCTCGGCACCGTGTAGATCAGCTTCGGCTTGCGGCCTTCTGCATCGAGTCGCTCGAGTGTCGCCTCCAGCTCCTCGATGCGCATGCCCTCGCCGTCGCACTCGATCTGGATCGTGTCGGCCTGGTAGCTGCAGAAGACCGGGATCGCCCCAGGGTAGGTGGGCGCCTCGCAGATCACCGCGTCGCCGGGGTCGACCAGCGCCTTGCAGATCAGGTCGATCGCCTGCTGGCCGCCGGTGGTGACGATCACATCCTCGGGGTCGGGCAGCATGCCCTCGGCGCCCATCACCTCGACGATGCAGTCGACCGTCTCGCGGAAGCCCTCGGTCGGCCCGTACTGCAGCGCCTCGGCCGCAGACTCCTGGGCGATCCGCGTCATCTGCGCGGCGAAGGTCTGCGGCGGGAAGGTCGAGGTGTCGGGCAGGCCGCCGGCCAGTGAGATCACGTCGGGCCGCGCCGTCACCGCCATCAGGTCGCGCATCGCCGAGGAGCGCATCACCCGCGTGCGCTCGGCGAAGAGCCCGGCGTAGCGCTCCAGATCGCTGCTGCGGGCGTGGGCGCGCCGCCGGTGGGGTGGATCGGGCATGGCGAATAGTGTGGCGGATCGGCACGGGCCGGCCGGGGGAGTTAGGTTTTCCGCGTGGGATCTTTCTCCGGCATCTGCCTCCTCCTCGGCATCGGCATCGCGATCGGGATGCTCGCCGGCACGACCGGCACGCACGGCTCCGCCCGCGGACGGATGACGATCCTCGCGGCGGCGATCGGCCTTATCGCCGGCGTTCTGCTCGCCGGCAGCGCCGACGTCGAAACGATCTTCGCCGCGCTCTTCGGCCTGCTCGGCGCTGTCTTCGCCTGCGTCGTGGTCAGCGATGTGGTCAGCTCCGCCAGCCGCCGTGAGGGCAGCGGCGCCGGCGCGCTCGCCTTCCTCGTCTCGATCGCCGCGCTGGCCGTCGTCGCGATCGCGATCCTGATCTCGCCGGCGATCCTGCTGGTGATCGCCGGCCTCGCCTGGCTGGGCATCTCGCGACGCCGGCGAGCCCAACGCAAGCACGCCGGCCTCCGCGTCCTGCGCTAACAGCCACCCGGCGGCCGAGCGCCGCCGTTGAGGATCATTGGCGGCGATGGCGGCCAAGAAGCTGATCTTCACCTACGTCGACTCGCTGCGCACCGACATGCTCGAACGCGCGGTGGCGGAGGGACGCGCTCCCACCTTCGGCGCGCTGCTCGACCGCGGCACGCTGATTCCCGACTGCGTCTCCAGCTTCCCCTCGGTGACCCCGGTCGCCAGCGCCGAGATGGTCACGGGCGTCGGCGCCGACGAGCATTGGATCAGTGGCATGAACTGGTACCACCGGCTCGAGCGGCGCTACGTCGAGTACGGCTCCTCACTGGAGGCGAGCCGCGCCGTCGGCATCTTCCGCGCCCTCTACGACCTCGTCTACAACATGAATCTGGCCCACCTCAATCCCCATGTCGAGACGCTCTTCGAGCAGCTCGACGATGCCGGGCTGCGCACCGCCTGCACCCCGTTCCTCATCTACCGTGGCCGCCATCGTCACCAGGTCTCGCTGGAGGGACTCCTGCGCCGCGCCGTCGACGCCACGCGGCTCAAGTTTCGCCACCACACCTGGGGACCGGCGGAGCTCTTCTACGGCGACCTCTACGCCAGCCGCGAGACGCCCTGCAAATCGACCTCGATTCCCGGCAACCGTGACGGCTACTCGGCCTGCTGCGCAGCCGAGCTGGCCAAGGCCGACGGCTTTGACTTCCTGCTCTTCTCGCTGCCCGACAACGACAACTACTCGCACCGCCATGGGCCCGAGGCAAGCGTCGAGTCGATCGCGAAGGCGGACCACTGCTTCGGCAAGTTGGTCGAGGCGTGCGGCGGTCTCGACCCCTTCCTCGACGAGTACGCGCTGATCCTGCTCGCCGACCACGCCCAAACGCCGGTGCGCCGTGGCCTACCCCTGGCTGAGCTGCTGGCTCGCGAGTGGTCGGTGCTGCAGCCCTCCGAGGCGCGCCCGGAGCTGGCCCAGCTCGCGGTCAGCCCGACCGGTCGCGCCGCTCACGTCTACCTACTGCCGGGCGAGGGTGAGCGGGCCGCCCCCGACGCCGTACGACAGGCGCTGACCGTGATCGAAGGCGTCGACTTGGTTTGCTGGCTGGAGACGGCCAGCGCCGCGCCGCTGCAGCGCGCCGAGCCGCAGGCGCCGCCGGAGGGCGCCTTCGCCGTGGTCGAACGCGGCGGCCTGAGGCTGCGCTTCCGCCCTGCCAGGGTGCAACGCGCTGTCCGTGCAACGGCCGGCCAAGACGTTTCAGCGGTGGCGGATCTGCGCGGAGGCGGCTGGGAGATCGAAGGCGATCTGGAAGCGCTGGACGCGCAGGTCGAGGACGGACGCCTGCGCAGCGAGACCTATCCCGACCCGCTGGGCCGCATCTGGTCGGCGCTCAGCAGCCCGCACGCCGGCGACCTCCTGCTCTCGCTCGAGCCCGGCTACGAGGCGGTGGACTGGGGCGGCGTCAGCCACCAGGGTGGCGGCAGTCATGGCTCGCTGCACGCCGGCGACTCGCTCGGACCGCTGCTCTTCGTCGGCTGCGGGCCGAGCGATCCAACCGTGCGCGAGCAGTGGGCGCTGCGCGACGTGGCGCCGATCGTGCGTGAGCACTTCGGCCTATGAGGTGGGCGACGCTCGCGCTGCTCGCCGTCGCGTTCTATTCCCCGGCTTCGGCCGCTGCCGAGATCAACGCCTCTCAGGCCAGCCGCGCGGCCAGCCAGGACGCCAAGGTCATCGATCAACGCCAGCGGAACGGCGGGCTGACGCACAGCGCGGCGAAGGTCGACGGCAGCTGGGAGGTCGCCTACTTCGCTGATGAAAAGCAGGTGGCGCTGGTCGTCGTCGACCCGCTCACCGGCGTCGTGCGCGAGTCCTGGACCGGCTACCAGACCACCTGGAAGATGGCCCGCGGCTACTCCGGCGCCTTCGGCCACAAGCTCAACGCGCCCTATGTCTTCCTGCCGCTCTGCGCGATCTTCCTGCTCGGCCTGCTCGACTGGCGCCGCCTCGGTCGGGTCGCCAACCTCGACCTGCTGGCGCTGCTTGCCTTCGGCGTCGTCGGCGCCGACCGCATCGGCCAGGGCGAGCCGCTCTACGACAACTTCCCCGCCGACGTCTCCCAGGGCGACACCTACGGCCCGCTCAACTACCTCGCCTATGTCCCCTTCGAGCTGATCTGGCCCTGGTCGGGCAGTTGGGACGACCTGCCCGCCGCCCACGGCGCCGCCGTCTTCTTCGACCTCGCCACCTTCGCCCTGTTGATCCTGCTCGGCCGCCGCATCCGTCCCGGCTCCGCGGGCAACAAGCTCGCCGCCACGCTGGCCTTCGGCTGGGCGGCCTACCCCTACACAGCCTTCGCCCTGCTCTCCAACTCGAACGACACCCTGGTGGCGATGCTGTTGGTGGCGACGCTGCTGGTCCTCGCCCGTCCAGCGGCGAGAGGCGTGATGGTGGCCCTGGCAACGCTCGCCAAGTTCGCCCCGGCCGTGCTGGCGCCGATGCTCGCCACCTACGGAGAGAAGCGCCCCCGCTTCCTGCTCGCCTTCACCGTCACCGCGGCAGCCGTGATGCTCTGGCCGGCACTCGACCCTGGCCTCGCGACCGTCTACGACCGCACAATCGCCTACCAAGCCGGCCGCGACTCCCCCTTCAGCATCTGGGGCCAGGCGCCAAGCCTCGAGCCCCTGCGCATCGTGATCATGGCCACCGTCGCCTGCCTCTCGCTGCTCTTCGCCTTCCGCCCCAAGGACAAGCAGCTCTTCCAAGTCGCAGCCCTGAGCGCCGCCCTCCTCATCGGCGTCCAGCTAACCATGCAGCACTGGTTCTACCTCTACATAGTCTGGTTCTACCCACTGCTGCTGGTGGCGATCACCCGGTTGGAGCCGGGACCATCACCTGCTCAATCGAGTCAGCCAACCCCCGCTCGTTGACCTCGACCACAGCGCCCATTACCCAGACGTCCTCCTCGGCGGTCTCGAACTTGACCGGCATCTGGGTGATCAGCGACTCGAGGATCAGCTCCGGCTTGACGCCGAGCACGCTGGTCCGCGAGCCGGTCATGCCGACATCGGAGATGAAAGCCGTGCCTCCGGGCAGCACGCGCCCGTCCGCCGTCGGCACGTGAGTGTGGGTGCCGAGCACGGCGGCGACCCGGCCGTCGAGGTGCCAGCCCATCGCCACCTTCTCGCTGCTCACTTCGGCGTGGAAGTCGACGATCGCGAAGTCGCACTCGATCTTCTCGAGGATGCTGTCGACCTCGTGGAAGGGCGAGCGGGCGACGCGCAGGCCGACGGCGCCGCTGAGGTTGATCACGCCGACGCGCATTCCGCCTGCCTCGACCACTGTGTAGCCGCGCCCCGGATTGGCGTGCGGGTAGTTGGCGGGCCGTATGACCCGCGCCTCGCGGTCGAGGAAGTCATAAGCGGCGCGGTGCCGGTAGACGTGATTACCGGTGGTGATCACCCCGGCGCCCGCGTCAAACAGCGCTGCCGCGGTCTTCTCGGTGATGCCCATGCCCCCGGCCGAGTTCTCGCCGTTGACGACGACGAGGTCGGGCCCGTAGCGCTCGCGCAGGGCCGGCATCGCCGCGGCCAGGCCGCGCCGTCCGGGGCCGCCGACCACGTCACCGATGAAGAGCACCTTCATGACGCTGACCCTATCTGCGATATTGGCGGCGAGGTGGGGATCTGAGCGAGCGCAGCGAGTTGGTCGAGCGGGCCTTGGCCTATCCGTATGCGGCGCCACCGCAGCCCTTCGTGCAGCTCGGCCACCGCACGATCGACCCCGACGAGCACCCGGTCGATCGCACGGGGCGAGTTGCCGTGCTCGCCTACGGCTCGAACGCAGCGCCGGTCGTGCTCTCCCGCAAGCTGGCGCTGAGCGACCAGCCGGTGCTGGTCGTCCCCGCGCGACTCGCGCACTTCGACGTCGTCTACTCGGCCCACATCTCGCCCTACGGGGCGATCCCGGCCAACCTGCAGCAGAGCCTGGGAACCAGCGTGCGGGTCCACGTCATCTACATGACCGAGGCCCAGGTCGGCCTGATCTCGGCGACCGAGCCCAACTACGAGCTGACCGAGCTGCAGGGGCTCGACTGTCAAACCGACGACGACGCGCTCAGCGAGCTCTCCGCCTACGTCAGCCGCCACGGCTGCCTGCTGGTCGACGGCGCCGAGGTCGCCCTCGCTGCGGTGCGGGCTCGGGACCGACGGTTCACAGAACTCACCGAGGCGCAAGTGTTGGAGCAGGTGAGGATGTCGATCTGCCCGGAAGAGGACGTCGAGACCCTTGTGCTGTCATGCGTCACAGATCCGGCTCTGGCGGAGCGGCGGAGCAGAGCCCTCGCCCGCAGCAGCGGCGTTCTAGCGGGTTAGGAAAGCCAGCAGGCGACCGCGGATCTCCTCATAGGCGGGTCCCTGAACTTGGTCGAGCAACGCCATTACCTCGGCGCGAGATGGTGAGTAGCTCGGTTCGGCAATCTTCATTCCCTCCATTGCCTTGAGAACGAGCGATGCGTTGTCTGCCTCCCGCGCCCAGAAAAGGGCTTCCTTGAGCAGGGCAACTCTCTCGGCCTTGAGCCGTCCCCGTCCGGCGCCAGCGGGGAGACCGGCGATCCGCTTCCCAGCGGCCTCTGCCCTGTCGCGCCGGTCGATCGCGAGGCCGGTTGGTGAGGAGAGAAGCTCGTAGACGGCGTGAGCGGAGAGGACCTCCTCGTCCCGCTTGTCTGCGGCCGTCCGCCGCAAGGCAAACTTCTTCGCGTTACCGATGCCAAACGCATATCCGCGGCGCTCGCTCCACCACATGAGGACGCGCCAATAAGGGCGGCTCACCGCGGTGACGACGACGCCGGGGAGTAGGCGCTCGCCGAGCCCTTGGGCGAAAGCACCGAGGCGGACGAGATGCTCGATGTACGCAAACGACGCGCGCAGGCGATCGAAGTCGGGCCTCGAGCTGGCTTCGCGTCGCCAGGGAATCTGTCCCGGGAGGAAGCGCACCGCATGCCACCACATCGCAAGGAGCGCCCAGCCTGACTCGAGTGCAGCGCGGATCGAGCGCCGTCCCTGAACCTGAACGAAGCGCGCCGTGCTTGCCATGCGCCGCGACTCATCGATGGCGATGGCCGCCTCGACCGCCTGGGGCCGCAATCGCTCACGCCTGGCGATCAGCTTCGCCCGCCGCGCGTGTGCGCGGCTGTCCAGATAACGAGAGCGCTCGTGCGCCAGCGCCGCCCGCAGCAACTCCGCTCGGCATTCGAGCGCCGCCGGCCGCGGCACGGCGGAGAACCGATCGAGCACGCTCCATGCTTCCCGGTTGCGGCCGATCGCCGCAAGGGCGAGCGCTTGGACGAGCAGGCGGCGCCCGTCCTGCCCGGCGAACATCGGCCCGAGGAGCTGGGAGGCCCAACTCTCGATCGCGTCCGCGTAGGCGGCGTGTGCCACGCTCGCCTTGGGCAGGGGCCTGCCCAGCTCCGCCTTGAGCATTTTTGCGTAGCTGTCCACCGCCGGAAGTCGATCGATCGTCTCCCGGGCCCAGACCTCGGCGCCGACGCCCTCGATCGCGCGGAATGGACCCGAGAAGCGCTCGATCGCGGTGTCCGTGAAGTCCAGGTTCAACCAGTAGATCGGCTGGACCGCGCGCCACTGGCACAGAAACGGGAAGAAGTCGATGTCGCGGCCGCTGTAGCCGATCAGGCAGCCTCGCGCCCGTCGGAATTCACGCTCGATCGCGCGCAGCTCGCGCGGGAAGCTGGCGGTGATCGATTGAAGCGTGGTCCTAATCGAGCCAATGTCGGCGACCGAGCCGTGCAGCTTCCAGATAGCCACGGATCGGCCGTCAGTCGGAGCTCCGAGCTCGACTCGCGGAGTCAGGCCGAGCCGTTCCGCCGCCCGCTCCAGCATCTGGTCGAAGTTGACCGTCACCACCGGCGTGCGACATCGCCACGCCAGGTACACCGTCAGCATGTGGACGAGATTCGGTCCGAGATCGAGAGCGGCCAGTTGGGGCGCATCGGTGGGCGACTCCCAGAAGGTGAGGCAGCGCCAGATCTCAAGCGCGCCCGGACCACCGAGGTGGGCAAGAATCTCGTGGTAGATCTCGGGCAGGGAACCCGCGAGCTGGGTTGTGCTCGCCCCCGCCGGGGCAACCTGGCCGAGGACCGCGCGCTGAATCGTCGGTGGGTCCGGAAGACACGCGGGAGAGGGCCTCGAGGCGCCGGCGCCGAGGAAGAAGACCATTGGATCGGCGACGGACGCCCCAAGCGCCGCCTGGACAAGGTCGTCAAGGGGTACGGTGGCGTAGGAGCCCATCGCCGGGCATCCTTTCAGCGTCGGAATCGCCTAGGTCGAAGCGAAGCGACGCAGGGCGAAGCGGGCCAGCAGCCCGTAGGCGACGATCAGGGCGGCCAGGTGGAGGAGCGCCGTGCCGACCGCCGGGCCGGCGGGATCGAGCGCCCCGGTCATCGCCTGCAGGGCGGGCTTGAAGGGGAAGAGCGCGGTGAGCAGCTTGATCGCGTCGTAGAGCGCCGGCCCAACCGTGCCGGACGGGATCAGCGAGAGGAAGGCAACCGGCAGGGTGACCATGAAGGCGAGCAGCGAGACCGCCCG
>Ga0075325_1000022_pt1 | contig 16497 bp, 19 predicted proteins | sample MayberrySE_Catta_5_FD_120048 | JGI IMG/M metagenome (GOLD analysis project Ga0075325, IMG submission 120048) | Natural and restored wetland microbial communities from the San Francisco Bay, California, USA, that impact long-term carbon... | ecosystem: Environmental > Terrestrial > Soil >... | reverse complement strand
TGGGCCGCGACCTTGGAGAGCTGGTACCCCTCGACCGCCCAGGGCACGTTGGTGTTGTGGCGGGCCTCCGGGGCGAAAATGTTGTGGAGGAGCTGGACGTAGACGACCGCGAGGGTGTCGGGCGAGCGGTTGTAGTACCGGATCGCGGCCGTACCGGTCAGACGCTTGGACGTCGGGTTCAACTCCGCCGCCAGTCGATAGTCCGCCCATTGCTGCCAGTAGCGGGGCCCCGGCGCGCCCGAACGGGCTCGGGTTTCCTTGGCCAGCGCCCGGTCGAACGCCTCCATCGAGGGGACCTCCATGACCCGCGCGGTGGGAGCCGCCGTGCCGGCCCGGCTGGTTTCGGGCGCCGGTGCCGGGGTATCGGTTCGGCCGGAGCTGCAACCGGCCAGAGCCAGGAGGGCGACCAGCCCAGCCCACGGGGCGCGAGCCATGTGCATGCGGTCCATCAGCTTCTCCAGAAGGTGGTCGGCGCCGGGCGGCCCCGGGGGCCGGATGATCGCCTGACTACGGGTCCCAGGCAAGCCTCGTTTCGCTTGGTGCGAACGGAAACGTGGGCCGCGACGCTGAACCCCGCTCAGGCATCAGAACCGGACATCAGGGCGGGTGCGTCCGCCCTTTCACCTGTGGAGATGCCCATGAAGCCTCGAGGTTCGCTGCGCCGATTTCCTGTCGTCGGCTCAACCCTTGCCTTCCTTACCGGCCTGCTGCTGGCAGGCGTGCTCAACATCCCGGGCTTCTCGGAAGCCCAGCAACAGGACTCCCGTTACACTGCGGGAACAACCGCCGCACCGACATCCCCACCCACCGGGGTCGCCAACCTCCAGAACCTGAGCGAGGCGTTCGCCTCGGTGGCGGAAGCAGTGAAGCCCAGCGTGGTCTTCATCAAGTCCGGGAAGCACAACGACGCGAGCGACGACGACCAGCCCCAGTTCCAGCTGCCGCCGGGGTTCGAGCAGTTCATGCCGCGGCTGCCGCAGATGCAGCCCCAGTTCCAGGAGGCGGCCGGCTCCGGCTTCATCGTCTCCCGCGACGGGTACATCCTCACCAACGCCCACGTGGTGGACGAGTCGGACGAGGTGACCGTCCGGCTGCTCGACCGGCGTGAGTTCAAGGCCAAGGTCGTCGGCACCGACGAGGGCACCGATCTCGCCGTCCTCAAGATCGACGCCAACAACCTCACCCCCGCCCCCCTGGGCGACAGCGATGCGTCCCGCGTGGGCGAGTGGGTGCTGGCGGTAGGCAACCCGCTGGGTGAGAACCTGACCTTCACCGTCACGTCGGGCATCATCAGCGCGAAGGGCCGGAGCCTGGGCCTGCCCAACGTGAGTGACCGGAGCATCCAGGACTTCATCCAGACCGACGCCGCGATCAACCCGGGCAACTCCGGCGGTCCGCTGGTGAACATCAGCGGCCGGGTGCTCGGCGTGAACTCGGCTATCGCCAGCCGAACCGGCTTCTACTCCGGGTACGGCTTCGCCATCCCGATCAACCTGGCGCGCCAGGTGATGGACCAGCTCATCTCCCACGGAGAGGTACGCCGCTCGGTCCTGGGCATCGCCGTGCGGAATGCCTCCGCCAACGACGCCGCCTACGTCGGCCTGCCCGAGATCCGCGGGGTGCTGGTCGAGGACTTCGGCAGCGACACGTCGGCCGCCAAGAAGGCCGGCATCCTGCCGGGCGACATCATCATCACGCTGGACGGCAAGCCGGTAGAGTACGTGGCCCAGCTGCAGCAGCGCATCGCCTTCCGCAGGCCGGGCGAGACGGTCAAGGTCGAGGTGGCCCGGAAGGGCGGCGTCCGCAAGAGCTACGACGTGAAGCTGCAGGCGCTGCCCGGCAGCGCCGCCGTGGCCGACCGGAAGGCCGGTGGGACGCACGAGGGGTCGAACGGGGCCGGAGCCGCAGTGGGCAAGCTGGGTGTGACCGTGGCGCCGGTGACGCGGGATGACGCGGCGCAGTTCGACCTCGGCCCCAGCCAGCGCGGACTTCTGGTCACCGACGTCACCGCCGGCGGCCCCAGCTGGGGCGAGCTGGCGGACCCCGACAACGGTGGCCCCGACATCATCCTCGAGGTCGAGGGGAAGCCGGTGAAGACCATCGCCGACCTCCGCGAATTCGTCAAGGGCATGAAGGCCGGCGACATCGTGAGCCTGCGGGTGTACAACACGCAGGGGAAGACCCGGCGGATCGAACGGATCAAGCTGGGGGAGTAACACTGTCAATGTCACCCTGAGCGCAGCGAAGGGGGCCATGCGGGAATAGCCCCCTTCACTTCGCTCAGGGTGACAGCGCTCTACTTCACCACAACCCTCGCCACCCTCGCCGGTATCCCTGGCGACGCCCCGTACGCCAGCCAGACCGCTCCGGTCCTGGGATCCACCACCAGGTGTCGCACCAGGGCACCGCGACTCGGCAACGGAAACATCTCGAACTTCCCCGAGCGTGGCTCGTAGCGGAGCAGCGCATCGGCGGCGGCCGTGCCGATCCAGAGCGCGCCGTCGCGCGGGTCCACCCGGGCCACGTACGGCAGCGCGTCCTGCACCGGCAGTGGAATCTCCTTGAACTCCCCGGTGGCGGGGTCCAGCCGCACCAGCAGGTTTGCCGAATAGGCCGGGATCCAGAGCACACCCTTGGCATCCATGTCGAAGCGCCGCGGCCCGCTGTGTGGGGTCGGCATGGCGTAGGTCTGGAATTTTCCGGTCTTGGGCGCGAAGGACACCAGCCGGTTGCCCTGGAGCTCGCCGAGCCAGATGCGACCGTCGGGCGCGGCACGGATCTCGTACGGAATGGGGCCGCCGGGGCCCTTCGCCAGAGTGGGATGTGCCGGGATCTGGAAGGTCGCGACCGTGTCGCGCGCCGGATCCACGAACCCGATGAGCTCAGGCTCCCGGGTGAAGTGGCCGTTGAACCACACCTTCCCGTCCGGCGCGACGGCGAGGCTGTGCGGGTACATCCCGACGTCCCAGCTCCGCCAGCCGGTGTCCGCCGTCACCATGGCGAGCCGCTCGGGCTGCCCCAGGACCAGCCACGTGCGCCCCTCGGCGTCGCGGTCGATCGCGCGCGGGTTGGCGCTCGACACCACGGGGATCGCGATCTCGCTCATCGCGCCCGACTCCGGCTTCAGCCGATACAGCCGATGGGTGAACATCCCGGTGATGAGCACGTTGCCGTCCGGCTCCACGACCACGTCGTGCGGCAGGTCCTGCGCGACCGGCATCATGTACTCCCGCACATCGGCTCGCCGCGAGGCGGGCACCGGAATGTCCGTTACTTCCCCCGCGCCCAGGCTCTTCGCCAGCCAGGCCGCGGTAGCCTTCGCATCGCGATCGGCCGCGATCACGGGGAAAGAGGTCGTTGCCCCGGCGTAGCCCAGCATGCGGGTGACCGCTTCGACCCACTGGGCTTCGGTTCGAGGCGAGCCTTGCGGCCGGGCGATCTTCTCGTCGAACTGGTGGCAGCCGGTGCAGTCGAGGATGAACTTTCGCTTGGCCTCACCGTCGGGTAGAAGCGACAGCCAGGCCGAGCTGCGGGGCGGGTCGGCGGGCAGAGGAGCCGCCGCGGCGAGTCCGCCGAGTATGAGGGCGACGGCGTGGCGCGCGCGGGTCATCCCCTGCTCCCGGGCTTGTACTCCCACAGCACGTTCACGATCACCCAGCGGCCGTCCACCTTGGCCATCTGCATGTAGTCGATCCAGTCCGCCATCACGGTCTTCACGCTGGCCGCGTTGCGGAAGATGTCCAGGATAGTCACGTCCTTCTGGCGTCGGTTGGCGGCCGTCTCCTTGCCCCACCCGCGCCGGGCGCCGTTGACCAGGGCGGTGGCGCCCATCGTCCGGATCACGCTGTGCTTCGTGGCGGTGTCGCTCTCCACGATGCGCTTCACCAGCTCGGGATGCACGGCCCGGCTCATACGCTCGGCGTTGCCCTCGTACCACCCTTCCACGTAGTCCAGCGCCGTTGCGCGAATGGCCGAGGAGTCGGCGGCGGTCTGGGCCCGCGCCACGGCGGGGAGGGCCAGCGCCGCGACCAGCAGGCCGTAACGGGCGATCATGGGGTCTCCTGGGAGATTGGTGCAGTCTCGCCTCTACGGCGAGGCGGGTCGTGGTGTTTCGCGCTCGAGAGCACAGGCATCTCATCTCGGTGAGGCCTGTCACATCCTCCCGGCCTCCGGCGCGGTCATCATCCTCCAGCGATTCGTCCGACCATTTCAGGAGGTACCTGTGGCCGTGAAGAAGAGAGGCGCGCGCTGGTCCGGAGCGAAGAAGGCGGGCAGCGCCGCCGCGGGAAAATCGAAGGCGGCATCCGATCGACGGCTCCAACGTGAGGCGCAGCAGCGCAAGAAGGCGGGCGGCAACGGCAGGCAGGAGAGGGCTGTCCAGGCCGGTGAGCGGAAGCAGCCCGAGCCCCCGCAGCCGAGGCAGCACCAGCAGAAGCCGGGACTGGAGTCGGACCTGGAGCCGCGCCCCGAGTATCTGGCTCCGGAGTACCGCGGGTCGGGCAAGCTGGAGGACAGGATCGCGCTGATAACCGGCGGCGACTCCGGAATCGGCCGGGCGGTGGCGGTGCTCTTCGCCCGCGAGGGTGCGGACGTGGCCATCGTCTACTTGAGTGAGGACGAGGACGCCGAGGAGACCAAGCGCGCCGTCGAGGGTGAGGGCCGGCGCGCCCTCCTGATCGCCGGCGACGTGACCGACTCCTCCTTCTGCGAGGACGCGGTCGAGACCACGGTGCGGGAGCTGGGCGGGCTCGATATCCTGGTCAACAACGCCGCCTACCAGGAACACCTGCCGTCGCTGGAGCAGATCACCGACGAACAGCTCGACCGGACGTTCCGCACCAACATCTACGGCTACTTCTTCATGGCGCGGGCGGCCCTCAAGCACCTGAAGGAGGGCTCCGCGATCATCAACAGCGGCTCGGTGACCGGGATCCAGGGGAGCAAGGAGCTGCTGGACTATGCCTCCACCAAGGGAGCGATCCACGCCTTCACCAAGTCGCTGGCGCAGAATCTGGTCGAGCGGGGGATCCGGGTGAACGCGGTGGCGCCGGGACCGGTGTGGACCCCGCTCAATCCGGCGGACCAGGACCCGGAAAAGGTCGCGAAGTTCGGCACCGACGTGCCGATGAAGCGGCCGGCCCAGCCGGAGGAGGTCGCGCCGGCATACGTCTTCCTCGCGGCGCCGGTCTGCTCCAGCTACATCACCGGCGAGGTCCTGCCGGTGCTCGGTGGCGAGACCGTAGGCTCGGGCTGAGGCTCAGCGGAGGGTGACGGTGAGCTCGTATCGGGCGCCCTCGTCGGCCGGGACGACGCTCGCCACGTAGTCCTGTGTGGCCGGCAGCTTGCCGCCCCACAGCTGGCGCCGCTCGGGCAGCGGTGCCAGCTGCACTCCATCGTCCAGGCCATAGACGTGCAGCGTGACCGGATCGGGCTCGCGCACCGACGCGGCGAACGCCTGTCCGGCCTCCCCCGCGATGACGTAATCCACCGGGGCGCGCGAGGGAGCGGTGCCCGTGATCGCGGCGGTGGGGTCGCCTCCGCCGGGCGTCAGCCGCCGCGGGATCTGCACCGCGAGCGTGTACGCGGTAGGCCCGGTGGCGCTCACCCGCACCGCGTAGTCCCCGCTCGAGGGGAGCCGCCCCGACCAGAGGGGGCCGGTTCCGACTGGTGCCGTGAGCTCCCGGCCCTCAGCCACCGAGTAGACCCGTACCGTCGCCGCCGGCTGCGGCGCCTCACCCTGCAGCACCGGCCAGGTGATCGCGTGCACCATCATCACCTGTGCCCGCTCCGCGCCGATGAGATAGCCGCGGGTGTCGCCGGCGCGCAGGCTGTCGTTCACCAGACCCGACGTCGTTCCGCGCGCGAACCGCACCCGGAACAGCCCCACAGTATCGGAAGGCGACGTGGAGGCGCGGATGGCGGCGGGGGCGGATTCGGGCGTGCTCTTGGCCCCGCCGCATCCGGCGGCGGTGAGTGCGGCGGCGAAGGCGGCGAGATGAATCGGCGACCGCATGCTTCGGATCTCCCGGGTGGATCTGGGAGAAGAATAACGCGCGGGCCGTGTACCTGGTGATGGACCTCGGATGGTGCTACAGCTGCGCACCCCGCTCGAGCACCGCGAGGGCCACGCCATCACCCTCGCGGCAGCGGGAACCGATGACCCCGAGCGACTGACTGGTCCCGTCCTTTCGCCGGAACCGCACACAGGCGGTCCGGTGTTCTTCGTCATTGGTCAGGGCGATTACGAGCGGCAGCTCCTCCGGGCCCGCGAACAAGCCGAACGCCTCGCTCAGCCGCTGAAGCTCGGCCGCGGAGTCGTAACCCAGCAGCCGGGCGAAAGGCAGGTTGGCCACTCGGACCGTCCCGCCGGGGCGCATCAGACAGAGCCCGGTCGGCGCCGAGTCCCCCAAGGCACGGAGCTGCTCCTCGGAATGCCGGATCGCGTCCTCCACACGGCGGCGGATCACCATCTCGGCCTTGAGGTCCGCGACCTGTTTGCGGAGCCCGGCGAGCTCGTCGCAGAGCTCTTGTTTGGAGCGGTATTGATCGCGCATCGTGCATGAAGGACGGTTGGGAGAGCCAGGCTTGCACCCGCCGGCAGCGACCGGCAGTCGCAGGGTTCACCGCTGCAACGCAAGTGCAAGCCGCCGCACACCTTTCACCGGGCAGGTCCCATGAGATTCGAGCTGGCGTCTTCGTTGGACATACTGCGCCGCACGCCCGTCACGTTGCGCACCTTGCTGGAGGGGGCGGGCGACGGCTGGACCCGAAGCAACGAGGGCCCGCACACCTTCAGTCCCTTCGACGTGGTGGGGCACCTCATCGACGGCGAGGAGACCGACTGGATGCCCCGGGCGCGCCTCATCCTCTCCCGGAATCCCGAGGCCGCCTTCACGCCCTACGATCGCTTCCGCCACTACCAGAGAAACCGGCGACGGTCGCTTCCGTCGCTTCTCGACGAGTTCGCCCGGCTCCGCGCCGGGAACCTCGAGGCTCTCGCGGCCTGGAACCTGGGCGACGCCGAGCTGGATCTCCGGGCGATGCACCCGAGCCTGGGGGCCGTCACCCTGCGGCAGCTGCTCGCGACCTGGGTGGCGCACGACCTCGGACACGTCGCCCAGGTCGCCCGGGTGATGGCCAAGCAGTACCGGGACGAGGTCGGGCCCTGGGTGGAGTACCTGCCGGTGCTCACCGACCACGAGTCACCGCGCTCGTGAGGTCCGTGAGCCGAGTCACGCCGCCGGCCGTGCACCGCGGCGCGGTCCTCGCCGGCCTTATCATGGTTCTCCTCCTCGCCGCGCTCGACGGCACCATCGTCGCCACCGCGCTCCCGACCATCGTCGCCGAGCTTGGCGGCCTCGCCCATCTGGCCTGGGTGGTGACCGCGTACCTCCTGGCCCAGACCGCCGTCATCCCACTCTACGGCAAGTTCGGCGACCTCTACGGGCGGAAGCGCGTCCTCCAGGCCGCCGTCATCATCTTCCTGGTTGGCTCTGCGCTGTGCGGGTTGAGCGGCAATCTCACCCAGCTCATCGTCTTCCGCGCGATCCAGGGCCTCGGCGGCGGCGGGCTGATCGTCGGTGCGCAAGCGGCGATCGCCGACGTCGTGTCGCCCCGGGAGCGGGGACGCTACCAGGGCATGTTCGGCGCCGCGTTCGCGGCGGCGAGCATCGCCGGTCCCCTGATCGGCGGATTCGTCACCACCCACCTCTCCTGGCGCTGGATCTTCTACATCAACCTGCCGGTCGGCGCAGTGGCGCTGGGGGTGCTCGCGGCCACGCTCCCGGCCTCCGGGTCGCGCACGAGGCACGACCTGGACTGGCTCGGCGCCCTGGCCCTGGCGGGCGCGCTCTGTGCGTCGGTGCTGGTGGCGGATCTCGGCGGGAACCTGCTGCCCTGGACCTCGGTGGAACTGGTGTCGCTCGCCGTCGCGGCGATCGTCCTGCTCGCCGTGTTCGTGCGGATCGAGCGGCGGGCCGCGGAGCCGATCCTGCCGCTCCGTCTCTTTCGCGACCGGGTCTTCGTCATCGCCGGTGCCATCAGTCTGGTGGCGGGACTCGCCTTGTTCGGGACCGTCACCTACCTGCCCCTCTATCTCCAGACGGTGCGCGGCTCGTCGCCGACCGCGTCGGGGCTGGAGCTGTTGCCGGTGATGGGCGGCTCGTTTCTCACCTCGCTCGTCTCGGGACAGCTTATCAGTCGCCGGGGTCGCTATCGTGTATTCCCGATCGTGGGAACCGCGCTGGCATCGGCCGGCCTGTTGCTGCTCTCCACCATGGGTCCCGCCACCGGGCGAGCGGCGCTGTATGTCTACCTGCTCCTCTTCGGACTCGGGCTGGGCATGGTGATGCAGGTGATGGTGCTGGCGGTGCAGAACGCCGTGCCCTACGAGGATCTCGGCGTCGCCACCAGCGCGGTGACCCTGTTCCGCTTCATCGGCGGCTCGCTCGGGACGGCGGTGCTCGGCGCCATCTTCGCCGCGAGGCTGGGCGACGCCGTGGATATCGGCGTGCTCCGTGAGTCCGGGCGGATCGACCCGGCGGTCTTCATGCGGGCGCTGGACACCGTGTTCCTGGCGGCCGCGGCCGTCTCCGCGCTGGGCATCCTGCTCGCCCTGCTGTTGCCGGAGCGGCGGCTGCGGGAGTCGGTTGCGGCGGGAGCGGCCCGCGAGCAGGGGTCCACGGTGCCCACGGGTGACCCACTGGACCAGGTCAGCCGCTGTCTGTGGGGCGCGCTGAGCCGGGAGGACAAACGAGCCGTGCTGACCCGACTGGCCGCACGGGCCGGGCTGGACCTGGGCCCAGCGTCGACCTGGCTCATCGGCCGGCTCGGTGAAACGCCGGGCACCGACCTGGATGCGCTGGCCGGAAGGTTTTCGGTGGAGCCCGCGCTGCTTCACGGCGCCTTCGCGGATCTGCGGGACCAGGGACTGGCGGACGAGTCGCGCGTGCTTACGCCGGCGGGACATGCCGCGCTGGAGCGCCTGGTCGCCGCCCGCCGCAGTGCGCTCGGAGAGCTGCTCGCGGACTGGTCACCCGAGACGCACGGCTCGCTCGCGGACTACTTGCGACGCGTGGCTCGCGATTTCGCGGCCCAGGCGCCGGCCTGAGCCGTCAGGAGGTCCGGCCGAGCCAGCGCTCGAGACGATCGTGCCGGGGCTCTACCCCGGTCGCACGCGGCACATCCACGTGAATGTGCAGGCGCCGGAGGAGCCGATCCTCGCCACCCAGCTTTTCTTCCCCGGCGAGGAGGGCAATGCCAGCGACGGGATTTACGATGACAGCCTGCTGATCCGGATCGAGGAGGCGGCGGGGGGGAACGCGGGCAGCTTCAACTTCGTGCTCGACCTCGCGTGATGTCCGGCTCGAGGTCGGCAGGGCCCTCGATATGGGTCGCAAATTCCCCATCCCGACCAGCGCCATTACGCTTCTGCGCACATGTGCACAGGAGCCCTCGATGCGGCCTGACGACCCGGCCGAAGTCCCCCAGGAGCCCGTCGCCCCCCAGCCGGCGATCGCCGAGCAGCCGGCCGAGACGCTGCCGCGGCGGCGGTCGCACCTGGTGGTGGTGGTCACCCGCGGGCTGGACGCGAGCGAAGCCGGCGACTCGGGCGCGGTGCTCAGAGCCCGGTACTGGAACCCGCACGAGCGCCGCTGGAGCGAGAATGACTACGACGCGGTCGAGAGCCTCCGACGCCGCCATACCGAAGAGGAGGGTTGGGAGCTGCTGCAGGAGCAGCGGCTGGATGCCCCACTCGCCGTCGAGCTGATCTTCAAGGCCTACCGTGTCGATTTCACCCGGCCGAGCCGGGAACAGATCCTGCGCGACATCGGCATGACCCCCGACGACGTCAGCCAGCTCCTCGAGGACGTGGACCGCCGGCAGGAAGACGAGTAGCGGCGTGCAAGGCACGGCCTACGCCGTTCTCTTCGCCATCAGCGTCTGCCATCTGCTGAACGACACGATGCAGGCGCTGCTGCCCGCGCTCTACCCGGTCCTGAAGAGCGCCTTCAATCTCGACTTCGGGCAGATCGGGCTCATCACGCTCACCTTCCAGCTGACGGCGTCGCTGCTGCAGCCCGCCGTCGGCTTCTACACCGACCGCCGCCCCCAGCCCTACTCGCTCGTTGCCGGCATGGGGCTCAGCCTCGCCGGCCTCCTCGTCCTCTCGATCGCACCTACCTATCCCCTGCTCCTCCTCTCGGCGGCGCTGGTCGGGATGGGATCGGCCGTCTTCCACCCCGAGTCCTCGCGGGTGGCGAGGATGGCCTCCGGCGGGCGGCACGGCTTGGCCCAGTCGCTCTTTCAGGTGGGCGGCAACACGGGCTCGGCGCTTGGACCGCTGCTTGCCGCGTTCGTGGTGGTGCCCCGCGGCCAGCGGAGCGTCGCCTGGTTCAGCGCCGCGGCGCTCGCGGGGATGATCATCCTCTCCCGCGTCGGCGCCTGGTACAACACGCACCGGCGGAGCGCCGCCAGGACTCGCAGCGCTATCCGGCCGCACGACCTTCCCCGCGGCAAAGTAGTGGGCGCGCTCACGATCCTGCTGATCCTGGTGTTCAGCAAGAACGTCTATCTCGCAAGCATCAGCAGCTACTACACCTTCTTCCTGATCGAGAGGTTCGGCCTCTCGGTGCAGAGCGCGCAGCTGCACCTCTTCGTGTTCCTGGGGGCGGTGGCCGCGGGCACGATCATCGGCGGCCCGGTCGGCGACCGGCTGGGACGGAAATGGGTGATCTGGGCGAGCATCCTCGGCGTGCTGCCGTTCACCCTCGCGCTGCCGTACGTGAACCTGTTCTGGACTGGCGTGCTCAGCGTGGCGATCGGGGTGATCCTGGCGTCGGCCTTCTCGGCGATCCTGGTGTTCGCCCAGGAGCTGGTGCCCGGCCGGGTGGGTATGGTTTCGGGACTCTTCTTCGGTTTCGCCTTCGGCACCGCCGGCATCGGCGCGGCCTTGCTGGGCGATCTGGCCGACCGCGGAGGCATCGAGGTGGTGTACCGGCTGTGCTCCTACCTGCCGGCGCTCGGTCTGCTCACCGCGTTCCTGCCCGACATCGAGAGCGGCGCGCGCCGACTCGAGCCCGCGCGTCCCGAGCCGGAGGCCGACACCGTTCCGCTGGTCTGAGGTGCATCAGCGGGGACTTGACCTCGGCCTTGGGCCTCAACTCTCTTGCTGTACTGGACGAATTGGAGGAGCCGCGTGGATCCACTGGTCATCGTGCTTCGACTGATTCATGTCGTTGCAGGCGCTCTCTGGGTCGGGATGGTGACGTTCGTGACGTATTATCTCCAACCCGCGTTGCAGGAGGTCGGGCCGGAGGGCGGCAAGGTGATGGCCGCCGTCCAGCGCCGGGGCATCATGACCGTGATGCCGATCCTCGCCGTGGCGACCCTGGTCTCCGGGCTGTGGCTCTACCTGCGCGCGGCCGGAGGACAACACGCGGAGTTCGCCCGCTCCGGACCGGGCATGGCGTTCGGACTGGGTGGGCTGGCCGCGATCGCGGCCTTCCTGGCCGGAACGACCGTCATGCGGCCGGCCATGATGAAGGCGGTGGCGCTGGCCCAGTCGCTCGGCCCCTCCGCGACGCCGGAGGAGCGTCAGCGGGTCGGGGCCGAGGCGCAGCGCCTGCGGACGCGGGCGGCGGTCGCGGGCAAGGCGGTGAACCATCTGCTCTTTCTCGCCGTGGCGGCAATGGCGGTGGCCCGGTACCTGGTGTAGCGGATCCGTGACCGGGTTGCTGCTGCTCGCGCTCCTGCTGCTGACGGCGTGCGGATCGCGGGCGGCGGACAGCCCCGGACCCGCCGGTGCCCTCGCCGTCGCCGAATCGCTCTATCTCGACCTGCGGAACGTGCGGGATCGGATCGACGTCGCGGCGGCGGCCGCCCGGAACCTCGCCTCCGACGGCACGCCGGTCTCCGCGCTCGCCGCCCGGCACCACGAGCTGCGGCGCGCGGTGATCGAGCGGATCGCGGCGGTGGATTCGACGCAGCTGTCGCCGCAGGACCGCCGGGCGTTCGACGTGATGCGGCGGGCGCTCGCGCGCGATCTGACGCCGGTTTCGACCGCGGCAGCCGCGGCCGTCGCCGAGCGGCGGCCGGAGTGCGGCTACGATCCGGGAGCGATCCCACGCGCGGACTCGCTGCGCGCCCGGATTTACGCCTGCTACACCTGGGCGCAGAGCCATGTGGTGGCGGACGACGACACGCTCGACCGGCTGACGGTATACGGCGAGCTTGCCCGCACAGGGAGCCGCGAGCGGCGGCGCCTGCTCTTTCTCGCGCTCGATCCCGTCTGGCGCAGCATCAACGGCGACAACTTCGCTGCAGGTCCGTACCGCACGCTGATCGCACTCGACGCAGCCCGGCGCGGCCAGCTTCCCGCCGCGCGCGAGGCCGGCCTCGCCGGCGTGCCTTCGGACTCCCTCGAGCCCTGGCTTCTCGCGATTCTGGCGGCCTGGCGTGCGGCCGCGCCGGATTCGGTGATCGAGCCCTGGGACTGGTACTATCTCGCTGGCCGGCCCACCCGCGAGCTCGGAAGCCGGGTGCCGAGGGAGCGGCTCGTCGCGATCAACCAGGCCGTCTATCGGGCCCTGGGCGCCGACCTCGGCGCGCTGAACGTGCGCTACGATCTGGAGCCGCGCGAGGGGAAGACCCCCGTCGCCTTCTGCACCTTCGGCGCGAGGCCGCGTCTGGCGGCTGGACGCTGGACCCCGGGCGAGCCGTCGGTCTTCGCCACCTACCGCACCGGCGGCCTGGACAACCTCGCCGAGCTGCTGCACGAAACCGGGCACGCGATCCACATCGCCGCGATCCATACCCGACCCGCGTTCACCGACTGGCCCGACAGCGATCCCTTCACCGAGGCGGTGGCCGACTTCATCGCGCTCGACGTCGCGGAGCCCGCATGGCAGCAGCGCTGGCTGGGAGACTCGGTCCCGCTGGCCGACGGCCTCCGCGCCCGGTACGGTGGAATCGTGCTCGACGTAGCGTGGTCGCTGTTCGAGGTCCGCATGCTGCGCGACCCTTCGGCCGACCCGAACGAGGTCTGGACCCGGCTCACGTCCGAGTACCTGCGCATCCGGCCGCACCCCGACCTCTCCTGGTGGGCGATGCGGGGCCAGCTGGTAGACGCGCCGGGATACATGATGAACTACGCGGTCGGCGCGATGCTCATCGCCGCGTTGCGCGCACGGACCTTGGAGCGACACGGGCCCTGGATCCAGGGCGATACGAGCTGGTACCCCTGGGTCTCGCGCACGCTCTTCCGCTACGGCCTCGAGCGTCCTACCCGTGAGGTGGTGGAGGAGTTTCTCGGTGGGCCGGTGACGCCGGCGGCGCTCCTGAAGGACATGGGGAGAATGAAACGCTGAGAGTGCGCCGGGATCAGCGAGGACTGCCGCCGCTGGTGTCGACGGTATCCCCCTTGTTCACGAGAGGTCCGTCGTAGGGACGCATCCGAACCTCGCTGCTGCCGGTGTCGGCCGCGGTGTCCCTCGACGGCGTGCCGACATCGGTGGAGGGAGCCGCGGTGGTGTCCTCGACGGCGGCGCGGCTTTCGTGATCCTCGGCGCGCCGCGGGCCGCACGCCGCAGCCAGCATGAGCATGCCGGAAAGCGCCAGCAGGTTCGCTTTCATGTATAGTACCTCTCGTTGCGGTCCCTCGCGCCCTCTCGGTGCCAACCTAGGCGGCACCGTCCTGACCGGAGGTGACCCCAGTCACCCGGGAGGGCAGGTGCTCGTTCGGTGGTTCTTCGCATGGCTGCACCTGCTGGGCCTGGGCATCGGTCTCGGCGCGGTATGGGCCCGGGCGCGGGCGTTCCGTGCCCCGCTCGATACCGACGGCCTGCGACGGGTCTTTCATGCCGATGCCTGGTGGGGCGTCGCGGCCGTGATCTGGATCAGTACGGGGCTCGTTCGGATGATCGGTGGACTCGAGAAGGGGACCGAGTACTATCTCCGGAATCACCTCTTCTGGGGCAAGATGGCGCTCCTGGTCGTCATCCTCCTGCTGGAGATCGGGCCCGCCGTCACGCTGGGGCGGTGGCGGAGACAGGTGGCGAGCGGGACGCGGCCCGACACCGCTCCCGCCGAGCGCTTCGCCCGGATCAGCGTCGCTCAGGCCGTGCTGGTGGTGCTGATGCTCCTCGCCGCGACCGCAATGGCGCGGGGCATCGGCATGCCCGCGATCAGGTAACGCCACCCACCCATGCCGTCCGGTCCGCTCGCGCGATTGCGCAGGGTCTGTCTGGCACTCCCGGAGGCGCACGAGGTCGAGGCCTGGGGCGAGCCCACCTTTCGGGTGCGGAACAAGCTGTTCGCCATGTACGCCGCGCCGACCAATCATCACGGTGCCGGCCGGGCCGCCGTGTGGTGCAAGGCGGCGCCGGGCAACCAAGCGCTCATGGTGCGCGCGGAGCCGGCGCGCTACTTCGTGCCTCCGTACGTGGGGCCGAGCGGCTGGGTCGGCGTGTGGCTGGATCGGAATCCGGACTGGGCGGAGGTAGGGGAGCTGATGCGAGACTCATACAAGTTGGTGGCGCCGAGGAAGCTCGCGGCCTTGCTGGGAGGTGACGAGTGACGAGTGCCGTCGTGGACCGCCCGCTGGTGCTGCGCGATGGCCGCCATGTGCGGATTCGGCGGGCGGAGCCGGACGACGCGGCGGCCATCCTCGCTTATCTCGGCAGGGTCGGTGGCGAGACCGTCAACCTCACCTTCGGCGCCGAAGGACCCGGGTTCAGCGAAGAGGAGGAACGGGCCTACCTCACCCATATGACGGCAGCGGACAACTCGCTCGCGATCGTGGCGGTTACGGATGACGAGATCGTCGGCGCGCTCACGTTCGACGGCGGTCGCAGGCCGCGGATGCGGCACGTGGGCGAGTTCGGCATCAGCGTCCTCCAGGCGTACGCCGGCGTGGGGCTCGGCAAGGCGCTGCTGGAGTACCTGCTCGCATGGGCTGAACGGGGGGGAATTGTGCGGAAGATCAACCTCAAGGTGCGGGTGGATAACCTTCCGGCGATCCGCCTCTACGAGCGGATGGGTTGGGTGCGCGAAGGGCGCACTTCGCGGGATACCCTCATCGACGGGCACTTCAACGACTGTCTGCTGATGGGCCGGGAGGTGGATCCCGCCTGAAGGCCGGCCTGGCGAGCACGAGGCCGACCGGACGAGCGGCAGGCGGATCGAATACCCCGTGCTGGTGCTCGAGGTGGGTCACTTCTTTCCCGAGGAGACCCATGAGCCCGACCTTGATCCTCACCCTCGCGGGCGTGGGATTCATCGGCTTCGGCCTCGCGTTCTCGGTTCGGCCGACGCGAATGGCGGCCTTCACGGATCTGACCTTGAGCTCGCCCACCGCGCGCGCTGATTTCATCGCGACCTACGGCGGGTTCCAGACCGGATTCGGGGTATTTCTGCTGGCCTGTGCGACGAAAGGCTGGTTGGAGCCCGGGCTATGGGCAGCCCTGGCGGCGCTGGCGGGCTTCGCGTTCCTCCGACTGCTGGCAATCCTCCTTCACCGTGGCCGGCTGTGGCCCTCCATCTGGTTCGCGCTCGGATTGGAGCTGGTCGGACTCGGCCTCTGCGTCTGGGGGCTCGCTCGGCTCGCGCCCTGATGACCTAGCAAGGCCCTCCGCCGGAAGAGAGTCTGGTCGTGTCCGCGGGCACCGGCTCGAGCGGATCCGCGGGCAGCTCGGTGCTGGCCGCGTGCGCCGCTGCCGCCATGGCTTCCAGCTGGGCCGGTGCGAGTGTTACGCCGGCGATAGGCGCGAGGGAGCCTGGCGGAATCGTGCGGACGTCCCGACCCGACAGCCGGTCGTAGATGGTGAGCGCAGCCAGCAATGTTCCGGCTGGAGCCGGGTGGTAACCGTCGCCGCTGTAGAGGGGGAGGTCGCCATCCGCGTCCAGCGCCTCCTTCCACGCTCTGCCGACGGGGACCACGGCGCCGCCGACCGCCCGCGCCGCGGCGGTCGCCGACTCGCCGGCGGCCGGCAGCGACTGGGGGAAGGAGCGCCGGGCCCACGGCAGGAACAGCACCGGCCGTCCACCCGCCTCCCGGATCCTCGGCGCCAGGCGCATCGCGGCGATGACCAGCGTGTCCCGACAGATGCCGGCCGGCGTCGGCCCCTGCTGCAGCACCACGTACGCCCACTCACTCTCACCGATCCGCGCGATGGCGTCGGCGCCGGCCACGGTGTGGTCGATGACGGCCATGTTCGGCCCGGCCGACATGCCGATCCGCACCGAGTCTCCCGCGGCGTCCGCGACTCTCTCAACCATGGCCGGCAGATCATTGGTGTAGGTGAGGCTGTTGCCGATGAAGAGCATGGAGCGGCCCGCGTGGGGCTCCGTGGAGGTGGCCGGCGAGCAGCCCGGACCGAGCAGCACGAGCGCCGCGATCGGGAGTCTCCACATCCTCGTTCCTCGTCTGTGATGGGGTCCGAGTCACGCTCAGGGAGCGGCTCTGCGTAGCGTCCGATGCCCTGGATGGAGACGTCCATG
>Ga0075325_1000021_pt1 | contig 16665 bp, 12 predicted proteins | sample MayberrySE_Catta_5_FD_120048 | JGI IMG/M metagenome (GOLD analysis project Ga0075325, IMG submission 120048) | Natural and restored wetland microbial communities from the San Francisco Bay, California, USA, that impact long-term carbon... | ecosystem: Environmental > Terrestrial > Soil >... | reverse complement strand
GGCGATGGAGAAGCACGCCGCCTACTTCGCGATGATGCGACTCGGCCTAAAGGTTCCCGACACCGCCCTGGTGCCGTACAAGAACCCCGTCGACCACGCGAAGTACGCCTACACCTCCGCCCGCTACAACCTGCCGTTCGACCTCGACGCGGTCGCCGACAAGATCGGCTACCCGCTCTGCATGAAGCCGTACGACGGCGGCGGGTGGCGCGGGGTGTCACGCATCCGCAACGTCGACGAGCTGCACCGGGCCTACGACGAGTCCGGCGAGATGCTCATGCACCTGCAGGCCTCGGTGGAGGGCTACGACGTCTTCGCCCGGTCGCTGTCGATCGGCGCCGAGACGATGGTCATGCACTTCGACCCCGACCAGCCGATGCACGCGCGCTACTCCGTCGACCACGACTTCCTCTCCCCCGAGGTGGGCGACGAGGTGGTCACGATCGGGCGGATCGTGAACTCGTTCTTCCGGTGGGAGTTCAACTCCTGCGAGACGCTGGTCAAGGGCGGCTCGGTGCACCCGATCGACTACGCCAACGCCTGCCCGGACGTCGCGATCACCTCGCTGCACTACTACTTCCCGTGGGCGATGAAGGCCCTGGTGAAGTGGTCGGTGTTCTGCACCGCCACGGGTCGGGTGCCCTCACCGCACGTCGACAGCGCACCCTGGTTCGCGATCGCCGACCGCACCGACCTGTCGTACGACGACAAGCTGGCCGCCTACCGCGGTCTCGCGGACTCCTACTTCGACACCGAGCGCTACCTGGACTTCTGCGCGTCGCGGCTCGGCGACCTGGACGAGGCGGCGCTGGAGTACTTCTCCGGGCCGGACTTCGACCGGGTGCTGGTCGACACGGTCACCTCGACCTTCCCGGCGCACGAGCACGAGCAGTTCGTGCCGCACTACCGCGGGCTGGTGGGCGCCTGGTGCAAGGACGAGGGTGCCCGCCTGGGGTAGCTGCGCACCGTCATCGGGACGTCACGCACAGCCGAATAGTTCGACGTGACCATGGTCGAGACCGACCGCTGCGGGCACGGTGGCCGAAAGGCTCGGGGCCGCCCACGACGCACCAGGGGGATCCGATGACCCGCACCTCTCGCACGCTGACCCTGCTCGCCGCCGCCGCCCTCGTCCTGGCGACCCCCGTGGCCGCGCAGGCGGGGAAGCCCTACGAGAAGGCGGCGCCCTACTCGGGCAGCGACTCCTACACCGAACCCGACTTCTGCGGCATCGAGGTGCAGGTCGACGTCGAGTTCAGCGGGGTCTCCCACGTCCTCCCGGTCAAGGGATCGGACGGCCAGGCCTACTACGGCTTCGACAACTACGAGTTCAGCGAGACCATCTCCACCGAGGACGGCTGGATCCGCACCCATGGCAACGGCGCCTTCCACGAGCAGAAGGCCACGCACATCTCGGGGGACGTGTGGGAGTTCCAGTTCATCGACGCGGGCTGGTTCCGGGTCTACGACTCCGACGGGAACCTGTTGCTGCGCAGCACCGGCGTGTTCAAGGCCAGCGAGCAGTTCGACACCTTCGGTGACTCCCAGCCCGGCGGCGAGCCGGTGCCGGACACGTTCGAGGTGCTCGCCAACAACGGCCTGTCGTTCTCCGACGAGGAGTTCTGCGCGGCGGTCCTGCCCGAGCTGACCTGAGGTCTGCCGGCCCGTCCCTGCCTACCCGCTCGGCCAGGTGTGCACCGGCTGGTTCGAGTGCATGTGCTCGACGTACCCGCGCATCATCTCGCGCAGTGCCTCGGGCCGGTCGTGGTCGTCGAACAGCCGGTGGAACGTCGCGGCCTGCCACGAGGCGCCGTTGACCTCCTTGAGGCACCGGCTCTCGATGATGCCGAGCAGCCGGTCGCGGTCCGGCGCGGCGACGCCCCACTCGTCGAGGCCCCGGTGCGCCATGGGCAGGAGGTGGCGCAGCACCAGCTCGGTCGCCGGGACCTCGCCGATGCCCGGCCAGTAGATCTTGGCGTCGATGCCGTGGCGCGCCCCGTTGTGGAAGTTCTCCTCCGCGGCGGCGAAGGACATCTGCGACCACACCGGGCGGTCGGCCTCCGCGAGCACCTTGACCAGCCCGTAGTAGAACGCGGCGTTGGCCAGCACGTCGACGACCGTCGGACCGGCCGGCAGGCAGCGGTTCTCGACCCGCAGGTGCGGCCGGCCACGGACCACGTCGTAGACCGGCCGGTTCCAGCGGTAGATCGTGCCGTTGTGCAGCCGCAACTCGCCGAGCTGCGGCACGTCGCCGCGGTCGAGCACCTCGACCGGGTCCTCGTCGTCCACGATCGGGAGCAGCGACGGGAAGTACCGGACGTTCTCCTCGAACAGGTCGAAGATCGAGGTGATCCACCGCTCGCCGAACCACACCCGCGGCCGCACGCCCTGCGCCTTGAGCTCGTCGGAGCGGGTGTCCGCCGCCTGCTCGAAGAGCGCGATCCGGGTCTCGCGCCACAGCTCCTTGCCGAAGAAGAACGGTGAGTTGGCGCCCAGCGCGAGCTGCACGCCGCCGATCGCCTGCGAGGCGTTCCAGTGGGCGGCGAAGGTCTCCGGGTTGACCTGGAGGTGCAGCTGCACGCTGGTGCAGGCGGCCTCGGGCGCGATCGTGTCGGCGGTCGTCGCGATCCGCTCGATCCCGTCGATCGCCAGCTCGATGTCCTCACCGCGGGCGGCGAAGACCTGCTCGTTGAGCAGGGCGTACCGGGGGTTGGCGCTGAAGGTCTCCTCGGTGAGGTGCTCCGGACGTACGGTCGGCAGGATCCCGATCATGACCACGTCGGCGCCGGCGCCGTTGGCCACGTCGTCCGCGTGGTTGAGGCTGGCCCGCACGTCGGACTCGAGCCCGGTGAAGACCTCGTCCTCGAGGCGCTTCGGCGGGATGTTGATCTCGATGTTGAACTGCGCCAGCTCGGTCTGGAAGTCAGGGTCGGCGATCAGGCCCAGGACCTTGTCGTTGACCATCGCCGGGTCACCGGACTGGTCGGTCAGGTTGAGCTCGATCTCCAGGCCCATCGAGCGTCGCTCGACGTCGAAGCGGGACTCGGAGAGCATCCGGGCGAACACGTCGAGGCACCGGCGGACCTTCAGCCGGTAGCGTGCGCGGTCCTCGCGGGTGAACCGTCGGTCCGCGACGTCCTGCCCCATGGGACGACCCTTTCGTCCGTCTTATCGGCTGCTCTGGGCACAACCTCGCACAGGTGGGCGACACGCCGCCAGCGCCAGCGAGGTTGTGTCCAGCCCCCGCCCTACCGTCGTGGCATGCGCCTGCTCCACACCTCCGACTGGCACCTCGGCCGGTCCTTCCACCGGGAGGACCTGCTCGGTGCGCAGGCGCGCTTCGTCGACTTCCTGGTCGAGACCGTGCGCGCGGAGCGGGTGGACGCCGTCCTGGTGTCCGGTGACGTCTACGACCGGGCCCTGCCGTCCGTCGACGCCGTCGCACTCTGCAACGACGCCCTGCGCCGTCTCGCCGGGACCCGGGTGCGGGTCGTGCTGACCAGCGGCAACCACGACTCGGCGCGCCGGCTGGGGTTCGGCGCCGACCTGATCGACGCCGCCGGCATCCACCTGCGCACCGACCCGGCCTCGCTGGGCGACCCGGTGCTGCTTCCGGACCCGGCCGGGGGTGAAGTCGCCGTCCACGCCCTGCCCTACCTGGAGCCGGACGCGGTCCGCGGCGAGCTCGGCTGCGAGCGCAGCCACCGAGCGGTGCTGGCGGCAGCGATGGCGCGGGTCCGGGCCGACCGGGCTCTCCGGCGGGGGGTGCGGTCGGTGGTGATGGCGCACGCCTTCGTCACCGGCGGCGAGCCGTCCGACAGCGAGCGCGACATCAGCGTCGGCGGCGTCGGCTCGGTGCCGGCGTCGACGTTCGCCGGACTCGACTACGCCGCCCTCGGTCACCTGCACGGCGCGCAGCGGGTCGCGGAGGGCGTGCACTACAGCGGCTCTCCCATCGCCTACTCGTTCTCGGAGGAGCAGCACCGCAAGGCGGTCCTGCTCGTCGACCTGCCGGCGGCGGGCGGTCCGGCCGTGGTCGAGCACCTGCCGACCCCGGTCGACCGGCCGTTGGCCCGGGTGACCGGCACCCTCGACGACCTGCTCACCGGCGACAGGTGGGCCGGCTACGAGGGCCATCACCTGCAGGTGACGCTGACCGACCCGGTCCGACCGCGCGAGCCGATGGAGCGGCTGCGGTCGCGCTTCCCACACGTCCTGGTCCTGGGATTCGCACCCGAGGGCGGCGGAGAGGATCACCGTGGGTCGTACGCCCGGCGGCTGCACGGACGCAGCGACCTGGAGGTCACGGCCGACTTCGTCACGCACGTGCGCAGCGAGCCCGACCCGGCCGAGTGCACGCTGATCGCCGAGGCCTTCGAGGCGGTCCGGCTGGCCGAGGCGGGCGCCTGATGCGGCTGCACAGGCTGGTGGTGACGGCGTTCGGCCCCTTCGCCGGCACCGAGACGGTCGACTTCGACGAGCTCGGCGCGGCCGGGTTGTTCCTCTTCACCGGCCCGACCGGCGCCGGCAAGACGAGCGTCCTCGACGCCGTGTGCTTCGCCCTCTACGGCCAGGTGCCCGGGGCGCGGGCGCTCGGGGCCGGGCGGGCGTCCCTGCGGTCCGACCACGCCGCCGAAGGCGTCGCCCCGGAGGTCGTCCTGGAGGCCACGTTGCGCGGCCGGCGGTTTCGCATCACCCGCTCGCCCGCCTGGGACCGACCCAAGCGCCGTGGCGCGGGCACCACTCCGGAGCAGTCGCACGTCCTGGTCCAGGAGCTGGTCGGCACCGGTTGGATGACCCACACCACCCGGCTCGACGAGGCGGGGTTGCTGCTCGGCGAGCTGCTCGGCCTGACCCTGCAGCAGTTCTGCCAGGTCGTGCTGCTGCCGCAGGGACAGTTCGCCGAGTTCCTGCGGGCCGACGCCGACCGCCGCCGGGCGCTGCTCGAGACCCTCTTCGACACCCGCCGGTTCGCCGACGTGGAAGCCTGGCTGGTCACCCGCCGACAGTCGGCCGCCCGGGACCTGGCCGACGTCGACGACCGGTTCCGTCAGCTGCTCGCCCGGGTCGCCGAGGCGGCCGGCGAGGATGCCCCCGACGGTCTGGTCGACCAGCTGGCGGACGACGACGTCGCCCGCTGGGTCGACAGCCTGCTCGAGCGCTGCCTCGCCGTCGCGGAGGCGGCCGACACGACGGCCAAGACGGCCGCGGCCGTGGCCGAGGAGGCCGCCCAGGCGGTGACCGACGGCGTCCGGGTCGCCGAGCTGCGCAGCCGGGGGCTCGCGCTCCGGGCCCGCGCTGAGGCCCTGGTCGCCGCCCAGCCGGTCCGCGACGCGGCTGCGGTGGAGCTCGACGCGGCGCGTGCGGTCGCTCCGCTGCTGCCTGTGCTCGCCGAGGCCGCCCGGCTGCAGACCGAGCTCGAGTCGGCGCGGGCCCAGGTGGTGACGGTCCAGGGCCGGTTGCGCCCGGTGCTCTCCGCCACCGGCACCGACGGGGTGTCGCTCGGTGCCGTCCGGACGATGGCCAGGGCGACCACCGAGGAGTCGGCCGTGCTGGCCGTCCTGGCCGAGCAGGAAGCCGAGGCCGCCGCACTCGCCGCCCGGGGGGACGCCCTGCAACGCACCTCGGTCGAGCTCGCCGCCAAGGCGGCCAAGGCGGCCGGGTGGCTCGCGACCGTCGACGACCGGCGCGGTGCTGTGGAGGCCGCGCGCGACACTGCCCGCCACGCCGAAGCGGTGCTGCCGGAGGCGGTCCGCGCGCGGGACGACGCGGCGGTCCGGCTGGCCGCCGGCGAGAGCCGAGATGTCCTGGTCGGTCTGCTGGGGCCCGCTCGCGACGGCCTCCGGCAGCTGGTCGACCGGCACCAGGAGGCACGCGAGCGCCTGCAGCACCTGCGTGCCGCCCGCCTGGACGGCATGGCCGGTGAGCTGGCGGCGACCCTCGTCGACGACTCGCCGTGCCCGGTCTGCGGTGGCACCGAGCACCCCGCGCCGGCCGGCCATGACGTCTCAGCGGTGACCGCCGACGACGAGGCTGCTGCCGAGAGGGAGACCGCCGCGGCCGAGGCGTCCCGCCGGTCCGCCGAGCGCCGGGTGACCGAGCTCGAGCGTGACCTCGCCGCCGCCGAGGCCGGCGTCGGCGACGAGGCCGTCGACGACCTGCGGGCTGCCCTCGAGGAGGCCACGGCGCGCGCCACAGGCCTGGCCGACGATGCCGCGCGGCTGCCCGACGCCGAGGCGGCGTGGACCGGCCTGGTGCGCGAGGTGGAGCGTCACGAGCGCGAGCGGGTCGCCCACGACGCCGAGCACCGCAGCGCCGCCGCCCGCGCCGACGAGCTGCGCGCCGACGCCGCTCGGCTCGGTGCCGCGCTGGCTGCCGCCCGCGGCGACGACCCGTCGATCCAGGCCCGTCGCGAGCGTCTCGAGCAGGTGACCCGTGACCTCGAGAGGCTGGTCGGCCACCTCGCCGACGTCGACCGGCTCGAGGCCGTGGCCGCGGCCGCCGGGGAGCGGGCCGTGCACGCGCTGGCCCAGGCCGGCCTCGACCTCGACGAGGTCACCGATGCGGTCCGCGACGACGCGCGGCTGGCCGACCTCGACGAGGTGGTGCGACGCCACGACGCCGAGGTCGTCGCGGTCGCCGAGCAGCTGGCCGAGCCCGAGGTGCAGGCTGCCCTGACCGGCACCGCGGCGGCCTCCGAGCTGCTCCGGGAGCGGGCGGCCGCCGCGGCCGCCGAGCGTGACCTGGCGATGAGCCAGGCCCATGTCACGGCTGCCCGGGTCCGCAGCCTGGTCCGGCTCGGCGGCGAGGTGACGGCGCTGCGCGAGGAGCGCCGTCCGCTGGCCGAGCGGCACCGGCTGGTCGACGGGCTGGCCCGGCTCGCCGAGGGCAAGTCTGCGGACAACTCCCTGCGGATGAGCCTGTCGGCCTACGTCCTCGCGGCACGCCTCGAGCAGGTGGCGGTCGCGGCGACCGAGCGGCTGCTGCGGATGACCTCGGGGCGCTACAGCCTGCAGCACACCGCCGAGGCGTCGGGCGGCCGAGCCCGTGGCGGGCTGACCCTGCGGGTCCTCGACGCCTGGACCGGCCGGCTGCGCGACCCGGCCACCCTCTCCGGTGGCGAGACCTTCTCTGCCTCGCTGGCGCTCGCCCTCGGGCTGGCCGACGTGGTCGGCGCCGAGGCCGGTGGCGCGCTGCTCGAGACGCTGTTCGTCGACGAGGGCTTCGGCAGCCTCGACGAGGACACGCTCGACGACGTGATGAGCGTCCTGGACGACCTGCGCGAAGGCGGCCGGACCGTGGGCATCGTCAGCCACGTCGCCGACCTGCGGCAGCGGGTCCCTGCCCAGCTGCAGGTCGAGCGCGGCCGGACCGGATCGACCATCAGACAGTGACTCGCAGCGGCGCCGTTGCGCCCGGGAAGAACTCCCTCCAGGGAGCGCGCCGGGTCAGTCCGCCGCTGGTCGCGGGCGGGGCGGGCAGTCCCCGGAGGTCGACGAGACCGCTGAGCCGGACGGGGCGCTGGACAGCTCACGACCGGAGGTGACCGAGCCGCGCACCGGCTGGTAGCCCGGCTCGTGGTCGCCGTCGCCGAGCCCACCGGCACCGAGCCCACCGTCGCCGAGCCCGTCAGTGCCGCGGCTGGTCGCCGGGGCGCCGGCAGCCGCCGGCACCGGCACCGGCGTCCGGTTCTTCCAGGCGGCCCACCAGCGGGACAGGAACGAGGGACCGTAGGGCTGGGGCACCACCGCGATCGCGACCATCAGCAGCAGAGCAGCAGCGATGGCGTCGACCCAGTAGTGGTTGGCCGTGGCCACGACGACGATCACCGTGATCAGGGGGTGCAGCATGGCGATCCACCGCCACCGGCTCCGCGCGGTCTGGACGACCACGATCGCGAGCAGCAGCGCCCACCCGACGTGCAGGCTCGGCATGGCGGCGAACTGGTTGGCGATGGTGGCCGAGCTGTCGCCGTAGGCCGACGGCCCGAAGACGGCCATCGTGTCCAGGAAGCCGAGGCTGCTCAGCATCCGCGGCGGGGCCAACGGCATGACGACGTGGACGACCAGGGCCAGCCCGGTGAGCAGGCTGAGCAGGCGCCGGGCGTAGCGGTACTCCTCAGGCGGCCGGCGCAGCCAGCCCCAGATCAGGAAGGCCGCCGTCAGCGGGAAGTGGACACTGACGTAGTACCAGTTGGCGGCGCGGAGCAGGTCGGGCCACTGCAGGGCCCACTGCTGGAAGAGCTCTTCGTCGGGCAGCCGGAGCGTGCGCTCGATGTCCCAGACCCACCAGGCGTTGGTGACGGCCAGCTGGTCGTGCCCGGTGATGGCCAACCGACCCAGTCGGTAGGCCAGGAACAGGCTGGCGACGAGCGCCACCTCTCGGACCAGCGGAGGGCGGCGGGACCGGGGGCGCCGCGGGTCTGGACGCGTCGAGACACCCGCCTCGGAGACAACGGCCTCCGGGCCCCCGAACCGCCCAGCGCAACGCACCCATCGAGTTTCCCATGGATCGCCGACATTTTCCGCGCAGTTGCCGGGCGCACTACCTGCGGGACGCCGTCCGGGGGTCACGCCAGCAGGTCCACCGCCGCCCCGAAGACCCGCGGCAGCCGGGCCGCTGCCGGGACCAGCAGTCCCCGCGGACCCGGCCGAGCGGTCAGTCCGAGCAGGGTCCCGGTGAGCAGCCGGTGCCGACGGGTGGCCCGGGACCAGGCCCCCGGGTAGCGCTCGGGGTGGTCGTCGGCAACGGCCGCGACCGCCTCGCGGGCAGCCGTGAAGCCGGTCGAGAGCCCCTCGCCGGTCAGCGCGTCCACGTAGCCGGCGGCGTCGCCTACCAGGAGGATCCGCCCCTTCCGGACGCTCCGGGCGTTCTGTCGCAGCGGTCCGGCGCCGCGCAGCTCGGTCACGGCGGATGCTCCGCGCAGCCGGGCGGTGAGCGTCGGGAGCGCGTCCAGCGCCTCGTCGAACCCGGTGCCGGGCGGTCCCAGGACCGCCACCCCGACCATCTCGTCGGCGACCGGTGTCACGTAGGCCTCGTGGCCGGGAGCCCAGTGCACCTCGACGTGGTCGGTCCACGGCCGCACCGCGTAGTGACGGCGGATCCCGAACCGCACCGGGGACCGCCCCGTGGCCGGGAGGTCGAGGCCGGCCTGGCGACGTACGGTCGAGTGCAGGCCGTCCGCCGCCACCAGCCACCGCGCCCGCATCCCCGCTGCAGCCACGGCGGACCCGTCGTCGGTCACGTCCCGCACCCGTCCCTCGACCCGGCACACGCCGGTCCGGTCCGCGGCCGCGGCGAGTGCCGCGTGCAGCGCAGTCCGGCGCACGCCGACGCCGGGACCGTGGCGGAAGGTCGCGGCCACCTCGCGGTCGAGCCCGACGTAGCGGATCCCGACGAACGGCCGCCCGTGCACCGCGACACCGAGGGCGCGCAGCCGGCCCGCCGCGGTGGGCATCAGACCTTCGCCGCACGCCTTGTCCACCGGCGACGGGCGCGGCTCGACGACGGCGACGTCGAGTCCGCGACGCCGCGCCTCCAGCGCCGTCACCAGCCCGACCGGGCCGCCGCCGGCAACGATCAGGTCGAGGGTCCGGGTCGTCCCGACGGCCCGCACGCTCACACCCGGCTTCCGGTCGGCGGCGCTGCCAGCTCGCGGAGCGCCTCGTTCTCGCACCGGATCCGGGTGCGGAGCAGCACCGCGTTCGCGACCGTGAACACCAGGGCGGTCACCCACGCGGTGTGCACGAGCGGCAGCGCGAAGCCTTCGACGACGACCGCGAGGTAGTTGGGGTGACGAAGACGGCGGTACGGACCCGAGCTCACCAGCTGGGCCCCGGGGACGACGACCACCCGGGTGCTCCAGGCCGGTCCGAGGCTCGCGATGCACCACCAGCGAAGGGCCTGGCTGGCCAGCGCCAGGGCCAGCATCGGCCAGCCGAGCCACGGCAGGAACGGCCGGTCGGCGACGGCGACCTCGACGACGGCACCGACGAGCAGGCCGGTGTGCAGCACGACCATCACCGGGTAGTGCCCGAGCCCGCGCTCCACTCCCCCGGCGGCCTTGGCGGCCTGCACGTGCCGCGAGCTGACGACCAGCTCGGCGAGCCGCTCGGCCCCGAAGGCGAGGACCAGGAGGAGGAAGAGCGACTCGCTGCTCACCATCGCAGCAGCACCAGCTCGGAGCAGAAGCCCGGGCCCATGGCGAGCATCATTGCCGGGCTGCCGGGGACGGGACGTGGCTCGGCCAGGGCTGCGGCGAGCACGTGCAGCACCGAGGCCGACGACAGGTTGCCGACCTGCTCCAGCGAACGCCAGGTGCGGTCCAGCGCGCCGGGCCGGAGGCCGAGCGTCCGCGACATCGCGTGCAGGACCTTGGGCCCGCCGGGGTGCGCGACCCAGGTCTCGACCTCGTCGACCTTGAGGTCGTGGTCACCCAGGAACGTCGTGACGTCCTGCCCGAGATGCTCCTCCACGACGTCGGCCACGCTGGCCGCGAGCACGATCCGGAATCCGCTGCCGCCGATGTCCCAGCCCATGACCCGTTCGGTGTCCGGGTAGAGCCGGCTGCGGGTGGCGACGACCGTCGGCCCGTCGATGCCGAGCTGGGCGGCGCGCCGGTCGCCGACGAGCACGACCGCCGCGGCGCCGTCGCCGAAGAGCCCGCTGGCGACCAGGTTGGCCATGCTGGTGTCGTCGCGCTGGACCGTGAGCGAGCACAGCTCGACGGAGAGCAGGACGGCCACGACGTCGGGATCGCCGGCCACCAGGTCGTGCAGCCGGGCGACCCCGGCCGCACCGGCGACGCAGCCCAGTCCGAACAGCGGGACCCGGCGGACGTCCGGCCGCAGCCCCAGCACCGGCACGAGTCTCGCGTCCAGGGTCGGGGCGGCCACGCCGGTCACGGTGGTGGTCATCAGGACGTCGACGTCGGAGGGCCCGAGTCCGACTGCCGCGAGCGCGGCCCCGACGGCCTCGGCACCGAGGCGGGTGCCCACGTCGATGAAGACGTCGTTCGCCGCCCCGAAGCCGGCCAGCCCGGCGTACTTCTCCATCGGCATGGCGAGGTGGCGCCGCTGCACCCCGGTGGCCCGGTGCAGCCGATCGAGGACGCGCCGGTCTTCACCCGGCCCGAGCACCACCTCGGCGAAGGCCTCGGTGAGGGCGCCCTGGTCATATGCATGCGCCGGGAACGCCGGCGCCACCGAGGCGATCCTGGTCACGCGAGGGCTCGACGGAGGGTCCGCGGGCGGCTCATCCGCGTACTTCGTCTGGGGTCGTCCGATCGGACGCTTTCCACAACGATCGGGCGACACGCTCCAGTTCGTGGCTCGGCGGCCGACACTTGGTGTGAGAGTGAGACGGGTCGGGAACCATCGATCACAGCCCTGCCGGGGTCGCTGCGCACTGGTCCATGCTCACACGGGCCGACCGGCGCGCCGCAGGGGCGGGTCGGTCGACCCAGACCGGACGACGCCAGCACCAACCGAAAGCCGCCGACGATGTGCAGTCACCAGCCGCCGTGCCCGAGTGCCGAGGCTCCCGACCGGGAAGCCGCCCACACGGTTGCCGCGCACCCCGAGCAGGGATGGAGCCTGCTCTGCAACGGAGTCCTCCTCTTCGAGGACACCGGCGAGCTGCTGCCCGACGGCAGCATCATCGCGCCGCACCGGCCGCGTGCCTTCTCGCACGCCGCCTGACCCGACCGGACGCGACCCGGCGCGGCGGGCTGCGCGTCAGTCGGACTGGTAGCTCTCGACCGGCGGGCAGCTGCAGACCAGGTGGCGGTCGCCGTACGCGCCGTCGATCCGTCGCACCGGCGGCCAGTACTTCGACGCCGGGTCCACCCCGGCCGGCAGGACCGCCTCGCCCCGGTCGTACGGGTGCTCCCACTCCCCGAGCAGCGTTGCGGCCGTGTGCGGCGCGTTGCGCAGCGGGTTGTCGTCACGCGGCAGGTCGCCGGAGCCGACCCGCTCGATCTCCTGGCGGATCGCGATCATCGCGTCGCAGAACCGGTCCAGCTCGGCCAGGTCCTCGGACTCCGTCGGCTCGATCATCAGTGTGCCGGCCACCGGGAAGGACATCGTCGGGGCGTGGAAGCCGTAGTCGATGAGCCGCTTCGCGACGTCGTCGACGGTCACGCCGGTCTCCTTCGTGATCGGGCGCAGGTCGACGATGCACTCGTGGGCGACCAAGCCGGAGGCGCCGGAGTAGAGGACCGGGTAGTGCGGACCGAGCCGGGCCGCGACGTAGTTGGCGCCGAGGATCGCGACCTGGGTCGCCTCGGTCAGCCCGGCGGCCCCCATCAGCCGGACGTAGGCCCACGAGATCGGCAGGATGCCGGCCGATCCCCACGGCGCCGCCGACACCGGGCCGACGCCCGTCTCCGGTCCGGCAGCCGGCTGCAGCGGATGGTTGGGCAGGTACGGCGCCAGGTGCGCGCGCACGCCCACCGGACCGACCCCCGGACCGCCGCCGCCGTCCGGGATGCAGAACGTCTTGTGCAGGTTCAGGTGCGAGACGTCTGCCCCGAAGTGACCCGGCCGGGCGACCCCGACCAGCGCGTTGAGATTGGCTCCGTCGACGTACACCTGGCCGCCCGCGTCGTGCACGATCGCGCACAGCTCCGCGATGTCCTGCTCGAAGACGCCGTGGGTCGACGGGTAGGTGACCATGACCGCGGCCAGGTCGTCGGCGTGCTCCGCGACCTGCGCCCGCAGGTCGTCGAGGTCGACGTCCCCGGCTTCGGTGGTCGTGACGACGACCACCTTCATGCCGGCCATCACGGCCGACGCCGCGTTGGTGCCGTGCGCGCTCGCCGGGATCAGGCAGACCCGGCGCTGGCCCTCCCCGCTGGCCCGGTGGTAGGCACGGATCGCGAGCAGGCCGGACAGCTCACCCTGCGACCCGGCGTTGGGCTGCAGCGAGACGGCGTCGTAGCCGGTGACCTCGCAGAGCCAGGACTCGAGCTGGCGCACCAGCTCGACGTAGCCCTGCGCCTGCTCGATCGGAGCGAAGGGATGGATGGCCGCGAACTCCGGCCAGGTGATGGGCTCCATCTCGGTGGTCGCGTTGAGCTTCATCGTGCAGGAGCCGAGCGGGATCATCGTCCGGTCCAGCGCGAGGTCGCGGTCGGCCAGCCTGCGCAGGTAGCGCAGCATCGCCGTCTCCGACCGGTGCTCGTGGAAGACCGGGTGGGTCAGCACGTCGTCGCTGCGGAGTGACTCGCCGGGCAGCAGCCCGGCCGAGGTCACCGCGTCGACGTCAACATCCGCGGCACCGAAGGCGGTCCAGACCGCACGCAGCTGGTCGCGGGTCGTGGTCTCGTCACAGCTGATGCCGACGTGGTCCCCGTCGACCAGCCGCAGGTTGATGCCCAGCTCCTCGGCGGCCCGGACCGTCGCGCCGGCCCGGCCCGGCACCCGCACCAGCACCGTGTCGAAGAACGCCTCGTGGACGACCTCGACACCGTCGATGCCAGCGAGGCCGGCCGCGAGCGTCGCGGCGTGGGCATGGACCCGGGACGCGATGTCCCGCAGCCCGTCCGGACCGTGGTAGACGGCGTACATCCCGGCCATCACGGCGAGCAGCACCTGCGCCGTGCAGATGTTGCTGGTGGCCTTCTCCCGCCGGATGTGCTGCTCCCGGGTCTGCAAGGCCAGGCGGTACGCCGGGGCGCCGTCGACGTCCTTGCTGACGCCGACCAGCCGGCCGGGCATCGAGCGCTCGAGCCCGCTGCGGACCGCGAGGTAGCCGGCGTGCGGGCCGCCGAAGCCCAGCGGCACCCCGAAGCGCTGGCTGCTGCCGACCGCGATGTCGGCGCCGAGCTCGCCGGGCGATCGCAGCAGGGTGAGCGCGAGCAGGTCGGCGGCCATCACGACCAGCGCCCCGGTCTCCTTGGCCGACGCCACGACCGAGGCGTAGTCGTCGGCGGCGCGCAGCGCGCCGGAGGTCCCGGGGTACTGGAGCAGCACACCGAAGACCTCCCGGTCGGGCAGCCCGTCGGCGTACACGTCGGTGACGACGACCTCGAGCCCCAGCGGCTCGGCGCGCGTCTGCACCACGGCGAGCGTCTGGGGCAGCACGTCCTCGTCGACGACGAAGACGGCGTCCCCGGACGCCTTGCTGGTGCGCCGGGCGAGCGTCATCGCCTCGGCCGCGGCGGTGGCCTCGTCGAGCAGGCTGGCACCGGCGACCGGGAGCCCGGTCAGGTCGGTGACGACGGTCTGGAAGTTGAGCAGGGCCTCGAGCCGGCCCTGCGAGATCTCGGGCTGGTACGGCGTGTAGGCGGTGTACCAGGCCGGGTTCTCCAGCACGTTGCGCAGGATCACCGGCGGAGTGACCGTGCCGGAGTAGCCCAGTCCGATCATCGACGTCAGCACCCGGTTGAGCCCGGCCAGCTCGCGCAGCTCGGCGATCACCTCGTGCTCGGCCCGGCCCTCGGCGAGGGCCAGCGGGCTGTCGCTGTGCACCGTCTTGGGCACGGCGGTGTCGACCAGCTCGTCCAGGGTCGGGTAGCCGAGGACCGCGAGCATCTTGGCCTGGTCGTCGGCACTCGGGCCGATGTGCCGGCGCGAGAACGGGATGCCGGCGTCCAGCGGGGTGCCGTTGCCGTTCGCGGTGGAGGAGCTCGTCGGGCCGCTCATCGTGGGGGCCTCCGGGAGGGTCGCCGGTCCGCCCGGCCGCCAGCGCCGGTCGGTCCCCCTCTGTCGCGGTCGCTCCAGAGCTGCCTCGTCCGCACGGTCCGGGTGCCTGAGAGGTTCCGGGGAGGTTGCCCCTTCGGCGCCCCGTCGCACCGGCCCTGGGGCGCGGTGCGGCGGGATCTCTCCCGCGCGGGATCACGAGCAGGTCGAGTCTAACCCCCGCCGGGGCCGGGCCCGGGCGACACGCGGGAGGCGCGGACGGCGCTCAGCCGGTACGGCGGGCGCGGCGTCGCGCGGACAGCTCGTCGCTCGCCTGGTCGCCGGTCGTCGCGGGCAGCTCGTCGCCGGTTTCGTCGCCGGGCCGCTCCCCCGGCATCTCGGCCAGCGAGCCCTCGACCTCGCGCCAGACCCGGCCGACCGCGATGCCGAAGACGCCCTGGCCGCCCTGGACCAGGTCGACCACCTCGTCGGCCGACGTGCACTCGTAGACGCTGGCGCCGTCGCTCATCAGGGTGATCTGGGCCAGGTCGTCGACACCCCGTTCACGCAGGTGGCCGACGGCGGAGCGGATGTTCTGCAGCGAGACCCCGGTGTCGAGCAACCGCTTGACGACCTTGAGCACGAGGATGTCGCGGAAGCTGTAGAGGCGTTGGCTGCCGGAGCCGGCGGCCGAGCGGATGCTCGGCTCGACCAGCCCGGTGCGCGCCCAGTAGTCGAGCTGGCGGTAGGTGATGCCGGCGGCCGAGCACGCGGTCGGACCGCGGTAGCCCATGTCCTCGGGCAGCATCGGCAGGTCGTCGGTGAACAGCAGGCCCTGCTGGCCGGCCGCAGCCCGTGCCGAGGCACGCTGCGCGGCATCGGACCGCTCGCCCGCGGGTCCGCCGGTGCCGCTCGTGCCGCCGGTGCTCATGCCGACCTCCGTCTCGCACGCCCCTGGGGAAGGGTCCGGTGCCCTCCGCCGGCCGCGCGGGCCGGAGGATCACACCGGTGGAGTTACATCGGGGGCGTTCTGCTGCTGACGGTACGCACCCGAGCATGGCCGGTCAACGATCGGGAGGTACCGGACCTCGGCGTGTCCAACTCTCGACCTCAGGTCGAGGTCGACCTACCGGGTCAGCCGCCCGCCTGGCCGGGCGGGGGGCCCTGGAAGTCCTCGGGCGAGATCTGGTCGAGGAACTCGCGGAACTTCTCGACCTCGTCCTCCTGCTCGTCCGGGATGCTGATGCCGGCCTCCTCGAGGACCTCCTCGGCCCCGAAGATCGGCGTGCTGGTGCGCAGGGCCACCGCGATCGCGTCGGACGGGCGGGCGCTGACCTCGACGCCGCTCGCGAAGACCATCTCGGCGTAGAAGACGCCGTCGCGCAGCGAGGTGATGCGCACCTGGGTGAGCTCCTGCCCCGCGGCCTCGAGCAGGTCGCGGATCAGGTCGTGGGTCAGCGGCCGCGGCGGGACCACACCCTGCTGCGCGAAGGCGATCGCCGTCGCCTCGCCGGCGCCGATCCAGATCGGCAGGTAGCGCTCGCCGGCCGACTCCTTGAGCAGGACGATCGGCTGGTTGGAGGGCATCTCCACGCGCACACCCACGACGTCGAGCTCGTTCACGTCGCCCACCCTACCCGCGCCGGCGGCGGCCGCAGCGGGCCTGCGGTCAGTGCCCGACGACGTCGCGCAGGCGCGCCCGCACCAGGGCGGTGTGCAGGCGCAGGGAGGCGGCGCCGAGCTCACGGGCGACCTCCTCGGCCCGGGCGCGGGCCTGCGGGCTGCGCTGCCGCAGGAGGGGCCCGACGACCTGGGCGACCAGGTCGGACTCGCGGTCGGCGGCGGTGCGGAAGGAGCGCAGGTGTCGCGGCTCGAGGCCGTACGCCGTCAGCTCGCCCACGGCCGTCGCCACCGCCAGCGCGTCGGCGTCGTACCAGCCCGGCGCGTCGCCCCGGGCCGAGCCGCGCACCTGCGCGAGGAGCCCGAACGCCTCGACCTGGTCGAGCAGGTCGGCGTCGATGCCGGCGGCCTCCGCGAGCTCGGC
>Ga0075325_1000020_pt1 | contig 16717 bp, 14 predicted proteins | sample MayberrySE_Catta_5_FD_120048 | JGI IMG/M metagenome (GOLD analysis project Ga0075325, IMG submission 120048) | Natural and restored wetland microbial communities from the San Francisco Bay, California, USA, that impact long-term carbon... | ecosystem: Environmental > Terrestrial > Soil >... | reverse complement strand
CGGCTGCTCTTCCAATTCCCGCAGCAGCGCCAGGTAGGACTCGTACCGGTCGGGCGCGATCCCCCCACCCTCCAGCGCCTGGCGCACCAGGCAGCCCGGCTCCGATCGGTGCCGGCAATCGGCATAGCGGCAGTCGCCGATGAAGGGACGGATATCCGGGAAGCAGTCGGCCAGGGACCGGGGGTCCACCCCCCACATCCCCACCTCGCTGAACCCCGGCGTATCCACCAGATACCCGCCGCCTTCCAGCGGAAGCATCACCGACGAGACCGTGATGTTCCGCCCCCGGCGGATCCGGCGGCTGACCTCGCCGGTACGGAGCTGGAGCCCGGGCTGGATGGCGTTCAGCAGGCTGGACTTGCCGACGCCGGACGGACCGGTGACCACCGATGCCTTGCCGCTCATCGCGACCTTCAGCGACTCGACCCCTTCACCGGTCTTCACGCTGGTGAGATGCACCCGGTATCCCGACCGTCGGCACCGCTCCGCGATCTCGGTCCCGGGATCGATGTCCACCTTGTTGAGCACGACCGCCGCCTCGATGCCGTCGGCTTCCGCCAGGACCAGCAGTCGGTCGATGAGCTGTGGGATGGGATCGGGAGAGCGGGTCGCGACGACGACGAAGACCTGATCGACATTGGCGGCGATCGGGCGGACGCCGCGGCCCTCCGGCACCCGGCGCTCCAGCACCGTCCGGCGCGGCTCGACGCCGACGATCGCATGCAGCGCGCCGCCCGGCTCGGCCTCGAGCCGCACCACATCGCCCACCACCACCTTCGGCGTGTCGAGCTTCACCTTGCCCCGGAGGACGGCTCGCACCTCGATGTCGTCCATCCCGACCCGATACGCCGATCCCTGCCGCTCCAGGACTGTGCCCAGGATCGCCGTCACCACGCTCCCGGGGCGCGCCCGATCGCCTCGTCCAGCGCGGCCTTCACGTCGTAGAGCGACAACGCGCCGACCCGATCGGTCGCTTCTTCGGGCGTGCGCCCCCAGGCCAGCGGTTCCGTCTCCACATGCCCTTCCGGCCGCTCACCGCCGGGCGACCAGCGCAGGAACAGCAGCGACGCGCCGAACAGTCCCCGCAGGTCGGGCTCGTCCTCGACGTAGATCGCGACCGAGTACGCCCGGCCGTCGCTCCCGCCGAAGGCGGCGGCGCGGTCGTGCTTCCGCATGTAACCGCCCAGGGTGAAGTCGCTCACCGGCCCGGTACCGACTCCTTCAGCATGTTGCCAAGGACGAACGCGATGTTGGCGGGACGCTCCGCCAGCCGCCGCATGAGGTAAGGATACCACTGGGTCCCGAAGGGGATATAGACCCGCATGTTGTGCCCCGCGCGACGGAGCCGGGTCTGGAGGTCCCGGCGGACGCCGTAGAGCATCTGGAACTCGTAGCGGTCGGTGCCGATCCGCTCGCGCCCGGCGAACTCGCGGGCCTGGCCGATGATGGCCTGGTCGTGGGTGGCGAGTCCCGGGTAGTTCCCCGCGGCCAGGAGACGCTGCATCAGCTTCACATAGCTGCGGTCCACGTCGGCCTTGCCTGGAAACGCGACCGAGGGCGGCTCCAGGTAGGCGCCCTTGCAGAGCCGCACCCGCGCGCGCAGCGCGATCATGTCCTCGATGTCCCGCTCCGATCGCCGGAGCATGGACTGGATCACGACGCCGCAGTGGGCCCCGTACCGCTCGAAGAGGCGATTGCGGAAGAAGTCGAGGGTGCGCTGGGTGTAGTCCGAGCCTTCCATGTCGAGCCGGACGAATCCTCCGAGGGCCTTCGCCTTGTCGAGGATGCGAAGCATGTTGTCGGCGCAGAGCTCCTCGCCGATGTCGAGCCCCATCTGCGTCAGCTTCACCGAGACATTGACCTCGACCCTGGCCGCCGCCATCCGGTCGAGCATCTGGAGATACTGGTCGCGCGCGGCGACCGCTTCCGACTCCAGCGTCACGCTCTCGCCCAGCAGGTCGAGACTCGAGGTGATCCCCTTGGCGGCGAGGTCCACCGCAGCCTGCACACCGGTCTCGATCGTCTCGCCCGCCACGAAGCGGGAGGCGAACTTCCGCGCCACCCCGTTCCGGCGCACGAAGTTGAAGATGCCCTGTCGCTCGGAGAGCCACAGCAGGCCCTGACGCAGGATCACGGTGGTGCCTCGTGGTGGAAAAATCGCCCCCGAAGGTAGCCCGCCCGGCGGGAGGAGTGTAGGCCGGGAGCTGCCTTGAAAGTTTATGCACGACAACGATTAAGAGCCGCGGGCGCCACGCGGGGCCGGTGACAATGCTCACGTTGCCGCGCGGCATTCCGCTGTATCGTCGCTCATGACCACCCGACTACAGCAACGACGCCGGGCCACCACGGCGCCACGGCGCCGGCGGCGGGCCGCCGATCCGGCCGAATCGGCGCAGGAAGCCGGGCTCCGGTATGTGAGCGACACCAAGCCCGGCATCCTGCGCAAGCGCGCGGGGACCGGCTTCACCTACGTCGGGCCCGACGGCCGCAGGATCACCGACAGGAAGGAGATCGCGCGGATCAGGTCGCTCGCCATCCCGCCGGCGTACACCGACGTCTGGATCTGCCCCCACGCCAACGGGCACATCCAGGCGACCGGTCGCGACGCGCGAGGACGCAAACAGTACCGGTACCACCCGAAGTGGAGAGAGGTCCGGGACGTCACCAAGTTCGAGCGGATGATCGAGTTCAGCCGGGCGTTACCGGCGATCCGGGAGCGGGTCTCGAAGGACATGGGGAAGCCGGGCCTGACCCGGGAGAAGGTGCTCGCGACCGTGGTGAACCTGCTCGAGTGCACCGGGATCAGGGTGGGCAACGACGAGTACGCCCGGGCGAACCGCTCCTTCGGGCTCACCACCCTGCGGGACCACCATGTCGAGATCTCGGGCTCCAAGCTTCGATTCCAATTCCGGGGGAAGAGCGGCAAGATTCATGATGTGATCCTCACCGACCGGCGGCTGGCACGGATCGTCGCCCGTTGCCAGGCGGTGCCGGGGGAGACGCTCTTCCAGTACGAGGACGAGAACGGCGTCCGGCAGACGGTGGACTCGGCGGACGTGAACGGCTACCTGCGGGAGATCAGCGGGCAGGACCTCACGGCGAAGGACTTCCGCACCTGGGCGGGAACCCTGCTGGCCGTCGCCGCGCTCCGGGAGCTGGGGCCGGCGGCCACGCAACGCGAGGGCAAGTCGCTCGTCCTCCGGGCCATCGACCAGGTGGCCGAGCAGCTCAACAACACTCGGGCGGTGTGCCGGAAGTATTACGTGCACCCGGCGGTGTTCGAGACCTATCTGGCGGGGACGATGCTGAAGGCCCTGGAGAACGGGAACGCGAAGGCCGCCGCGGAGGCGGCGGCCGGATTGCGGGAGGACGAGCAGGCTGTTGTGCGGCTCCTTACCAGGCAGGTGAAGGCGGCGACGGCTCAGTAGCCATTGTAGCCGCCGCCACCGCCGCCGTTCCCGCCTCCTCCATTGCCCTCTCCGCCGGGAGCCGGTGCGACGACCGTGACCGATCCGCGCATCCCGCTTGTGGCGGAGCCGTGGATGGTGCAATGGTACGGGAAGGTGCCGGCGGTCGGGAAGGTCCGCTGGTAGGTGCCGTCCGACTTGTTGCCCGACTCTTCGCCATCGTCGAAGGTCACGTTGTGGGTCGTTCCTCCGGACGACCAGGCCCAGACGACCGTGGCCCCCGGCGCGACCTGGAGGCTGCTGGGATCGAAGTCGTTGTTTTCGACGATGACATCGCCCTCGGGGTCGGGGCCCGTGCCGCCGTCGCCGTTATCGTCAGAGCAGGCCGCTACAGCGACTAAGGCGGCCAGCAGGATCGAGCGTGGGGTCGACATGTGGTGCCTCATGATGGTGCAGACTGAAATGCCCTCGTACGTCTCATAGATAGACCTACGGCCAGTCACCGGTCTTGGACGGCGCTGGCAAATTTGTACGGGGTTAGTCGCGCACACGAACACAGTCGGGGGGAACGGGATGGTTCGGAGACGACCCGCTCCGCCGGGTCCGACCAGGCTCAGGAGCATCCGCACCGCGGGATTCACCCTTACCGAGGGCATCCATGCGGGCGGCAGCCGCCTGACCTGGCATTACCACGAGGGGCCGACGCTCTGCTTCGTGCTCCGGGGCGTGTTCACGGAGACGTCGGGTGGCGAGCGCCTCACCTGTTCGCCCGACACGCTCAAGGTGATGCCCGCAGGCGAGCGGCATTGCGACGACTTCGATCGGGGCGACACCCGCGGGCTGCTGGTGGAGGCGGATCCCGAGCGTGCCTCGGCCATCCGGACTCACGCGCCGGTGCTGGACGAGCGGGTCTCCTACCATGGCGGCCTTCCGGCCGCCCTGGCCCGGCGGGTGTACCAGGAGTTCCGTCAAGCCGACGATGCCGCCCCCCTGGCGGTCGAGGGGCTGATCCTCGAGCTGCTGGCCGCCGTGTCCCGGAGCCGGGGTGAGAGCCTCCCGAACGGGATGGCTCCGTGGCTCGGCGACGCGAGGGACCGGCTCCACGCCGATGTCGCCGCGCGGCCTTCCCTGGCCGAGCTGGCCGCCGGCGTCGGGGTGCACCCGGTCACTCTGGCGCGCGCCTTCCGGCGAACCTTCGGCTGCACGATCGGCGAATACCTCCGCCGGCTCCGGATCGAGCGGGCCGCCGAGCAGCTCACGACCGGCACCCAGCCGCTGGCCGAGATCGCACTGGCGGCGGGGTTCGCCGACCAGAGCCACTTCTCGAACGTGTTCCGGCGGCGGGTGGGGATGTCGCCATCGGCCTACCGGCGCGAGGTTCGAGGTAGGGTCTAGGCCCGCTTGGCCCCTCCTCCCCGCCCCTTTACCACAGAGACACAGAGGCCACAGAGCTACACGGAGCCCCGCCTGGCCCCACCCACCGCTTCACCACGAAGGACACGAAGGGTACGAAAAAAACAACAAAAAGAAAAAATTGTTGTGGACTCCGATGCATTCACCGCCATCGGAGTCCTTCGTGCCCTTCGTGCCTTCGTGGTGAATCTTTTCGGGGGTGGTGCGGCTTCGTGGCGATGCGGGGTGGCTCCCGGTTCCCTCTGTGGCCTCTGTGTCTCTGTGGTCAAGGGGCGGGAGGGCGGCGGGGCTAGGCGAGCCGCATCCGCTCCAGGAGCCGTGCGAAGCGGGGATCGGCGCGCAGCGGATCCAGCAGCGGTTCGACCTTCAGGTAGGCGAGCCAGCCGCGGCGGTCGTCCAGTGCCCGGTCGAGCCACTCGAAAGCGGCGCCGGCCTCTCCGAGGCCGGCGTGGAGCATGGCGAAGGCCACCGGCGTCAGGTAGTGCTCCCGCGACTCGGCGTAGAGACCGTCGAGGACCCCCCGAGCGTCGGTCAGCCGTCCCCTTGCCGCGGCGACCAGGCCCAGTCCCGCGGTGGCCATCGTCGGGCTCTCCGAGCTCGCCACCGCCTCCCGGAACGCCGCAGCCGACTCGTCGTACATCCCGAGCTGGAGGTACGCGAGGCCGAGCAGCCGGTGGTTTTCCTCGGCCGTAGGGTTCATCGCCAGTGCACGGCGGAGGTGCTCCAGCGCCTCCCGCGGCTGGCGGGCGTAGTAGTGGAGCCAGCCCATGCTCCGCCGGATCGAGACCGAGGCCGGATCCAAGTCGGCGGCGATCCTTCCCTCCGCGAGGGCGGCCTCGGTGCGGCCCATCGCGATCAGGAACCACGAGTACCACTGGCGCGCGACCGAGTACGAAGGGTTGAGCTCAATCGCGCGGGCGAACCGGGCCTGGGCGGCGGGCCAGTCCCAGTCGAACACGAAGGTGACCCATCCGAGTGAGGTGTGGGCCTCGCTCAGGGTGTCGTCCAACTCGATGGCCTTCCGCGCCATCTCCTTCGCCCGCTCCATGCCCTCGCGAACCGGCGCGCCGCGGTAATCGATCTGCAGCGCGTAGGAGTCCGCCAGCCCGGTGTAGGCCAGGGCATAGTCCGCATCCTCTTGGATCGCCTGCTCGAAGTACTTGACGCCCTCGGCGATGGCCGCCTGGGTACGACGATTCCACCAGTAGCGGCCCTTCAGATACAGGTGATAGGCCGCGAGGTTGGCGGTGTAGCGGACCGGCGGCGCATCGCCCAGGTCGCGAAGCAGCGTGGAGCGGAGGGTGGTGACGATCGTCCGCGCGATCTCGTCCTGGATGTCGAGCACGTCCTGGAGCTCGCGGTCGTAGCGCTCCGCCCAGAGCGTGCGTCCCTCCGCGACGCCGATGAGCTGCGCGGTGATCCGGAGCCGATTGCCCGCCCGACGCACGGTTCCCTCGAGCACGGCGGACACGCCGAGTCGCGCGCCGAGGTTCCGGATGTCCTCCCTCAGTCCCTTGAGCGCGAACACCGAGGTGCGGGAGGCGACGTTGAGCCCCTCGACCTTGCCCAGCGCGAGGATCAGCTCGTCGGTGATGCCGTCGCTCAGGTACTCGTTCTCCGGGTCGCCGCTCGAGTTGACGAAGGGCAGCACCGCGATGGTGCGGGCCTCACGCGGGGTGCCCGGCGCCGCGGCGGGGATGATCTCCGGCACCGGCGCGACCAGCGCCTCGGCGAACTCCGTCATCGTCGGGAACCGGTCGGTCGGCTCCTTGGCGAGCGCGCGGGCGAGCGCGCGCTCGATGGCGGCCGGCACGTTGGGGCGCCGGGCGCCGATCGGCGCCGGCGCCTCGATCGCGTGGCGGGCCATCGTGGCGCGCGCGCCGGTCCCGGCAAACGGGGGATCGCCGGCGAGCATCTCGTACAGCACGCAGGCCAGGCTGTACTGGTCGCAGCGCCCGTCGAGCCCGGGCTCCGCGCTCGCCTGCTCGGGGCTCATGTAGGCGGGCGTGCCGACGGCGAAGCCATGGTCGGTGATGTACACGGCGTCCCCGCCCGCCGCCGAGATCGCCGTGGCGACGCCGAAGTCGGCGATGACCGGCTCGCCTTCCTGAAGCAGGATGTTTTCGGGCTTGATGTCCCGGTGGATGACGCCGAGTCGGTGCGCGTAGCCGAGCGCGGCGGCCACCGCACGGGTGATCCGGAGCGCGACGTCCACCGGGAGCTGGCCTTCGCGACAGAGCCGGTCGCGGAGACTCTCGCAGCCGGCGTAGGGCATGACGAAGTACAGGAGCCGCGGGCCGCCGGGCCGCTCGGGCTCGATCTCGCCGGAATCGTGCAGCGGTAGGATCTGCGGGTGGGAGAGCCGCGCCGCGATGCGGATCTCGCGGAGGAACCGCTGGGGCTCGTAGCCCGGCACCGGGCGGAGCACCTTGATGGCCACCTTGCGGCCGTGCTTCAGGTCCTCGGCCCGGTAGACGGTGGATGCACCTCCCCGCCCGATCTCGTCCTCGAGCCGGTACCGCTCGGCGACGATGCCGTCGCCGGGGAGGGTGAAATGCGGGGAAGGCATCGGGGGAAAGGTAGCCCGACTGTCATCCCGAGCGCAGCGAGGGATGACAGGAGGGCTACCGCCCAAGCTCGGAGACGAACCGCCCGATCGCCCCAAAATACGCGGCCGAATCCACGTCGAACGAATCTCCGTGGCCTCCCCGGAGCTCCACGAAGCGCTTGGGCGGCGCGGCGGCCTCGTACAGCCGCCGCCCGTGCGCGATGGGGACCACGTCGTCGCCCGCAGCGTGGAGGAACAGCTTGGGCAGCGAAAGCTCGCCGACACGCTCGATGGATGGGTACCGGCTCGCGGCGATCCAGCGGACCGGCGCGTAGGGAAACAGCTCCTGGGCACGATCCACCACCGAGGTGAGCGCGCCGTCGAGGATCACGCCCGCCGCCGGCACGGTGCCCGCCAGCTCGACCGCCACCGCCGAGCCGAGCGAATGGCCGAAGATCACGATCCGTTCCGGCGGCACACCGAGCGTGTCGCGGAGGTACCGGTACGCCGCGTCGGCGTCGCGGTAGAGCCCGTCCTCGCTCGGCACACCTTCGCTCTCGCCGTACCCGCGATAGTCGAAGGCGAACAGGCTCAGGCCGAGTCCACGCAGGCCGGCGTAGTGATACGGCCGGCCCGCTTCGGAGATGTTGCCCGCGTTGCCGTGGCACATGAGGAGCCAGTACCCCGATCCATGGACCACGGGCATCGACCAGGCCACCAGCCGCACGCCGTCGGAGGTGGTGACGGTCACCCGGCGCACGTCGAGGCCGAGCTCGGTCGGGGGGGGGAGCAGCGTCCGGCTCCCGCCAGGGACGTAGAGCATCCGGGATTCGCTGAGACGGAGGACCAGGAGGATGACGAGGTAGCAGAGCGCGGCGACCGCGAGGAGCCGCAGGAATCCGGTCATGCGGGGTAGTGGCGGCCACCTTCGCGCGCCATCTCGACCAGGGCGGGCGCCGGCCGGAAGCGCTCGCCGTACTGGTCCTCCAGCTCGTGCAGGGTGGACACCACCTTCGAAGCACCGATGTCGTCGATCATGCGGAGCGGCCCGCCGCGGAACGGGGGGAAGCCGATGCCATAGATGGCACCGATGTCGCCGTCGCGCGCGCTCCGGACCACACGCTCGGCGCACGCCATCGCGGCCTCGTTCAGCATGGCGTACACCAGCCGGCGCGCGACCAGCTCGGTCACCGCGCCCTCGGCCGGCCGGAGGCCCAGCTGGTCGTACACCGCGGCGTCCGGACCCGCCTTCTTCCCCTTCCGATAGCGATAGAACCCGCGGCCGTTCTTGCGGCCGAGGCGACCGCCCACCACCATGCGGTCGAGGGTGTTGCCGCCCTTCATCCGCTCGCCATACGCCAGGCGCATCGTCTCCGCCGCGTTGTGCGCGACGTCGAGGCCGATCTCGTCCAGGAGAGCGATCGGCCCGACCGGGAAGCCCCAGGCGGTGGCCGCACCATCGATCACCTCGATGGGCACTCCCTCGCCCACCATGAGCCCGGCCTCGGTGAGGTAGGGAAAGAGGATGCGGTTGACCCAGAAGCCGGGTCGGTCGGCCACCACGATCACCGTCTTCCCCATGCGCCGGCCGAACCGCACCGCGGTGACGATCGCCTCGGGCGCGGTGGCGTCGGTCGGGATCACCTCGAGCAGCGGCATCTTGTCCACCGGCGAGAAGAAGTGCATGCCGAGCACCCGCTCGGGCCGCTCGCACTCGGCGGCGATCTGGTGGATCGGGATGGTGGAGGTATTGCTGGCGAAGATCGCGTCCGGCCGGGTCACCGCCTCGACCTCCGCCAGGACCTTGCGCTTGACACCCAGCTCCTCGAAGACCGCCTCGATCACCAGGTCGGCGCGGCGGAACCCCGCGTAGGAGTCGCCGCCCGAAAGCAGCGCACTCAGGCGATCGAACTGGGGACGGGTGATGCGCCGGCGGTCGAGCCGGTCGCGCAGGATTCTCGTCGCGGCGCCGATGCCCTTCCCCACCTTGCCCAGGTCGGCGTCCTTCATCCGGGTGTCCACCTCGACGTTGAGCGCCGCGGTGCCCGCGATACCGGCGCCCATGAACCCCGATCCGACGACCGCGAGCCGGCGGATCTGCCGGGGGATCGCGCTGCCGGGCGGGATGCCGTCGTCCTTCTTGAGCGCGGTACCGGCGAAGAAGATCTGCACCAGCTTGCGGGAGACGTCGCTCACCGCGAGATGGCCGAAGGCGTGGTGCTCCTCGGCCAGGCCGGCGGTGATCCCGTGCTCCAGGCCCACACGAACCGTCTCCAGCGCGGCCAACGGCGCGGGGTAGTGCCCTCCGGTCCGCTTCATCACCTCGGCTTTGGCGCCGCGGTAGACGATGCTCCGACCGGCCGTCGTGTGATCGAGGAAGTACGCCTGGAGCCCGCCCCGGACATTCCGTTTCGGAATGCCGTCCCGCACCAGGCGCCGCGCCGCCGCCGTCGCGGTCCGGAGCAGGATGCTCGGCGGCACGACCTCGTCCGCCAGTCCGATCCTGAGCGCCTTCGCGGCGCGCTCGCTCTTCCCGGTCAGGATCATGTCGAGCGATGCCCGCAGGCCGATCAGCCGCGGCAGACGCTGGGTACCGCCGGCGCCCGGAATGACGCCGAGCTGCACCTCGGGAAGGCCGAGTTGGGTCTTGGGATGATCGCTGGCGACGCGGTAGTGACAGGCGAGCGCGAGCTCGAGGCCGCCGCCGAGGCAGGCACCGTGGATCGCCGCGACCACGGGCTTGGGCAGGGTCTCGATCCGACTCACCATCTCCTGCCCCTCGAAGCTCAGCCGCTCCGCCTCCGCCTGCGTGGTGAGCGCGGTGAACTCCTCGATGTCGGCGCCGGCGATGAAGGTGTCGGGCTTGCCGGAGATGAGCACGACGGCCTTGATGTCGGCCTCGTCGCGGAGCCGGATGAGCAGGGCCTCGAACTCGACGCGCACCGCCGCGGTGAGCGTGTTGACCGGCTCGCCCGGAAGGTCCAGCGTGACGACGGCGATGGAGTCCTGGACGTCGGTGGCGAAGGCCGACACTAGCGCTCCAGCACCATTGCGTAGCCCATGCCTCCCTGCGCGCAGATGGAGATCAGCCCGTACTGCACGTCGCGCCGTCGCATCTCGTTGGCGAGCGTGGTGACGAGCCTGGCGCCGGTGGCGGCGAAGGGGTGCCCGATGGCGATGGAGCCGCCCATCACGTTGGTGCGGTCCCAGTCGACTTCGCCCACCGGGCCGGGGAGGCCGAGTCGCTCGGCCCACGCCTGCGAGCCCCACGCCTGCGCATTGGAGAGCACCTGGGCGGCGAAGGCCTCGTGGATCTCGAACAGGCCCACGTCGCTCCACGAGATGTCCGCGCGCTCCAGCGCCTTGGGCACCGCGTATACCGGACCCATGAGCAGCTGCCACCCGGGATCCACGGCGGCGACGGCGTAGCTCCGGAGAAAGGCGAGCGGCGCGTAGCCGAGCGCGGCGGCCTTGTCTTCGGCCATCAGCAGAACGGCAGCGGCGCCGTCGGTGAGGGGCGACGAGTTGCCGGCGGTCACCGAGCCGTAGCGTCGGTCGAAAACCGGCTTGAGCGCGGCGAGCGCCTCGGGCGTGGTGTCGGCGCGGATGCCGTTGTCGGTGCTGACCGGCTGATCCATGCTCGCGGCGCCGAACCAGGGCGCGGTCTCCGCGCCGAGCCGTCCGTCGGCGGTGGCCGCGGCGGCGCGCCGGTGGCTCCGGAGCGCGAGGTCGTCCTGCGCCTCGCGGCTGATCCCGTTCTCCTTCGCCATCTTCTCCGCCGACTGCCCCATGCTCTCGCCGGTGGAAGGCTCGGCGATGGCGGGCGTCACCGGGACGAGATCCCGGGGGCGGGTGCGCCCGAACGCGGCGATCCGTCCCCCGAAGCTCTTCGCCCGGCTCGCGTCCACCAGCACCCGGCCGAAGCGCCGCGAGTGCAGGATCGGGATGTCGGAGAGCGTCTCCACCCCGCCGGCGAGGATCGTGTCCGCGTGACCGAGCGCGATCTGGTCGGCGGCGTTGGCGATCGCCTGGGCGCTGGAGGCGCAGGCGCGATTGAGAGTGTAGGCCGGGACGCTCGGGAGGAACTGCGGGAGAAGACTCACTTCGCGCGCGACGTTCGGCGCGAGGACCGAGGGGACGACCTGGCTGAAGATCACCTCGTCCACCTCGCGACCATCCACCTCGCTCCGGAACAGCAGCTCGCGCGCGGCGTGTCGGGCCAGGGCCACGGCGGTGACGTCCCGGAACGCAGTGCCGCTCTTCAGGAACGGCGTCCGCACGCCCGCAACGATGGCGACCCGTCGGCCGGGCCGGGATGCTTGCATGTTGCTCCGCGCGAGAGGGAGGACTTACTTCTGTACGGCCAGGACGCTCGCCACTGCCCGCCAGCGCTCGGCGTCCACCGCCTCGATCACCTCCCGGCCGTGCAGGATCGTCAGCGGGGCGACGAGGCGCGCCAGCTCACCGGGGCGAAGCAGGTGATCGTCCGAGGTCGGACCCCAGCCGAGCTCCCGCTGGGCGGTGAGGTACGTCTCCATCATCAGCAGGCCGCCAGACTCGATCAGACCGACGATCCGCGGCAGGTTTGCCCGGTCAAGATAATTGAACGCGAGAACCGCATCAAAAGAGCCGAGGTCGGGCCACGGCTCGGCCTCGAGGTCTGCCGTCACCCAGTCGATGGAGAGTCCCTGGGCCTCGGCTCGCTCGCGGGCCGCGGCGAGGCGGACCTCGTCGCGATCCACCGCCGTGACTCGCGCGCCGCGCGCCGCCGCGGCCAGACTGTGGCGGCCCTCGCCGCAGGCCAGATCCAGCACCCGGGCGCCGGGACCGAGCCGATGACCGTGCCACAGAAACCAGGTGCTGGGCCGAGTGATCCGCGAGACGGGGGGCATGGTCACGGGCGACTGTCCTCACAGCGGGCGACACTCGATCAGCTGGCGGCAGCGCCGGCCGACCTGCTGGTGATCGGCGGGGGCATCACTGGCGCCGGCGTGGCCCGCGACGCGGCGATGCGCGGGCTTCGCACGGTGCTGGTGGAGCAGAACGATCTCGGCTCGGGCACCAGCTCGCGCTCCAGCCGCCTGATCCACGGCGGCGTGCGCTACCTGGAGACGGGCGACCTGCGCCTGGTGCTCGAGGCGAACCGGGAACGCCGCGTGCTGCTCAGGATCGCGCCGCACCTGGTCTGGCCCCTGCCTTTCCTCTTCCCCTTGCACCGCGGAGATCGACTGTCGCTCTGGCGCCTCGGCGCCGGCATGTGGCTGTACGACCTCCTCGCCTCGTTCCGCAATGTGAAGATGCACCGCATGCTGGGCAAGCGTGCCGTGCTGGAAGCGGAGCCGATGCTCCGGGAGCGTGGGCTCCGGGGCGGCGCGCGCTTCTACGACGCGCAATGCGACGACGTCCGACTGGTGCTGGCCACCACGCGCTCGGCCATGGGCCACGGCGCGCTGGTGGCGAACTACATGGCGGTTCGCTCGCTGGAGCGGACCGCCGGCAGGGTCACGGGCGCGGAGATCGAGGACCGGCTCACCGGCGAGCGCGCCACGGTCAGGGCGAGCGTGGTGGTGAATGCCACCGGCCCCTGGGCGGACCGCCTCCGGACCATGGAGGACACCGGGGCGGTGCCGCTGCTCCGCCCCACCAAAGGCATCCACATCGTCGTCGACCGGAACCGCCTCGACCACCGGGACGGGATCATCTTCCTGAGCCCGATCGACGGCCGCGTCCTCTTCATTCTTCCCTGGCGCGACCTCTCCTACATCGGCACCACCGATACCGACACGGTGGAGACTCCCGACGAGCTGACCGTCACTCCAGAGGAGGTGGTCTACCTCCTCCGCTCGGCCAACGCCCGCTTCCCCAGCGCGCGCCTCGGCCTGGAGGATGTGCGTGCCACCTGGGCCGGGCTCCGTCCGCTCCTGGCGGCGAGCCCCGCCGTGCCGGAAAGCGGGCGCAGCCGGGAGCATGCGATCGTCCAGGGGTCGGGCGGGATGATCAGCGTCGTGGGCGGGAAGCTCACCACCTACCGGGTGATGGCGAAGGAGGTGGTGGACCGCGCGGTGCGCGAGCTCCGGCTCCGCGAAGGCCGGGCGCGGGTGACCCACGCCGATACCGACGAAGAGCCGCTGCCGGGCGGCGAGACCGACGATTTCAGCGAGTTCAAGGCGCGGGGCCTGGAGCTGGGCGTGGTGCCGGAGAGCGTCGAGCATCTCATTCGCCACTATGGCACCGAAGCGGCCGGCATCTACAACCTGGGAGCGGCGGACCGGAGACTGATGCGGCGGCTGGTGCCGCCCCACCCGGCCATCGAGGCGGAGGTGCTGCACGCCGTGCGACGCGAGATGGCTCAGACCGTCGAGGACGTGATGGTCCGGCGGACTCACCTCTATTACGAGCACCCCGAGCACGGGCTCCCCGCGGCGAGGCGGGTGGCGGAGCTCATGGGACGCGAGCTCGGCTGGGACGACGCGTGGGTCGAGGCTGAGGCCGAACGCTACGTGGAGTTCGCCGGCCGGTGAGCGTGGCCCCGCTGTGCGTGAAGCGCTTGCCTTAGGGCTCCGGCTGGACGATCACCCGACCGGCCATCCCGACGCCGTTCAAGCCGCCATGACTCTGGCAGTAGTAGCGGAAGTCCCCGATCTGGTTGAAGGTGAAGGAGTACTGCTTGGGGCCGAACTCCACGTTCCCGCTGCGTCCCGGCGTTACGCCATCGTCGGGCTGCAGGTTGTGGGGACCGATCGAGCCGGTGGCCCAGACCCAGGTCACCGTCTCCCCTACGTTGACCGTGATCACGGACGGCTCGAACTCGTTATTTCGCACCTGAATCGTGCGGGCCGACGGCCCGCCGGGGGTCGCGAGCGCCGTGTAGGTCAGCGGCGATCCGTCCGCACCCTCCAGCGAGGCCGTGGCCTCCTGTTCACCCACATCGGGACCGAGAGTCCAGACCACCGAGGCGATGCCCTCGTCGTCGCTCACCTGCTCGTTACTGAGCGACCCACCTTGACCGACCGACCACTCCACGTCCACGCCGGCGACCGGCTCTCCAGTCCTGGTGATCAGCACCCGCAGCGGGCTGCCGAGCGCCTGACCGCTCGGGCCGGTCTGCTGATCCCCGCTCTGGAGGGTGGGTTTCTCGATGTCCAGGGTATCGGGGCCCTGGTCATCGTCGCCGCATGCCCCAACGAGCCAGACGAGCGCCCCGATGACGAACACAGCAGCTGTGCGCGCGCGCATGCGAATCCTCCGACTGGGGATTGGGCTTCTCTCCCCAGCCTAGCACTTATGGGACGCGCGGCAAGGTCGTTAGGGCTCTACCGTCACGGTCCCCGACATACCGACTCCCCCGGAGCCCCCGTGCACGGCGCAGTGGAAGTTGTAGGTACCTGCCGTGTTGAACGTATAGCGGTAAGTCCTGGGCCCGTTGGCGGGGCTGCCGCTCGACGTGGGCTCCAGGGCGTCCGGCACGACGTTGTGGCTGATGGCACCCGAGGGCCACACCCATTCGACCGTCTCACCCGCCTGGACGGTGACATCCGCCGGACTGAAGCGGTTGCCTCCGGACGGTCCGAGCACCTGGATGGTGGCATCGGGCGGCGGTGGCGGCGGCTCGTCCGATTCGGCCGTAGCGTTGAACGTGACCGGAGAGCCGTCCGCGTCGGCCACCGTCGCGGTCGCCGCCTGCGCGCCCGCCGTCGGCCCCAGCGTCCAGGTGGTCGTCGCGATGCCGTCCGCACCGGAGACGCTGGTCGCGGGCGCGAGCGACCCGCCCCCGGTGGTCGCCCATGCCACCTCGACACCCTGCTCCGGCTCGGAGGCGCGCGTGATCACCACTCGCAGGTCCTCGGGCAGGGCCTCGCCGGGCGGACCTGACTGGCCGTCACCACTCGAGGTGGGTGCCGCCTGCACCTGCAACGGATCTTCGGGAGGCGGGCCACTCCCGCCGTCACCGTCACTGCCGCCACAGCCGAACAGCGCGAGCAGGCAAACTGCCGCGCCCAACCGTCTGGTTGTCCACGGGTACATGAGAGAAGCTCCGACAGAGGCTTCCCATTGATAGGCGGCCCCCGGGGTCAGGTCTTGTATGGGCCTGTCGCGTTTGTACCGGATTAGTCGCCCTATTGCGGCTCGACCACCACGATGCCGGACATGCCCACGCCGCCCGGCGCACCGTGCGCGGCGCAGTAATACCGGTAGGTCCCCGGAGTGTTGAAGGTGTGGGTGTAGGTAAAAGGCCCATCCCTCAGGATTCCGCTGGACGGGGGCTCCTCACCGTCGGGCACGACGTTGTGACGCCCCACTCCTTCAGCCCACTCCCAGGTGACCGACTCGCCCGGAGCGATGGTGACGGTGGACGGGCTGAACGTGTTATCGGCCTGCACGTCCACCGTCACGCCCGGTGGCGGCGGCGGGGGCTCGCCCGACTCCGCGGTCGCGCTGTAGGTCAGAGGCGAATTGGTCGCGCCCTCCACCGTCGCGGTGGCCACCTGCGTCCCTTCCTCGGGCCCGAGGGTCCAGACCGCGCTGGCGATGCCGAGCTCGTCGCTCTCCACCGCGTCGCTGATGGCGCCGCCCTGCGCCGCCGACCAGTTCACGCCGACCCCTTCCACCGGGTCGCCGTCGCGGGTGATGAGGATGCGGAGCGGATTGCCCAGGGCAGTGGCCACCGGACCGGTCTGATTATCGCCGCTCTTGGTGGCCGGCTTCTCGACCACGAGGGGTGGCTCGGACGGCCCTTGGTCGTCGCTGCAGGCGACACCCAGCCAAGCCATTGATCCCAGGACGAGCAAACCGAGTCCACGCCTGCGCATGCGATGCCTCCGACCGCGGTTGGTTCGATTGGAGCGGGCGATGCCCGCTACAGATGATTCAGGTTGCAGCCTACCACATATAGGACGAGCGGCAAGCCCGCGCATGGACGCGCCTGCGGGCGGGTGCCGTGGCCATTATCTTAACGATGCCGTTGAGGGCTCCGGGCTTGCCCGGAGCCCCGCTGCACGCGTACCTCAGTCACCAGACGGTGAACTTCGTGGATCCCAACGTTTTCGAGACGGCCAACGCGGGTTTCGCGCAGGCCATGTACGAAGAGTTTCTCCGCGACCCCGCGGCGGTGGGGCCGGAGTGGCGGCGCTTGTTCGAGAGTGGAATCGTGGGGGAGAGGCCGAGCCCGAACGGGGCCGCCGGACCGACGGAACGTGGGACCGACGGACCGGCGGACGGTGGCGCAGAACGGTCCGCCGGTCCCCCGGCGGAGCGGGGCGGGGCAGCGGGGGACCGCCTGTCCGCCCAGTCCCTCCCAGCGGGTGCCAGCCCCATCAAGGGCCCAGCCGCCAAGCTCGTCGCCAACATG
>Ga0075325_1000019_pt1 | contig 16757 bp, 15 predicted proteins | sample MayberrySE_Catta_5_FD_120048 | JGI IMG/M metagenome (GOLD analysis project Ga0075325, IMG submission 120048) | Natural and restored wetland microbial communities from the San Francisco Bay, California, USA, that impact long-term carbon... | ecosystem: Environmental > Terrestrial > Soil >... | reverse complement strand
GCGCCGTAGGTCTTGTCGTAGGAGCCGAAGTTGGCGACGTAGAAGGCGAAGGCAGCTGAGGCGAGCGCCCAGACGACGATCGCCACCAGGCTCCCCGGCGTCACCCACTTGAAGCCGCGCAGCTTCACGTTCGGCGAGGCGTAGTAGAGGAGCGCGACCATGAAGAGGAAGATCGCCAGCATCGCCGGCCACTTGGCGATGTTCCAGATGCTGACCGCGGTGTCGCCGAGGCCGATCGGCCCGGCCACCGCCTCGACCACCGGCCCGGTCATGACCAGGGCTAGCGCCAGGATCGCCATCAGGATGACCATGACCAGGGTCACGGCGAGCTGCAACGGGCGCAGCTTCCAGAACGGCCGCCCCTCGGGCGTCTCGTAGATGACGTTCGAGGCGCGCATGAAGGCGCCGACGTAGCTCGAGGCGGACCAGAGCGCCAGCGCCAGGCCGGCGATGAAGGCAAAGCCCGCGGCGCCCTGGTTGGAGGCGATCGATTCGATCGGCCCCGAGAAGGTCTCTGCCGCCGACGCCGGGCCGATTTCAGTGACGATCTCGGTGAGGCTTTCGGTCGTGCTTTTCGGGTCCCCGACCAGGCCGATCAGGGAGACCATCGCGATCAGCGCGGGGAAGAGGGCGAGCAGGCCGTAGTAGGTGAGGGCGGCGGCCCAGTCGGAGAGGTTGTCCTCCATGAACTCGGTCGCCGTGCGCTTGAGCGTGGCGACGATGCCTGTATCGGCCCCGGCGCCCGCGGGGCGATAGTCGCGGCGCGCGCCGCGCTCTCGGCGCCTGGGCATGGCTGGGAGTTACCCCGTTATGCGCGGTGAAGAACATGAACCGAAACCCTCGAGCGGCGGATCAAGAAACTCGGTGGCGGTGGGCAGCTGGCCCAGACCGCGATCGGCAAGGCGATGGCCGTGGCCAAGGGGCCTCTGCGTCCCGGTCGTGCAGTACGGTCCCGACCGCGAATATGGGCGCCGGCGCCGACATCTACTCGATTCCTCGGGATCTACTCGACTTTCGCGAGACGATTGGGCAGATCGCTCGCGAGCGGATCGCGCCGCGGGCGGCTGAGATCGATGAGAAGTCGGAATACCCGGCGGACGTGCGGGAGCTGCTGGCTGAGCACGACATCCTGGCTCTGCCCTTCGAGGAGCAGTATGGGGGGACCGGCACCGGCACGCTGATGTTGCAGATGGCGGTCGAGGAGATCGCCAAGGCCTGCGCCTCCAGCGCCCTGATCCTCATGGTGCAGGAGCTTGGCTCGTTGCCGATCCGGCTCTATGGCAGTGAGGAGCTGAAGCAGCGGGTGCTGCCGCGTTGCGCCAGCGGCGAGTGGACGCCGGCCTTCGCGCTGTCTGAGCCGGAGGCCGGCTCAGACCCCGCCGCGATGCGCACGCACGCTGAGCTCGACGGTGACGAATGGGTGATCAACGGCTCGAAGAACTGGATCAGCAACGCGGGTGTCGCCGACTTCTACGTCGTCTTCGCCGTCACCGATCGCGAAAAGCGACGGATCACGGCCTTCATGGTCGAGGCCGACCGACCCGGCTTCTCGATCGGCAAGCTCGAGCACAAGCTGGGAATCCGCGGCTCGCCGACCGGCTCACCCGTCTTCGACGACGTGCGGGTGCCGGCCGAGAACGTGATCAGCGAGGTCGGGAGTGGGCTTGGCGTCGCCCTCGGCACGCTGCAAAGGACGCGGCTCGGCGCCGCGGCGCAGGCGATCGGCATTGCCCAGGGGGCGACCGACTACGCGACCACCTATGCCTCCGAGCGGGTTGCCTTCGGCAAGCCGATCCTCGACCTGCAGGCGATCCAGTTCAAGCTGGCCGATATGGAGACCGGCACCGCCGCCGCCCGCGAGCTGCTCTACAAGGCCTGTGCGCTGGCCGACCAGGACGACCCCGGCCTCGCCAAGCACTCCTCGATGGCGAAGCTCTTCGCCTCCGACAACGCGATGCGGGTCACGGTCGAGGCGATCCAGGTCCTCGGCGGCTACGGCTACGTCAAGGAGTACCCGGTCGAGCGGATGATGCGCGACGCCAAGATCACCCAGATCTACGAGGGCACGAACGAGATCCAGCGCGTGGTCATCTCCCGGGCGATGGACCCGCGGCGGCGCTGACTCGGGCCGCCATGGCCGGCGCATCGCTCCGCGGCCGAGTCAGGCGATTCTTGGAGTTGATCGAGTAGCCGCGCCTCAGCGGGGAAGGACGCGAAAGCGGAACCGGGCCGGCGAGTGGTCGCGGTTGCCTGTGGGGTCGAGCGCGAAGACGCGGAAGACGTGCCGCCCCGGGGGGACCCGGTAGGCGCGAGGGGACCTGCAGGGGCGGAACCGCCGGCGGTCGAGGCGACAGCGGAAGCGGGCCCCGGGCTCAGAGGCGCCGAAGGCAAAGGCGACGCGCCGCCGGCCGGCGGTGATGAGCAGCGCCCGGGGGTGCCGGCGGAGGCGGGTCGCGGGCGGCCTGCGGTCGCGCGGCGCCGGAGCCGGGCCCGAGGCGGGAGGCGTCCCGACCGCCGGCGCCGGAGGCGGGGGCTCGCGCGGCGCCGGCGGTTCCGGCTCCGGGTCGGGCGGGGTGTCGGGCGGGCGGAAGCTGTTCGGGGCGCGCTCTTCGACCGACTCGCAGTCGACCGGCGGGCCGTCGGTGTGCGCGGCGGCGAAGTCGATCAGCGCCGTGTCGAAGCCCGCGCCGCAGTCGACGATCGGATCGGAGTCGTCGGAGTTGACCAGCAGGTGGTCGTCGCCGGCGCCGGCGAGGTAGTTGTCTGAGCCGTCCCTGCCCAACAGCTGGTTAGACCCGGAGTCGCCCACCAGGTTGTCCGCTGTGTTGGTGCCCTCGATGTCCTCCACTGCCCGCAGGGTCGTCAGCTCTGCGGCGGTGGCGCAGCGCGGCTCCCCCTGCGGCCCGATCAGGCCAGCCGTCTCCGCTTCTATGTCGATTGTGACCCCGGCGCCGAAGTTGGCCCAGTTGGCGTTGTCGCGGTCGCCACCGCCGTCGAGCAGGTCACCGTCGCAGACGGCGTTGGAGACGAAGAGATCCTCGCCGGGACCGGCGCGCAGCTGGTCGGCGCCGCCGTTGTTGGGCAGCGCGTCGTCGCGCCCGCCGGCCTCTGCCGTGTCATTCCCCGCCCCGTCGATCAGGGCGTCTTCGGTGTCGCCGCCGGTGAGGTCGTCGGCATCCTCGTTCCCCAGCAGCACGATTGAGGCGGCTTCCGGCAAGGCAGGGGCGCGGAGGACGTCGTCGCCCAGCAGGCCGGCGAGGAGGATCGAGTCGGGGGGCGCCGGCAGCGCGCAGGCGATCGTGCTGCCGCTTGGTGGGGCGCAGCCTCCCGCGGCGCCGGGGCTGGCGTCGAACTGCCCCTCGCTGCCGTCCGCCAGCGAGAACGTCGCCACCCCGTCATCCGGGTCGGGGGTCGCCGCGTTTGGCGTGTAGCTCGCGGTCACGCGATCGTCCTGATCGCTGCCCACCAGGTAGAGGCCCGGAGGCGTGCCCGCCTGGAGCGCCATCACGCCGGCGGCTATCGCGCCGCTGCCGCCCAGGCCGATCTCCTCGGCGCTGAACTCGCAGTCCTCGACCGCGACTCCGACGCAGCCGTCGCCGTCGGCGCCCCCGTGGGCGATGTCGCCGCCGCCCTTGCCGTCGATCAGGTCGCCCCCGCCGCCGCCGTAGAAGGTCTCGGTCCCGGCGGTGCCGACGATGTAGTCGGGGAAGGGGGTGCCGATCACGGTCTCGAAGTCGCCGAAGTCGGTTGCCGGCTCGAGCGACCCGTCGACGCCGCCGCCGGAGGGGGCGAGCCCGTTGTTGGCGAAGCCCTGGTCGAGGTCGACGTAGACGCCGCGGCCCTCGGCGCCCGCCGGAAAGCCGGCGTCGGCGAAGAAGGAGCCGCTGTTGGGGAAGCCCGGGGTCACGCCCGTGGCGAAGCTGAGCGTGTCCTGGCCGCCGCCGGAGTCGCCGATCGCGTCGATCGTCGCGTCGCCGCGGGCCAGATCGTCGCCGTCTTCGCCGTCGAGGGAGTCGGCGCCGAAGCCGCCGGAGAGGAGGTCGTCGCCGGGGCCGCCGCGCAGCCGGTCGTCGCCGATGCCGCCGTAAAGTCGATCCGCGCCTTCGCCGCCGAAGAGGCTGTCGTTGCCGCGCTGGCCGTAGAGGCGATCGTCGCCGCCTTCGCCGAGCACGGTGGTGACCTGCCGCGGCAGGCGGATCACGTCGGCGCAGGGCGTGCCGATGATCGTCGTCCCCACGGTTTCAGGGCCTTCGGCGCAGCTTGGGGCTGCGCTGCCGGCGCTTGGAAAGACCGCGAGGGCAACGACGAGCGGCGCCGCCAGGCTTGCGAGTCGGCGGTAGCTCATCTTGTCCAGCTACCCCCTCGGTTTGTTCGCTACTCCGGCAAGCTGGGTCCCGGTTCTAGCGCTCCCGGGCAGGCCGGGTGCGGTGAGCCGGCGCAACGCGCGCCGACGATCACCGCGTCGTAGCTCGAGCCCGCGGCGCTCATGACTGCTTGCGCCCGACCGCGAGCAGGTACTCCATCTCGAAGCGCGCATCGTCGGCGCTGCCGAGGCTCTGCTCCTCGAAAAAGCCGTCCAGCGCCTGCTCGAACTCCGCCTCGCGCTCGTTGCGCCGCGCGTTGGCCTGCGCTGCGATCGTCGGGCCGTAGCGCTGCTTGAAGTGCGCGGCGAAGTCGGTGGGCTGCTCGAAGGCGGTCACCTCGAGCACGTCGCGCTCGACCGTCTCCAGCGCGACCCGGTTGCCGAGCAGCTCGCGCAGGTGGTCCTCGCCGCCCCAGAGCGGGGGCGGCTGCGCGCCGGGGGGCGGGGTGGGGGCGAACGGCCCGATCGTGCGGAAGAGGCCGCCAATCATCCCCTCCGGCGTCCAGCTCAGCAGCCCGATCGTGCCGCCCGGGCGGCAGACCCGGACGAGCTCGTCGGCGGCCGCCTGGTGGTGGGGCGCGAACATCACGCCGATCGAGGAGATGACGACATCGAAGCTGGCGTCCTCGAAGGGCAGGTCCTCGGCATCGGCCTCGGCCCACTCGAGCTCGACTCCCTCGGCCACGGCGCGGGCGCGGCCGGCCTCGAAGAGCTCCGGCGTCAGGTCGCTGGCGAGGACCGTCGCGCCCGCGGCGGCCGCCGGGATCGAGGCGTTGCCGGTGCCGGCGGCGATGTCGAGGACGCGCATCCCCGGGCCGATCCCAGACGCCTCGACCAGCCGCGGCCCGAGCGGCAGCAGGAAGGTCTCGACCATCGAGGGGTAGTCGCCCGACGCCCACATCGAGCGGTGGCGGGCCTTGAGCTCACTGTTCGCGTCCTGCGCCTGTGCGGCTGCGTCGTTCACTGGGTCTCCTTCTCGCGTTTGCTGTTGAACATGGTCTACGCCGAGTCGGAGGGCGATTCAACTGCAAGATCTGCAGTTAGGCACGTACACTCGGAAAAGAGGTCATGCCAGAGAGCTACGGACAGTTCTGCCCGGTCGCCCAGGCGGCGGAGGTGCTGACCGAGCGCTGGACGCTGCTCGTCGTGCGCGAGCTGCTGATGGGCAGCACCCGCTTCAACGAGATCCAGAAGGGCGTGCCGCGCATGTCCTCCTCGCTGCTCAGCAAGCGCCTGCGGGAGCTGGAGCGCGCCGGCCTGCTCACCCGGCGCAAGCTCGACGGCGAGCGTGGGCACGAGTACCGCATGACCCCGGCCGGCGAGGCGCTCGGGCCGCTGGTCGTCTCACTCGGCACCTGGAGCCGCGACCACCTGAAGCGCGAGATCACCGCCGAGGAGGCCGACCCGGCGCTGCTCATGTGGGACATGGGACGCAGCCTGCGCCTCGACCGGCTGCCGGCCGACCGCGTCGTCACCTTCTTCCGCTACCGCGACGTCGAGGACAGCAAGCGCGCCTGGTGGCTGGTCGCGCAGGGCGCGGGCGCCGACGTCTGCTTCAGCGACCCGGGCTTCTCGATCGACCTCAACGTGGACGCCGAGGCACGGGCGATGGCCGAGGTCTGGGTGGGGCAGCTCGAGCTGGGCGCCGCAATGCGCTCCGGCAAGGTGCGGATCACCGGCCCCGAGCACCTCGTGCGCAGCGTCCCCGACTGGCTCGGCTTGAGCACCTTCGCCTACCCGGACCCAGCCGCCGAGTTCGCCGCTCGCGGCTGAGGCCTCCGGGCGCCGTTGTCTTCCCAGAGCGGGCAGCGCCCCCGAGTGATCGATTGACCCACATATCCGGGGGCAAATCGATCACGCACCGCCGCTCAATCCTGCGCTGACGCCCCGGCTCAAGGCGCGGCCCCGCGCTCCAGGGGCCTCCTTGAGCTCATCCTCGGGGCGAGATCACTCACAACCCACGAGGTCGCCGTCGGCATCGAGGCCGTGGGGGTCAGAGCCGAGGACAGTGACCGTTTCGCCGACTTCGGGACAGTTCACGTCCGGTGGGTAGACCGGCACACAACCGGTGTAGTTCGGATCGCAGCCGCTCGAGAAGGATTCTTCTTCTTCGAGTTCTTCGGCTTCGCGTGCGGCGCGCGCGGCGGCCTGGGCCGCTTCGCGTTCTTCCTTGGCGACCAACACGGCAAGCCGACGAGCAAAGCGGCGTTCGTCGACTTCGGCGCTGGCGAGCCGGCCCCGGGCACGACTCAATGCTCGGTTTGCCTGGCGCAGGGAGGCTCGGGCGGATCGCAGCTGGGCGAGCGGTGTGGATGCGGCTTGCGCGGCGGAGTCGGCCTTGGCTGCGGTGTCCTGCAGGCGCTGCGCATCGGGCCCCTGGCTGAGCGCCTTGCTGTCCTCCTGCAACTGGGTTGAAGCCGAGTATGCGGCCGGTTGCTCGGCGAAGATCGAGCCGCCCAGGCTGGTCAGCCCAATCAGCAGCAGCAGCGCGGCGATGCTGCGGGTCAGCCAGGCAGGCAAGCGCTCGCGCTTGAACGCCGGCTTGGCCTTCCCACGCTGGACCTCGGCCGAGTGGCGGCCCAGCAGGAGCGCAGTGGGGAGGACGAACCCCAGGCCGAGGAGCAGGGCGCCGATCGCTCCCGGCAGGCCGCCCGCATTGCCGAGCATCGCGCCGATGACGATCAGCAGCAGGCCGCCACCCAGGCACAGCCCGAGAGCGCGTCCGAGGTTGATCTGGCTGAGCGCGGCAACTGGTGGGGTGGCGCGGAACCACCCCCAGGCAAGTGCGATCCCGGCGGCGAGCAGCGCTGCCAGCCCGATACCGATGCCGAGAGCCACCTCGCGGTCGTGGTCGTCGGCTTCCTGTTGGCGTGCGGCCTCGCCTGCCGCGATCTCAGCCTTGGCTTGCTGTTCACGTTCGAGCAGGGTCGAGCGCAGCTCGCGTGCCTCGTCGCGCGCCGCTCGGGCAGCGGCTGACGCGGGGACGGCGCGGCTTGCCACCGCCGACGTCTTGGCGCGGGCGACGTCGACTTCTCCCTGGGCGGCGGCGATCTCGGCTTCGGCGCTGGCGGCTCGGGATTCGGCTTCGCTGAGACCGGCGCCTGGGTCAGCGCCCCTGGCCGAGCCGCCCGGCATCGCCAGCGAGATCGTCACCGCTACCGCCAGCGCGATCTGCGCCACACACCCCCACCGACTGCTGACCACTCTCGCCCCCTGTTAGCGCCCAAGTTTGCGCGGGGCAATGTAACGGAACTGATCAATATTTGATTGGAAACTCAGGACAGGGAGCTGAGTAGGCGCCTCAGCGACTCATAGAGGCAGCGCCTCGCGGAGCACCTCGTCGCGGATGTGCTCCTTGAGCATGTCCGCGGTCGCGACGTCTACTGGCAGATCGAGGATCTCGGCGGCTTCGCGGCGAAAGCCGGCGAGGTCGAGGAGAGTGCGGCCGGGTTTGAGGTCGACCAGGAGGTCGATATCGCTTGCGGCGTTTGTTTCGCCTCGGGCGAGTGAACCGAAGACACGCAGGCGGCTGACCCCGTGCCGTTCGGCAGCATCGAGGAGGCGACGACGTTGACGACGCAACTTGCTGGCCTGGGGGCCGAGTTGGCTGCGCGCCGACGTGGTCGAGGTGAAGGGTTGCGCGGGCGGGGTCTGAATTTCCAGGCGCCGACCGCATGCAGCGAGGAGACGCTCCAGCGTTGGCAGGGTGGGGAGGGCCGCGCCCGTCTCATAGCGCGCCAGCGCTGGCTGAGAGGTGCCGGCGCGTGTGGCCAGGCTCACCTGGGAAAGGTTCGCGTCGAGGCGAGCCTGCCGAAGGGCGTTGGCGATCGAAAGCACGTTGAAAGTATATCAATATCAGTATAACCCCCCCCGTGCACAGGTTGGAGAGGACATGAAGAGGGACATTTGACCGACTATAGTCATGCTGTACAATCGCGAATTACCAGTAGCCAAGCTAATCTTAATGGACTTCTAGGCGGACATTTTAATGGACAAACCACGGGACTACATGGCGTCCCACCCCTGGATTAGTTTCCGACTCGATCTCAAGCATGCAAGCTGGGAGTTCTGGAACCACGTGGGGGAAGCGCATTCCAAGTGCCGCCACCTCGCAAGGACCCCACTCCCGCCCGCGATGGCCCATGAAATGGAACAGGTCTACCTCGCCAAGGGCGCCTGGGCAAGCGCGGCCATCGAGGGAAACAGCCTGAATGAAGAGCAGGCCGTGGCGGCTGTCGAAGGCAAACTCGAGGTGCCCGAGAGCCAGGAGTACCTAAAGCAGGAGCTCGACAACGTCATCGACGCCCTGGCCCGCATCGAAAGCGAGGTCCACCGGACCGGACGCTTCGACATCTCTCCGGAGAGCCTGCGTGAGCTAAATCGCAAAGTGCTCGAGGGCCTAGACCTGGAGGATCATGTGACGCCGGGTGGGTTCCGCACCCAAGGCATCATCGTCGGAACCGTTTACAGGGGCGCACCTGCCCAGGACTGCGACTATCTCGTCCAGGCCATGTGCGACTGGCTCAACGGGCCTGATTTTGCCCCCGACGGGGGCGATCATGCCAAAGGCTTCCTGTGGGCCATGTTGAGGGCGATCGTTGCCCATGTCTACATCGCATGGATCCATCCATTCGGGGATGGAAACGGCCGGACCGCTCGGCTGGTCGAGTTCGGCATCCTCGCCGCCGCCGGTGTCCCCTCCGTTGCGGCTCATCTGCTCTCGAACCATTACAACGAAACGCGTGCAAATTACTATCGACAGCTCGAGAGTGCTTCGAAATCCGGCGGCGACCTGAATCCCCTTTTTGCCTATGCGGCCAAGGGCTTCGTCGACCAGCTTCAGCAGCAACTCAACTCCGTGCACGACTGGATTCTTCAGGCCACGTGGACGAACTACGTCCATTCATTGTTCAGCGACCCCACGGCCTTGGCCAAGCGGCAGAGGGATCTCGTCCTGGCGCTGGCCTCCGATAGCTTCATTCCGAAGGCGAAGCTGACGTCATTGACTCCGGGGGTCGCCGAGGCTTACGCCACCAAGAAAAGCAAGACTGTCACCCGCGACCTCAACGCACTGGCGCAGATGGGACTGATCGAGCGTAATCCGGAAGGGATTCGGGCGCGCAGAGAGATCATGCTTTCCTTCATGCCGCGCGTGGCTCCCGGCAGCGAGAATGACCGGGACGACCTTTTCCCAGCGGTCGCGTGATCGGTTCTCTGGGTTCTTGCCGATGATCCGTGACCTAGCGAGGATCTGCGCGGCCTCGCGGCGCGGCGCGTCAGCTCGTCGCGACCAGTATGTAGAGCCGTTCTTTCGCGCCTCTCACCCGCCTGATCGAGTCGAGCCTGGCGATCTTCAGGGTGGCGAGCCGGCGCAGGTGGTAGGACAGCGTCGACAGATCCTGCGGATCTCGGTCGAAGACGCGGACCAGCTGGCTGGCGGAGACCGGCTGGTCGATCCAGTTCATCGCTTCGATGATCTGAAACTGGGTTGGATGGAGAAGGTTCGTCAGGAGCCTGTCCCAGTCGACCGTGGTTGCCCCTGACTCCGTTGGGTTGCCGAGCGCCTGGCCGAGCTCTGCGAACGCCTGATGTTCAAGCACGGCCTGCGCGTAGTTGTTTGCCTCGTCGGTGGCCTTGGCGAGCTCGACGACGTACTCGCGCAGCGTCTCGTCCTCGGGCAGCTCGCCGCCGTCGGCCAAGCCACTCAGCAGGGCGTCGTAGATCGCCCGTTTGCGCGCGGTCGTCTCGGCGTCGGGAGCTCCTCTTGTGCCGGCCTGGTTGACGAGGTCTTCGCGCAGGTCGGTGAAGAGGAAGCGCAGGAACTCCTTTGACTGGGGGGCGATGTGGCGCACGATCATCGGTTCGAGTCGGGGGCCGGCCCGTTACAGGTCCACCGGCGCCGTTGCCACGTAGCGCTCGTCTGTTCCTGCCCCTTGGTCGTCAGCGTGGGCGATCAGGTCGGCATCGTGGAGAACCCTGAGGTGGTATCTCGCGCCGGCCAGCGCCAGGCCGAGAGAGTCGGCCAGCTCGGTCTCGTCGCCGTCCCCGTGCTGTATGAGGTAGCAGAGGATCTCCCTCCGCCTGGGGTGTGCCAGTGCCCTGCGTATCAACGCGTCCATCTGTCGGGTGCCCTCCAGCGTCGGTGACTGTGCGGCGCCCCGACGGGCCGGCGTTAAAGGCAGGACCCAACCCGTCCGGGGCGCCCAAAATCAGAACTTCACCCGACTTCGCGCTGACAGACTTGGGTGTTCATCTGACCTTGAGCGCTAGACGGTTTCAGATCGGTACGTGAGTGGCAACCCGGATTTGGTGAGCGCTCATACTTTTCTGACTCGCGGCGTCAATCCCTCGCAGCCCCGCGAGCGACCCCGCTCAAAGGCCAACAGCGCCACGACCACGGTCGCGCCGGTCTCTCCCGAATCGGCCATGCGTTTGGCCGCCATGTCCTCAATCTCCAGAATGGATCTCCGCGCATCGGAGTCCGTGATTTCCCCATTCCACGAGGCCTCGAGAAGCCCACGGAGCTCTCGTCTGCCCTCTGCATCGAGGGTTGGTTCGTCCGAGAGCAGGCATACATCCTCGTCGTCATCCATCTTCCCGTTCCGATGGGAGGACAGGAGCTCGGCCAGAATCCACTGGACGAGGATTCCACTGGCATCGTGGCGCTCCTCTTGTGACATTGCGCGATGTTCCTCGTCGTTTACGCGGGGTGGGGCAACTTCCCGATAGAGGGTTCTCTGGATATTGCCGTCGCCGTCGCCTTTGCGTCCGACGAATTCGATGCTGCCGGCTTCGTAGAGGTCGCGCACGTGATTGCTGACGGTATTCAGCTCCTCGCCGAGCATTGCGGCGATCTCCCCCGGACTGGTCTCCCTCTCATGTAGAGCTATGAGCGCTTCAAGCTTGATCGGGTGCCCAACGATGTACGGCGATGCATCCTCTGTTCGTCGTGTCCGCTTCTTCGGTGGGATTCTCCCTGGCCTCAGTGGTTGCCGTTCCAACGCTTGCTCCCCCAATCAAGTCCATTGATGTTTCTCAATACTGCCTGAGCATAAGCGATCACCACACCTTGGGATGGGGGAATGGAGTTGTAGGGGCTGATGGGGACGAAGCGGTCGCCGGCCCGCCTCTTGTCGAGATAAGAAAGCGCGTCAGGGCCGACCGCCAAGCTCTCGACGCCAGCTCCCTGTTCGTCGCGCCTACGTAGGGGCTCCCGCTACTGTCGAGACATCTTGTCTGCGTGCTAGAACCAGACTTCAGCGAGAAAGCGAGCGTCTAATCCAGGGTGGGGTGAGTTGACAGACATTCAACACAATAGTAGAGTTGTGTCGTGATCCCGCCCTTCGACGGGCGCGGAAATCTGCCAGTTGGAATTCATATGGCGAATTGGAGAGAAGTGGAAGCGAGATTTGGCGGATCGCCCCGTCGGGTCTTGCTGCTCGCGGGCTTGCGAGAGGCGCTGGCTGACCTTCGTGACGCCGGATGCCGCACGGCTTATGTCGATGGCAGTTTCGTTACGGCGAAGAAGGAGCCCGGGGACTTCGATGCCTGCTGGACTGCGGATGGGGTCCGCGCTGACGCGCTCGATCCGGTCCTACTTGACTTCTCAGAAGGACGTAGGGCCCAGAAGGAGCGCTTCGGCGGTGAGCTTTTCCCCGCGGATATCGCGGCCGAGCCGGCGGGCACGCGGTTCCTCGACTACTTCCAACGCGACCGCGAGACCGGCGATCTCAAAGGGATCGTCCGAATCGACCTGGGGGCGCTGGCGTGATCACCAACGAGCGTCAGTACCGCATCGCCAAGGCCGAGCTTCGGCGGTTCGAGGAGGCGATCGAGGCTCAGCGGGTGAGCGCGCCGAGTGAGGGCGTGGATCCCCGTATCCACAAAGCGATTGGCGCCTCGCTGCAGAGCGAGGCCGACGGGCTCTGCGACCAGATTGCGCGCTACGAGGATCTGCGCGAGGGCCGCGTCAGGAAGCGCGAGCTCGAGGGTCTTCGCGATCTCCCAACTGCGCTGATCGAGGCCCGGATTGCTGCCGGCCTGACCCAGAAGGCGCTGGCCGAGAGACTCGATGTCCAGGAGCAGCAGATCCAGCGCTGGGAGGCCAATCTCTACTCGGGGGTGGGCGTAGAGCGTCTGCAGGAGGTTGCGGACGCGATGGGGATGGGCGTGCGCGAGACGGTCAGTTACGCCGTTATGGCTTGAATTTCAGGCGGCAAAGATGATGTCTTCGGGGCAGCCAGATTCGGATGCGGTGTCAGCGCGTGCGGTTGTGCGTGGCAAGGTGCAGGGCGTGGGCTACCGCGACGCGGTGCTGCGCCGCGCGCGGCGGCTCGGCGTGATGGGTTGGGTGCGCAATGGGGAGGACGGCAGCGTGCTCATCCATGCCGAGGGCGCGGAGGCCGCGGTCGAGGAGCTGGTCGCGTTTCTTGGTGAGGGCCCGCCGGCTGCGCAGGTCAGCGAGGTCGCGAGCGAGCGGGTCAAGGTCGAGGGGCACGAGCAGTTCGCGGTCCGCGGCGTCAGCGCCGGGGTCTTCGTCGTTCAGGAGCATGCCGCCACCGCGCATCACTTCGACCTGCGCCTGGAGGTCGACGGGGCGATGCGCTCCTGGGCGGTGCCGAAGGGACCGTCGCTGGACCCCGCCGTCAAGCGCCTCGCGGTGCAGGTCGACGACCACTCGCTGTCCCACAACGACTTCGAGGGCAAGACCGACGGCGGCGGGGTGATCGTCTGGGACCGCGGCAACTACGAGCAGGGTGGGCGGGTCGCCTGGCCGGAGGCGCTCGAGCGCGGCCACGCCGTCTTCGTCCTGCACGGCGAGAAGCTGCGCGGCGGCTTCGCCCTGCAGCGCACCCGTTCCGGTGAGAAGCCCCAGTGGCTGCTGATCAAGCGCCGCGACGACGCGGCGCGCCCGGGCTCCGACGTGGTTGCTGAAGAGCCGCGCTCGGTGCTCGGCGGCAAGACCCTCGACGAGCTTTAGGCTGGCGGGACGATGGCGAAAGCGGACGGCTCCCCAACGGTCCTCTCCAGGAAGCAGTACGAAAAGCAGCTCGAGCATCTGCAGGAGGAGCTGGTGAAGCTGCAGGAATGGATCGTCCACTCCGGCCTGCGCGTGGCCGTGCTCTTCGAGGGGCGCGACACGGCGGGCAAGGGTGGGGTGATCAAGCGGATCGCCGAGAAGACCAACCCGCGCGTGGTGCGCACCGTCGCCCTCGGCACACCGACCGAGCGGGAGAGGACCGAGTGGTACTTCCAGCGCTACGTCGCCCACCTGCCGGCGGTCGGTGAAATGGTGCTCTTCGATCGCAGCTGGTACAACCGCGCCGGCATCGAGCGCGTGATGGGCTTCTGCACCGAGGAGGAGCACGAAGACTTCCTGCGCTCGGCCCCGACCTTCGAGCGGCTGCTGATGCGCTCCGGGCTGATCCTCGTCAAGTACTGGCTCTCGATCTCCGACGAGGAGCAGGAGCGTCGCTTCCAGGCGCGCATCGAGGACCCGGCCAAGCGGTGGAAGCTGAGCCCGATGGACCTCGAGGCGCGGGCGCGCTGGGTCGACTACGCCGAGGCCAAGGACGAGATGTTCGCCTACACCGACACCAAGGACTCGCCCTGGTTCGTGGTCGAGGCCGACGACAAGCGCACCGCTCGCCTCAACCTGATCAGCCACCTGCTCGAACAGATCCCCTACGAGCCGGTCTCCACCGAGAAGCTCGAGCTGCCGCCGCGCCAGGAGCGCGCCTACGTGCGGCCGCCGGCCGACACGCAGACCTTCGTGCCGACGCGCTTCGTGGTCGAGTAGCCGATGGCGCAGTTGAAGCTGACTGCGGTTTGCGCGTGGCTGTGACACTCGACGAGCTGGTGGTGGCGGACGGACCCGGCGCCTGGCGTGATTGTGGGTTTCAGGTCGACGGTGACATTTGCGTCGTCGGCGAGACGCGGATCCGGCTGGCTGGAGGCGAGGCGGGGGAAGGGCTGACGGGGTGGTCGCTGCGCGGCATCGAGGCGACTGAGCTGGATGGGCTGCCCACCGCGCGCTCCGACGTGCCGCCGCCTGCAGCGGCGCCGGCGCATGCCAACGGCGTCACGGCGCTCGACCACGTGGTGGTGATCAGCTCCGATCTCGATCGCACGGTTACCGCGCTTGTCGACGCCGGCCTCGACCTGCGCCGCATCCGCGAGCAGCCGACCCCGGCGGGCGCTCCGCGGCAGGCCTTCTTCCGGCTCGGCAGCGTCATCCTCGAGGTCGTGCAGGCGCCGCCGGAGGCGATCGAGCGGACCGGGGGAGACCGGCCCGCCTTCTTCTGGGGACTGGCCTTCCTCGCCCCCGACCTCGAGGCGTCCGTGGCCTCGCTTGGCGATCGGGTGAGCGAGATACGCGACGCCGTGCAGCCCGGCCGCCGCATCGCCACTCTGCGCCGCAGCGCCGGTCTGGCGGCGCCGATCGCGCTGATTACACCGGCGGCCAAGTAGCTGCGAGCTGCTCCTGTCGGCCTAAACCTCTATGCCCGGCCGCCAGCCATGCGATCGTGCGTCGTGACCCGGTCACGGTCGGAGCCAGCTGCTGGCCCGTCATCCATCTCCAACCGGCGCCGTGCTGCCGCCACTGCCACTGCTGAGGAGCGGCAGGCCTTGGCGATCGAGCCATCGGTGCGCTCGGGTGTGCGCTGCACCTCGAACTCGATCAGGCCGGCGCGGCGCAGCTTGGCGCGAGCATCCCGACCACTGTCGTCTGGCGCCGTATCCAGCGCCGCCTCCGCAGCTCGTTGCCGCCTGCAGGCCAGGCAGAAGTCGCCCTCGGCTGAGCTAACCCAGCTCTCAGGGAGCGGCGCCTGCTCGCCGTCGATCCGGCTCGTGGAGACGCCGCAACCACCGCAGGTCCACTTTTGGGCAGACAAAGTGATACATCGAAGGTAGCAGCCGGGCTGGTTGGCGCCGGTGGGATCAGCGACTCGTCGCGAATGTGGCGCTGGTGTAGGTGGCGCCTTCGGAGGTCGCCGCGGTGATCGTGTCGCTGTAGTTGCCGCTCGATTTGGCGGTGTAGGTGAACTGGGTCGACGATTCGGCGGCGCCGGAGCTGGGGAAGGTCAGCGTGCCGCCGGAGATCGTGCCGCCGCTGGAGGTGACTTTGGCGGCGTGTTTTTTGCCGATGTCGCTGACCGTGTTGCCGAAGCTGTCGGTGACGTTGACCCTGGCGAGGACTGTGCCGCTGTTGCCAAGTCCCGTCACCGAGCAGGTGGAGAGGCAGGTCGAGCCGAGCACGCCGGCGCTGACCGAGACGCCCGAGTAGGCGAGCTTGGAGGGGGAGGTGGGGTTGACCATCACGTCCAGCGGCGTCGCGTTGGAGATCGTGCCGTCGCTGACGACGATGCTCGCCGGCCCGGCCAGGCCGATTTTCATCACGCCGTTTTTCGAGGAGGAGACGCTGGCCACGCCGGAGCTGAAGTTGATCGCGGTTGGGGCGCCGAAGCTGACTGCGGTTTTCGAGCTGTCGACCACCGTTGGCAGCGACCCACTGGGGCTGGCTGAGGCGCCGGAGTAGGTGAGGGTCTTGGCGCCGGTGTAGTCCGTGGCGGTGTTGCCGTAGGGGTCGAGCGCGGTGGTCGTCAGGTTGTTGCCGGCGCCGGCCGTGGATGTGGCCGAGGCGGCGGCCAGGGTGAGCTGCGCGGCCGGCGCGGGGGAGACGGTCGCCGAGACCGTTGCGCTAGTCAGTGAGCCGTCGCTGACTTTGAGGCTGACCGAGCCGCTTTTGTAGAGCTTCATCACACCGTTTGCGGTGTTTTCGACGCTGGCCAGGCCGGCGTCGAAGGCGATCGTCGTCGCCGTGCCAAAGGCCAGCTCCGCGCCCGAGCTGTCGCTGACCGTGGGGGAGTTGCCCCCGGGGCTCGCGGTGGCGGTGGAGTAGGTGAGGCTCTTGGGACCGGTGTAGGCGGCCGCTTGGTTGCCGTAGGTGTCCGTGGCGGTGACCGTCAGGTTGTTCGCTTCGCCCGCCACCGGTTTGGTCGAGCTGACGCCAAGCGTGATTTTCGTCGCCGCGAGCGAGGCGACCGTGACCGCGAGCGAGGGCGAGCTGGAGATCGTGCCGTCGCTGACGTCGATGCTCGTCGGGCCGCTCTTGTAGAGCCTCATCACGCCGTTTTTGGTCGAGGAGGTGACGCTGGCCACGCCGGCGGTGAAGGTGATCGCGGTGGTCGAGCCGAAGGCGATCGCCGTCCCGGAGCTGTTGCTGACCGTCGGTTTCTGGCCGCTCGGGCTGGGGCCGGCGCCGGAGAAGGTGAGGCTCTTGGCGCCGGTGTAGGTGGTGACGGTCGCGTCGTTGGCGTCGCGGGCGGTGATCGTCAGGTTGTCGGTGGCGCCGGCGTTGGGCGTTGCTGCGGCCGCTTCGAGGTCGAGGTGG
>Ga0075325_1000018_pt1 | contig 16850 bp, 12 predicted proteins | sample MayberrySE_Catta_5_FD_120048 | JGI IMG/M metagenome (GOLD analysis project Ga0075325, IMG submission 120048) | Natural and restored wetland microbial communities from the San Francisco Bay, California, USA, that impact long-term carbon... | ecosystem: Environmental > Terrestrial > Soil >... | reverse complement strand
TCGTCCGTGGCAGCCAGGTCGAGCATTGGCTCAACGGCGTCGAGGTCGCAGCCTACCAGCTCGGCAGCACCGACTGGCAGGCGAGGGTCGCCGCCAGCAAGTTCCGAAAGTGGCCGGGGTACGGGCGTGCCGCGGCGGGACATATCGCCCTCCAGGATCACGGCGACCGGGTCGCCTACCGGAACATCAGGATCCGTACGCTCGCGCCACCGGAACGCTGAAGACGCCCGGTCGTGGGTGCCGAGGATCTGGATGGCCGGCTCCTCGTGCGCCATAATTGACCGACCTGCTCCATTCCCAGCTCCCCGACCGGCACCCCCCGACCCGTCCAGGAGGGACGTATGAGCGTGCAGCGCACCCGCGACGCGGTAGAGCGGTACCTGAATTCGGCCCATACCGATCTCAGCATGATGGCCGACGACGTTGTCTTCACCACGATGGCCACGGGTGACGAGCATCGGGGCGTCGAGGGAGTCAGACGGATGCTGCGTTACGTCTATCACGAGGCCTTCGAGGCGAAGGCGGAGACCCGGAACCGGATCTACGCCGAGAACAACGCCGTGCTCGAGGGCTACTTCGTGGGGAAGCATATCGGGACGTTTGCCGGCATCGAGGCCACCGGTCGCCAGGTGCGGGTGCCGCTCTGCGTGGTGTACGATCTCCAGGACGGCCGGATCGTCCGCGGACGGGTGTACCTCGAGGTTCCGGTGATGATGCAGCAGCTGGGCGCCGACAAGACCTAGGGCCGCAGCGCACGGAAGCATGCCCCTGCTCTCGGCCGCTACGCTGCTGTTCTTCGTCATGGATCCGCTCGGGAACGTGCCGCTGTTCCTCTCGGCCCTGCGCCCGGTGGATCCCTCACGCTACCTGGGCCGCTGAGATGGAAGTTCCAGGCTGAAACTCGGGGTGTCCCGAGCGCGTTAGGGTGGGCCTGGTGTCGTCCTCCTCAAGGAGCACCTATGACCTTCAAACCCGCTATCTGGCACCCGATAGCCCTCGCGCTCAGCGCACTGAACCTGGTCGGGGTCGGGTTCGCAGCCGGCGCGACCGAGCCGTGGCACGCAGGGATTCACGCGGTGCTGGGACTGGCGTTCTGGTCCTGGGCCCAGCGTCTTCGTCTTCCTCAGCCGATGGCCCTGGCTGGGGATCCTGAGCGGCTCGAGACCCTGGAGCTCGAGGTGGGTCAGATCCGGCGCGAGCTGGTGGAGGCGCAGGAGCGGTTGGACTTCACGGAGCGGATGCTGGCGCAGGGACGCGAGACGGGGCGACTGGACGTCGACCGGTAGGGCCGAGCGTGCTCAGGAGACTCGCGGCCGACGAGTCCCCCAGCGCCGCGAGGCGACCGGTCCGGGCCCCGGATTAGCGGACTGCTCCAGCGCTCCCTCCTCCGCTTCGTGGAACGGCGCGGCCAGCAGCTTCTCAATGTGATGGCCGGCGACCAGCACGAGCAGCGTGAAGGCCGACGCCAGCAGCGCGGTGCGCCAATGCCCCGCCCCGCAGGCCATCCCCAGTCCGGCCACGATCCAGATGGAGGCGGCGGTCGTGAGCCCACGGACTCGCTGGTCCGTGGTGTCGCGCAGGATGACCCCGCCCCCGAGAAAGCCGACGCCGGCGATGACCCCCTGAAGCACCCGGGTGACGGCACCCGGATCGTTCGGGGCCATCTCGATGCCGGTGTAGGTCATGAGCGCGGCGCCGAGGGAGACGAGCGCGTGAGTGCGGAGTCCGGCGGGCTTCTGGCGGAGACCGCGGTCGAGCCCAACGAGCCCCCCGATCGCGACGGCGGTGCCGAGGCGGAGGGCGGCGTCGAGGGTGTCGGGCAGGAACAGGGTCGGGAGCATGGGCTCGCCTCGAAGCGACGCGCTGGGATGGGAGGGGCCAGTTCAGCAATATGCGTACCGCGCCCTGGGCCTCGCCTTGGCGTTCCACCCAAGCACTGCGCCCCCGGCGACCGGTTTACCTCCGGTCACCGAGGGCGCGAGCGGCTCGCGCCTGCTGTCCGCCTCACTGCACCGCGTTCATCATGTCGAAGATCGGCAGGTACATCGCGATGACCATGCCGCCCACGATCACGCCCAGGATCACGATCATCGCCGGCTCCATGAGCGAGAGCAGCGCGCTCACGGCCACGTCCACCTCTTCGTCGTAGAAGTCCGCGATCTTGGAGAGCATCTCGTCCAGGCCGCCGGTCTGCTCACCTACGGCGATCATGCTGATCACCATCGGCGGGAAGACCTTGGACTTCTCCAGCGGCGCCGCGATGGTCTCACCGCCCGCGATGGACTGCCGGGACTCCATCACCGCATCGTGGATGACCCGGTTACCGGCGGTCTTGGCCGTGATCTCGAGGCCGTCCAGGATGGACACGCCCGAGCTCACCAGGGTGCCCAGCGTCCGGGTGAAGCGCGACACGGCCGACTTCCGCAGCAGGTCGCCCAGGACCGGTGCCTGGAGCAACATGCCGTCGATCTGCCGCCGTCCGTTCGCCGTGCTGTAGTACTGCCGGATCCCGAAGATCACCCCGCCGATTGCCAGGATCGCCATCCACCAGTAGTTGATCAGCGCGTTCGACATGCCGATCACGATCCGGGTGGGGAGCGGCAGCTCCATGCCGGCCGAGGCGAACATGCTCTCGAAGGTCGGAATCACGAACACGAGCAGCACGGCGATCGCGATAATCGCCACGCTGATGATGACGCCCGGGTAGACCATCGCGCCCTTCACCTTGCGCACCAGGGCGTCGTTCTTCTCCAGGAAGGTGGCCAGCCGGAGCAGAATGGTATCGAGGATACCGCCGGCCTCGCCCGCGGCGACCATGTTGACGTACAGGTCGGTGAAGGCCTTCGGATGCTTGGAGAACGCGTCCGCCAGGGTGTGGCCCGACTCGACGTCGTAGACCACGGCCTTGGTCACGTCCCTGAGCGCCTTGTTCTCGGTCTGCTGGGCCAGGATGTTCAGCGACTGCACCAGCGGCAGACCGGCGTTGATCATCGTCGCGAACTGCCGGGTGAAGATGACGATGTCGCGGGTCTTGATCCGCTGGGCGCCCAGGCTGAAGCTGATCTGCTTGGGGGCCTCGCGGACATTTACCAGGATGAGTCGGTTCTTGCGCAGGTAGGCGCTGACGTCGTCCTTGCTGGCGACGTCGAGCTGCCCCTTCTGGATCTGCCCGCTCGGCGCCCTCGCGGTGTATTCGAACATGGGCATGGTGAATCTCCTGAGATCAGTGCTCGGCGGTAGGGCGGTAGTCCCCGTCGCGCCCCGTCCGCCTACCGCCTTACCGCCTGAGTCCCCCGGTCAGCTTCTTCTCCCCGCCGCTGCCGTTCGCCGTCCCCATGTCCTGGTCCTCCATCGGCGTGACGCCGATCATCCGGAGGAACTCCTTGGGATCGTGGGACACCCGCTCGCACTCCTCCTGGACCACTTCACGGTTGGTGTAGAGCTGGAAGAGCGAGTCGTTCATCGTCTGCATGCCGTGCTTCTTGCCGGACTGCATGGCGGAGTAGATCTGGTGGATCTTGTCATCGCGGATCAGCGCGCGGATGGCCGGCGTGGCCACCATGATCTCGCACGCCATGGCCCGGCCGCGGCCGCGCGCCTTGGGCAACAGCGTCTGGGTGATCACGCCCTCGAGCACGAAGGCGAGCTGGGCCCGGACCTGGGACTGCTGATTGGACGGGAAGACGTCGATGATCCGGTTGATGGACTCCGCCGCCGAGTTGGTGTGCAGCGTGGCGAGCGCGAGGTGACCGGTCTCCGCGATGGTGAGCGCGGCGGCGATGGTCTCCAGGTCTCGCATCTCACCGACCAGGATGACGTCCGGGTCCTCACGCAGGGCGTACTTGAGCGCATTGGCGAAGCTCTTGGTGTCGGTACCGATCTCGCGCTGGTTGACGATGCAGGACTGGTGGCGGTGGATGAACTCGATCGGGTCTTCGACGGTGATGATGTGGCCCTTCCGCTCCTTGTTGATCTTGTCGATGATCGCGGCGAGCGTGGTGCTCTTGCCCGAGCCGGTCGGCCCGGTCACCAGAATGAGTCCCCGCGGCCGCTCCGCCAGCTTGGCGATGATCGGGGGCAGTCCAAGCTCTTGGAACGTCCGCACATTGAAGGGAATCATGCGGATTGCCATCGAGACGCAGCCCCGCTGCTTGTACACGTTGCCGCGGAACCGTGCCAGGTTCTGGATGCCGAAGGAGAAGTCCAGCTCGTCCTCGGTCTCGAACCGCTTCTTCTGGTTCTCGGTCAGGACCGAGTAGGCCAGATGGAGGGTGTCCTTCGGCGTCAGGACCTCGGTGACCGAGCTGTCCACGATGTCGCCGTCGACGCGCAGCTTGGGCCGCTCGCCGGTGGTGATGTGGAGGTCCGACGCCTCCTTCTGGATCATCTCCTCGAGCAGCGCCCGCAGATTGAAGCTCATCCGGCGGTCTCCTTGACGACTTCTTCGAGTGTGGTGACACCGCGCTCGATCTTCTTCATGCCGTCCATGCGCAGCGTGAGCATGCCTTCGGAGACCGCCTGATCGCGCAGCTCCGCGACCGAGGCACCCCGAAGGATCATCCGGCGGAGCTCCGGGCTCAGAGCCATGACTTCGTAGAGACCCGCCCGACCCTTGTACCCCGTACCGTTACAGGTCTCGCAGCCCGTGCCCTTCATGAACTGTAGGCCGCGCAGAACGTCAAGATCTGTGCCCAGAGGGTGCAATTCCTCGTCGGTGTATTTGTGCGAAGTCTTGCAGTCCTTGCAGACGCGTCGCACCAGCCGCTGGGCGACCACCAGGTTCACGGCGCTCGCCACGTTGAACGCCTCGATGCCCATATCGATCATACGGGTGATCGTGCTGGGCGCGTCGTTGGTGTGCAGCGTGGAGAGCACCAGGTGGCCGGTGAGCGCCGCCTTGATCGCGATGCCGCCCGTTTCCAGGTCGCGGATCTCGCCGATCATGATGATGTTCGGGTCCTGCCGCAGGAACGCCTTCAGCGCCGCCGCGAAGGTGAGCCCGATCTCGTTCCGCACCAGCACCTGGTTGATGCCCATCAGGTTGTACTCGACCGGGTCCTCCGCCGTCATGATGTTTACTTCCGGCGTGTTGATCCGGGACAGCGCCGAGTACAGCGTCGTCGTCTTGCCCGAGCCCGTCGGACCGGTGACCAGCACCATGCCGTACGGGTTCAGGATCGCGCGCATGAGATCCTTCTCCGCCTTCGGCTCGAACCCGAACTTGGTGAGGTCGAGCGTCAGGTTCCCCTTGTCGAGGATTCGGAGCACGATCTTCTCGCCGTACAGCACCGGCAGCGTGGACACGCGGAAGTCGATGACCCGGTTGCCCAGCTTCAGCTTGAGCCGGCCGTCCTGGGGCACCCGGCGCTCGGCGATGTTGAGCTGGGAGAGGATCTTCACCCGCGAGGTGAGGGCGGCCTTCATCTTGAGTGGGGGGCGCATGATCTCCAGCAGCGCACCGTCGATGCGGTAGCGCACCCGGATCTCGTGCTCGAACGGCTCGATGTGGATGTCGCTCGCGCCCCGCTTGACCGCGTCGATCAGCAACCCGTTGATCAGCTTGACGACCGGCGCGTCCTCGATCTGCGCCTGGGTGACCGTCTCCTCTTCCTGCTCCTCGACGACCTCGACGTCCTCCCCGCTGGCCTCCATATCCTTGAGGAGGCTCTGAAGCTCCTGCTGGTCGTTGGCGTAGTGCTTCTCAATGAGCGAGCGGAGAGTGAACTCGCCGGCCAGGACTGGGAACAGGTCGAACCGGGTGATGAACTTGAGGTCTTCCAGCAGGCCGAGGTCGGTGGGATCGGCCATCGCGACGGTGAGGGTGCGTCCCTCGCGCTTGAGCGGGAGGACCACGCCCTTGGTCGCCATGTCGGCGGGGACCAGCTTCAGGATTCGGGGGTCGACCTCGAAGCGGGACAGATCCACGGCGGGCATCCGACACTGCCGGGCGAGCACCTTGGTGATCTCCAGCTCGGGTACGAGGCCGAGCTTGACCAGGACATACCCCAGCCGGTGCTTGCTCGCCTTCTGCTCGGCCATGGCCGACGCGAGCTGCTCCCGCGTGAGGAGACCCTCGCGCAGCAGCACCTCGCTGAGTCGATCACCGTTGTTGCCGCTGGCCGCTACGGTCGCCATGGTCTCGCGGTTCGAGGACGTACGCCGGGAAATCACTGTGCAGTATCGGACGCCGGATCTGGTCGCTGAAGCCGAGGCGGCGGTCACTGGACCACCACTCGGTCGCGCAGCCGGTTGACGGCCGCGGGGCCCAGTCCCGGCACCCGCGAGAGCTCCTCCACCGAAGCGAACGGCCCGCGCGCCTCGCGCTCCTGCAAGATCGCCGCCGCGCGAGCAGGGCCGATGCCCGGCAGATTGTCGAGATCGGAAAGCGTGGCGGTATTGACGTTTACGGGAGGGGGCCGCCGGCCTTCCGGGGACTCGGGTAAGACCCCCCTGCCATGGGGTCCCGGTCGTGCGAACTGCCCGGATGCTGGCGTGAACGGGGGGGCCGCCGGACGGGAGAAGGTGAGGTGCGGGGCGATCGCGGCGAGCAGTGCGGGACCGATGCCGGGGACCCGATCGAGGGCATCGAGCGACCCGAACGGACCCTTGGCCTCCCGCTCGGCGACGATGGTCTTGGCCAGGCGCAAGCCCACCCTGGGCAGGCGGGCCAACTCCGCGGCGGTGGCCCGATCGGCATCGATGCGCTCGCCCGGCTCCAGGGGGCGGGCCAGAGCCATGACGCTGTCGCGGTGGGCCAGCGGCGATTTCGGCGGCAGCGCCGCGAGCAGCTCCACCTGCCCCGGAGGCTCGCCGGGGCGACCGACCCACCAGCGCACACCCTGACCGGCGAGACCCAGAGCGAGCAGCATGAGGAGGGCGCGGCGCTCGGTCGGCGACATGGGGGCATGGTAGGCGGCGGGGCGGGAGAAGCGGGCGGCGGAAACCCGCGGGCAGGAGCACTGTCATCCCGAGCGCAGCGAGGGATCCCTCGCTGCGCTCGGGATGACAGCACTAGCGCGATTCGCGCCGCACCAGCTCGACGGCCACGTCTCCCACGATCTGAAGGCTCTCTGCGCTCACCTTGTCGATCGTGTCGAACGGCGTATGGTGGGCGGGATAGTCGAAGTCCACCACGTCGATGGCCCGGATGCCGGCCTTCTGCAGCTCGATGTGATCGTCGGTCAGGATGTGCTTGGGAGTGTCCACGAAGATCTTGCCGTATCCCAGATCGCGCGCGGTCCCCCAGACGATGTTGACCACCTCGGGAGCACCCGTCACCGAGTTTCCCTCCTGGTAGATCTGCAGGTCCTTGTCGGCGATGAGGTCGAAGAGCACGCCGTAGAGCGGCTTCGGTCCAGGCGGCTGGTGGGCGGCGTAGTACCGGGCGCCGATCAGCACGTCGGTGTAGGGCTCGACGAACTCGCCGTAGTCCTCTCCATCCGTGAAGAGGAGGTCCACGCCGAGGGAGGGCGGGGGCGGCGAGCGCTTCAGCACGTCCATCACGCCGAGCAGGAGTGCCACGCCCGAGGCCCCGTCGTTCGCGCCGGTCACGGCGACGGACGAGTCGGTGGAGCGCGGGCCATCGGCCCTGGGACGGGTGTCCCAGTGCGCCAGAAACAGAATGCGCTGCTCCGCCGCGGGGTTGTAACGGGCGATCACGTTCTGGAGGGGCAGCGAATCGCCCGTCGCGGTGACGTGGGTCCAGCGCTGCACGATGACCGAATCGGCCCGCGCGCGCGCCATGCTGTCCAGCCACGCCGCCATGCGGCCGTGGCCTTCGGTGCCGGGGATCCGGAATCCGAACTCGAGCTGGCGCTCGATGTATCCGAATGCCGACGCACCGTCGAACTCGCGCGGCGGCTTCTTCTCCCCGCAGGCGGCGAGCACGAGCGCGAGCGCCGCCGCGATCGAAAGCAATCTCGGGATGATGGTCATGGCGCATGGACGAAAGCCCCCGCCCCGGCGCCTTGTCAACGATAGTCGCCGGCGAAGAGGGAGAGCTGGAAGGAGGCGAGGATCGAGATCTGGCTGGTGCGCCGGCTCAGGTGCCGCGCGTCGTTGAGCGAGTAGCCCACCTGGAGGCCCGCGGAGACGGTCTGGAGCAGATCGGTGTCGAGTCCGCCGCGCACCTCGTAGCGCGAGACGTCGGAGATCACGATGCAGTCCTCCTGGCCGCGCTGCTCCAGGCAGGTCAGCGCGTCCGTCGACGTGAAGTTGAGCGACGTTCGCACTTGCTTCCTCAGCCGGCTGAGCGACCGCGGCAGACGGAACGCGTAGTTGAGCGCGCCGCTCAGATCGTTCTGGTCCAGCTGGGTGTTGTTCCCGTTCGAGAGGCTGCTCTGGTCCAGCTCGCTGTACCCCAGCGTCAGCGACACGCCATTCCGGAAATTGAGCTGCGCGTCCGGGGTGATGGTGGACGACTCGATGGCGCTTCGCGCGCCGGCGTTCCCCTCCTGGTTCCCCTGCACCGAGTTGCCTTCGCGCCGCCGGAACCCCGTTCCGATGGCGAGCAGGGTCAGGGCGCCCCCGCGAAAGGTGTGACTCCAGCGAACGTTCCCCACCGGCCACTCGCGCTGCCTGGTCTCGGTCGGGAGGAAGGATCCGCCCACCCTCTGGAATCGCGTCGTGCGGGTGAGCGCGTGGGACAGGGTGAATGAGAATCCGAGCGGCAGGTCGGCGCCCGTCGCGAGGTTCGCGGTGCGGGCCTCGGAGGCCCCCAGAGCCGGGACGCCTTCCTGATGGAGATAGTTCTCCAGATTGCCGATCGCCAGCATGTACTTGAGGCTGGGCTCGAAGGTGGTGAGGTCGAAGGTCGAGGTGCGAGTGATGCGCGTGCTCAGGTCCACCGGCCGCACCCGCCCGAGCAGCCGGCCCAGGGAGCCGCTGTCGCCCGATGCTGCCCGGAACGCCTGGCCCAGGTCCACGGCGATGCCGATCTCGTTGGCGCGCGAGTTGTTGGTGGTCTTCGGCAGAATGAAGGCGCCGCTGTCGCCCTCGACTCGCACCGGATCGCGGCTGCTGAGCGTCCGCGAGAGGATGAAGCTGCTGCTGGTGAGGAACCGGGGCCGCAGCCAGGCGGTGAGCGTCGGGGTGAGGGCCAGGGCGGTCGAGAGGTTTCTATCGCGCTCCACGCCCACCGGGATGCCGAGGAAGAAGCGGCGGCTGTTGTAGGCCACCCGCCCGATCGTCGTCGAGTCGGGGTAGACCCGCAGGTCGCGGGTGCTGGTGAGGTCGCCGTTCAGGTTCAGCATCCCGACCGGCTGCCAGGTCAGTCCGGCCGAGTTGCGCCAGAGGTGGTTGAGCGCGAACGTCGGCGTGAGCAACAGGTCGTCGCTGCGCGCCACCGGATAGCGGAACGCGGTCGCGTTGGCCTCGTCCCGGTTGAGGCCGCTGGCGAAGCGGACGCGCGTCGGCACCAGGCTGAAGTCCGCGCGACTGAGCGACTTTCCCGCGTCGCCGGGGACGATGCCCGCGAGCCCGCCGAGCGGCAGCCGGAAGCCGCGCCGACGCAGGTTGAGCTGGTAGGTCAGGCCGAGCGCGTAGGTGCTGGAGCTCGCCTCGGACAGCTCGGTCTGCGCGCGGCCTCGGGTGTAGGCCCCGGTGAAGGCCAGCGGGTCGAGCAAGCCCCTGGTGACCCAGTTGGTGCCCTGACGACTTCGCCGGAGCGTCAAGGCGAGGGTGGTGCTCCAGGACTCCGGCTTGCGAAGGCCGGTGAGCGCTTCCCCCCGGAGATCGGTCCCGGTGAGCAGCTCCGGGTCCACGTTCTGGCGGGCGTGGCTCACCGTGAGCGGCATCGCCAGCCCGAACGAGGTGGGGAGGAATCGGTCGAGCCGGAGATTGCCCGTCATCAGGAGCGCGTCGGCGGCCCGGTAGGTCGGGTCCTGGCTGATCTGACGGAACTGGCTGCTCTGCCGGGTATAGGCGGCACTCAGGTTGCCCACGTCCGAGGCGGCGAGCCTGGTGTCGAGCGACATCGCGGTGCCGGTCTGCGACACCGGATCGCTCAGGCGGATGTCATCCACCCACAGCTCGACGAGGGGCACGGTCACGGCGGAGCCGACCCGGTAGATGCCGGCGGAGATCTCCTGCACCGCGGCGAGGTTGGGTGGGTTGATCCCGGGATCGGTGAGGTGGACGACGTAGGGCCCTTCACAGGCGACGTACGCCGCGGGGTTCTGGGTGCCGCACTCCGCCGCGCCGGAGGGAGGCTCGCCGGCGAGCCACCGGTTCTCCAGGTCCGCCCGCAGTCGCCGCCAGGTCTCGAGGTCGATGATCGCCTCGGGCTCCCAGGAGTCGGTCCGGGCGGACGCCCGGAACAGGTAGAAGTTGTCGTCGTCGCTGCCCAGCTTGACGAAGGCCTCGAGATCGTGCTCCGCCCATCCCGCTCCGCGGCCGCGCAGCCACACCCTGAGCGTCCGATAGGTCAACAAGTTCTGCGGCCCCGCCGGGAAGCGGAGATAGGCCTCGGCACGCTCGCCCTGGCGGAGGTCCTCTCCCAGGATGCGGAGGCTGCGCTCGTTGATCTGGGTGCCGCCGGACTGCTGGTCGCCGCCCACCGTCTGGACCTGGTCGGCGACGCCGGGAGGCGACTGGTAGTCGAGGTCGCGGTCCTCGGTGCTCACGATGCTGACCGACACCTCGCCGTGCGGCTCGCCCAGCGAGCCGCCGAGGCCGAGGATCGGGGTGTCGGAGCGGCGGGTCCACGGCGAGCCAAGGAAGCGCATGCGCGCCATCGCCAGCTTGGCGACGATGTCGGGATCTCCGGCATCCGGCGGGGTCGCCAGCGTGATCCGCATGTGCTTCACCAGGCGCATGCTCGGCGTGCCGATGGTGTCGGTCGGCGTGCGGAGCGGGATGCGGTAGAGCCGCCAGGTGGCCGTGCGGCCCTGCGCGTCGCGCTGGGTGACGCCATCCCGCACGTGGTAGTCGCCCCGGGCGAGATCCACCACGTAGCGGAAGACGTCCTCGCCCGTGCCGGCGGCGTTGAGCAGCTGGTCGCCGTCGAGGTCCTCGGTGTCGAGCACTCCGTTGCCGCGGGTACAGCGGGCGCTGAGGTCGCCCCATGGGAAGATGAGCAGCCCCTCGTCCAGCGTGCGGGAGCAGAGCTCCAGCTCGCCGATGGGGCCGCCGGGAACCTCGAAGATGGGAGGGCGGTCGCCGAGGATGCCGATGTCGTCCACTTCCGCGTTGAAGATGCCGACGTCGGTGCGCTCGGTATCGAGCTCGCCCAGGCCGACCAGCTGGCGTCCGGTGAAGACGGTGTCGGCACCGTTCACGGTCATCGTGTCGGGCGCGAGGGCGATGGCGTCCTCGCTCACCGTGCCGAGATCGACCACGATACGGAGTCGGGCGAGGCTGGCTGAATCACCCGGCGGCTCGAGGGCCCAGAACTCGAGGAACTCGTTGCGGGTGAGGTCGAGGCCGGTAGTGCTGAGCCCGGTCACCATCGTGCGCCATCGGGGAGCGAAGTCCCGCCTCGGCTGCGACCAGCGCGAGCTGTTGTCGCGCTGGACGACGCCGCCCGCCGTGTCGGCGTGCAGCGTCAGGTAGAGCACGTCCTCGGGCTGCTCGCCCCGGCCCGCCAGCCGGATGAACGGGTCGATGTCCTGCGGTCGAATCTCGATCGGTCTGGGATCGACGGAGGAGATCGGCACCAGGCTTTGCCAGACCAGCTGCACCGCGTCGGCGGGGTCGAACGCGGAGAAGCCGATGTCCTCCAGGCCCACGGCTTCCTGCGGCGCGCTGCCGAACTCCCACTCCGCCTCTCGCATGGGAATCTGCAGTCCCGCCTCCGACTCGAACTCCTCCAGGTACGCCTCGCCCGAGCGGTTGGGATCCGGCTTGCTGAAGGCGACCTCGGCATTGACGTCGATGACCGATGGCGCAGTCGTCGGACTGGAGGTGAGGCTGTTGAGGAACCGGGTGATCCCCTGGGGACGGAACTGCAGCTGAGTGTTGGCCCCTCCGATGAGGTTCGCCGTGGCCTCAAATCCGAGCGCCGGGCGGTTGAAGGCGCTCTGCTCCCGCTGATAGAGCCCGATCAGGTTGATCGAGCTCCGATCGCCCAGCGCGTAGCGGGTGGACATGCCGAGGATCGTCGTCGGGGCCACGGCGAAGATCCCGCGCTCCTCGAAGCGCGCCTGTACCTGGGCACTCCCCTGCCCGAAGAGCTCGTCCGGGTTGATGAAGCTGACCTGGCCGACGTCGTACGAGATCCGGTAGTCCACGTCGCGCACCAGCTTCCGGCCGCCGACGTAGAGCTGCTCGCTGCCGTCGCGGATCTGGAGGGCGTTGAGGTTGAGGCTGGAACGGTCGCCTCCGCCCGAGGCGTTGTACCGCAGCCGCAGCGAGAACTTGGCCGTGGGCCCTTCGGTCAGCAGCAGGTAGACCGGCGTGCGGTAGAGCGAGTCCGAGATCTCGGCGGGCGAGAGCTTGCTCGGGTCGGCGAACGGCTCGAGATGGGGGAAGACGATGAAGCGGTCGCTCACCACATTCGTGGCCTCGGGATCCCGCGCGCGGGGCCAGAGGCGATTCTCGCGGTCGAACACTACGGGGTCATTCGGCACCGAGAGGCCGAGCTGCTGGAGGTAGGTCTGAGCCGAGCCCGTGACCGGCCGCTCGGAGCGGTTGAGGGTGATGCCGACTTCCAGCGAGGTGACGTCAAGGTCCGCGCCGGCGACGCGGTACACGTTCCGCATCTCGTACCGGAAGGTGCGCCGGGTCTGGTTCTGCTGCGGCTCGGCGATGAGCTCGAGGACGTCGTTGGAGCCGGGGCCCTGGTCCACCTGGGGAAAGGTGCCGATCGTGGTTCCCGCGGCGGTCCGGAAGCTGGTGGCGAGATAGTCGTTCTGATCCAGCTTGTTGGCGAGCACCACCCAGAGACCCGAGTCGTCGAGGTAGTAGTCGGTGCCCTGGATCAGGAGCTCCCAGCGCACCGGCGCCAGCGGCTCCTGGCCGTCCCCCCGCCGCGCCGAGGCGGTGATCCCGCCCAGGTTGGGATTGACGCCGCTGCTGCCGCTCGCCGCCCGGTAGCGGTAGAGCCGCACCTCGGTCGGGCGGTAAGTGGCCGGGATCGTCGCGGGATCGAGCTCCAGGATGTCCACCGAGGGCGCACCGGGCACGCTGTCCGGGTCCACCACCCAGAAGAACCGGCCGGCCTCGAAGTCGAGGTCGCGAGCCTGGCGGTCCTGCGCCTGGCTGGTGGTCTGGCCGATGGTGTAGCTCCGTTCGGCCATGACGCTCCCCTTCTGGGTGGCGGCGAGCGTCTGGAGCTGGAGCGGGCCGAAGTCGAAGACCGCGTTGACGCCAAAGTTGTTGGCCGGCACCGCCGCGGTGATGAAGCGCGAAGCCGGCGGCTGGAAGAGGACGGTGCCCACGTCCACCCGCCGGACGATCTCGTCCTGGAGCCCCTCGTAATAGACCTGGAACTCGTTGGTGCTGGTGTACTCGCGCTCGGTGTCGAAGTCCACGTTGACGTGGACCCTCCGCCCCAGCACGCCCGTGGATCGGATGTTGACCTGGTTGTCCAGGCTGGGGGTGCGGAAGGTACCCCGGCAGCCCGAGGACGGGTCCACCGAGAGCGCGGGGGTGCATTGCTCCTCGCGGACGCGGTCCGTCCTGATCTCCAGACGCGCCTGACCGTCGAGGGCGAGATCCGCGTACTTCGTGGGGATGCCGAGCGGGTTGCGCCGCTCGCCGGGGAGCCCCCCCTGAAGTGAGTCAGCGGCCTGGAACGGCGTGCCGTAGAGCGTCGCCAGCCGGAGACCCACGGCACGCACAGTGCGGTCCCTGGCCAGCGTCGCGTCCAGGGTGCTGTCGAAGGCCGCGAGCCGCAACGCCGGCGTGCTCCGCGGCGCCCCCATCCAGGGGGCCCGGAGTACGGCGGGCTGTTGCAGCTGGAGCGCCGGCTGACCGAAACCGAGGCGAAGCCCAAGCCCCGTGGTGTCCGACTGTGCCGCGACGACCTGGGGCAGCACGAGCAGGCAGCCCAGGGCGACCAGAATGCGTGTCACTCTATGGAGTCGATGCGGGGCTTGGGGAGCGTAGAGTTCCCGGAATATACCTCCAGGCACGCCTTCAACAACCCCTTACGAGTAATTAAGTTAGCTGACGTGCGACTGCTCAGGTGGTACCTCCTCCGCCAGCTGGCGGCCCCCTTCCTCTTCGCGCTCTCGGCGCTGACCAGCATCATGCTGCTGAGCCAGATCGCGAAGAAATTCGGGTCGCTGGTGGGCAAGGGCCTGCCCTGGACGGTGATCGCCGAAGTCTTCGCCCTCAGCATCCCGTTCATCGTGGCCATGACCCTGCCGATGGCGGTGCTGCTGGCGGTGCTCTACGCCTTCAGCCACCTGGCCGCCGACAACGAGATCACGGCCATGCGGGCGAGCGGGATCAGCGTGTACCAGTTCCTGCTCCCGGTGTTTGCCTGGGGCGTGTTCATGTCGGCCTTCAATTTCGCCTTCGTGGACCAGGTGCTCCCCCGGAGCAACGCCCGACTCCGGAGCCTGCTGATCGACATCGGACGGAAGAAGCCCACCTTCGAGCTGCAGGAGCAGGTCATCAACGAGGTTCCGCCCTCGCAGTACTTCCTCCGAGCCAACCGGATCGACGCCGCCACGGGGCGACTCCGGGAAGTCACCATCTACGACATGGGCGGAGACGCCAACCGCCGGATCATCTACGCCGACAGCGGGCTGATGGCCTACGCGGAGGGACAGACCGACCTGAGCCTCAGGCTCTTCGACGGGAGCATCCACCAGTTCCGCCCGACCGACCCTTCGGGGTTCCAGCTGACCTATTTCCGGGTCAACGACATCCGGGTCAAGAACGTGTTCGACGAGCTCCAGCGGAATACCGGGGAGTCCATCCGGGGCGATCGGGAGATGAGCACTTGCGAGATGCTCTCGGTGATCCGCGAGGCCGACCAGGAAGAGAGCGAGGCGCGTCGGGACCGTCGGGACCTCCTGCGCGACGACCTGCGAGCCCTCCTGGCGCTCCCCCCGCTCCCCGACGACGACACCCCGCCCGGTCCGAAGCCACTGCCGGCCTACTGTGGCTGGATGGAGCGGGTGCAGGCGCTCGTCCTTCCGAGGACGGCGGAAGCCCAGAGTTCCACACAGGGGACCGTCCAGGGTACCCCGGGCCGGAAGCCTGGGCAGGGTAAGACCCCGGCCCAGGCGCGGCCGCGTCCCGGGCGGCCATCCGGCCCAATGGCGCCCCGGCCGACCCCACCCCGGAGACTCCACGGACCGTCGCTTTCCAACTGGTCGCTGACCGCGACCGCGATCGACCGGGGGCAGGATGCCCAGCGGCGCGCCGCGCGCTACGCGGTCGAGGTCCACAAGAAGTGGGCGATCAGCACGGCCTGCATGTCCTTCGTGATCATCGGGATCGTGATGGCACTCCGGTTCCCCCGCGGGGGGATAGGGCTGGTGATCGGCGGCGGCCTCCTGGTGTTCTCCATCCACTATGTCGGGCTGACCGCCGGCGAGAGCCTTGCGGACCGAGGGCTGGTGGCGCCCTGGACGGCCATGTGGACGCCCAACATCGTGCTGACGATCCTCGGATTGATCGGGCTCTACCGTGTGCGACGTGAGACGGGCTCCACCCGCGGCGGCGACTTCCAGGAGGTGCTGGACGGGATCTGGCACCTGTGGCGACGGATGGGTCATCGTCGGCCGGCGGTCAGCCGCCTGGGACTGAGGAAAGAGTCGGCATGAGGGCGATGAGCACGCTGGACCGCTACGTCCTCGCGAGCTGGGTACGCATCTTCGTGTTGACCGCGCTCGGCCTCCCGATCGTCTCGATCCTGATCAACCTCACCGACACCCTGAACCGACTGCTCGACCGCGGGCTCACCATGCGGGAGATCGCGGTGAGCTACGTGTACTCGATTCCGGAGAACATGTTCATCGTCATGCCGGCTGCCGTCCTGTTGGCCACGGTCTTCACGGTGGGCGCCATGGGCCGGCACTCCGAGCTGACCGCGGCGAAGGCGGGAGGCCAGAGCTTCCATCGTCTGATGCTGCCTGTGTTCGTGGCGGCGGCGCTCGCCTCGGTGCTGGCGTTCGTGGTGGGGGAGCTGGCGCCGGGAGCGACCGCGAAGCAGCTGGAGCTGCAGAAGGCGAAGGCGGCACGCCCCACCCGGACCCGCTACAACTTCGTCTACCGCGGCGACCTTGGCTGGGTGTACACCATCCGGTCGCTCGACGTGGCCAACCGTCAGCTCAAGCAGGTCATGTTCGAGCGCGAGGGATCGGGCCCCGAGTATCCGGGGCTGGTGATCACGGCGGACAGCGCCAGCTGGGACGACTCCTCCCGAGCCTGGCGGGTGCGGAACGGCGCGAGCCGGGTGATTGCTGGTCCCGGCAAGGAGGCCATGTTCAACTTCAACACCATGCGGCTCCGGGCGCTCACCCAATCGCCGGCGGACCTGCTGGCCGAGGCGAAGGCACCCGACGAGATGCGGTACGCCGAGCTGGGCCGCTACATCGAGGCGCTGCGCCGCTCCGGAAACGACGCCAACAAGCTGATCGTGGAGCGGGCCCTCAAGGTGGCGATCCCGGTCACCTGCTTCATCATCGCCATCTTCGGCGCGCCCTTGGCGATCACCAACCCGCGGGCCGGTGCGGCCGTCGGGATCGCGATCAGCCTGGGGACGACCGTCCTGTTTCTGCTCCTCACCCAGATCATGAAGGCGGTGGGGGCGGGTGGTGTGGTGGATCCGATCGTAGCGGCGTGGATGCCGAATGTCGTCTTTGCCTTCGCGGCGCTCTGGCTCATCGTGCGGGTGAGGACGTGAGGTAGGTCGGACCGCCGCCTTACCGCCTTACCGCCTTCCCACTTTCCCG
>Ga0075325_1000017_pt1 | contig 16929 bp, 17 predicted proteins | sample MayberrySE_Catta_5_FD_120048 | JGI IMG/M metagenome (GOLD analysis project Ga0075325, IMG submission 120048) | Natural and restored wetland microbial communities from the San Francisco Bay, California, USA, that impact long-term carbon... | ecosystem: Environmental > Terrestrial > Soil >... | reverse complement strand
GATATAAATGAACTAATTGTTACCACGACTCCAAAGGTTACAAGAGAGACCCTACAAAAGCTCATGAATGCCGAAAAGATGTCTGAGTCGGCTTCGGAGTTAGGTGATACGGTCTATAGAGAAATCATTCCTCAGAATGTATCCGACGATATTGATATTATTATGCAATTAGAGGCGGGCTTTGAAGGGATAAGTTTGAAACGGGTATTTAGTGCGTTTAGATCGGTTTTCAGTGTTGCCATCATGCTTGCAGCATTAAAGCTCATAATGATAGAAATAAGGAATCTATCAGCAATTATTTCAGGTGTGGAACAGAAGGTGCCTCACGATTTAATAGTATCTAGGCTTGTAACACCTGATTGAGCCTTCGTGTGCTGGAACAGTTTGAGTCCAAAGGATCACACAATCACAATTAACTAAGTTTAGATGCTCTAATTTTTAAAACCTTCGACTCATTCGCGTAGATGAGTAAATAGTGGTACGAGCGGATGAGCAAAAGGAACACTTTTTTCACCTTCTCTATTGAAACCCACCATTACGACCCGACCTAGCAGGGATCTGTGCAGTTCTTTTACTACTTCTTGTTCTTTTAGTGGCCCGTAAACTTGAAAGAAATATTTCTCATTGTGAAATGAAATGTGCTGTATGATCGAGTCTGTGACAATAACTGGGTCTTTATACAGTTTTTCTGATGTAGCCCGTTCCCTCATCTCTACGGTGATTTGTAACTGTCGTTTCAAGTATTTACTTCTTGTAAAATTGGAATCTATTGATAACACATTAGTTTTATACTGAACAACCGCCTTGTCGAATTCGCGTACTGTCTTGCCACATAATTGCAAGATCTGTGCTGTTTCTAATTCAGAAGATATCCCCCTTTGCTTTCCAAAGATATAAAACAGCCCAATAATCTCCTCTGCCGAGATATAGGGAAAGTCTTTTTTACCTGCCAAAAATGCCTTAATTCTTTCAGGAAGATCTTCTGGGAAAAGCAGACCCATGTAAGAATTGGCAAACGCCGTCAACGTAGCATTTGGATTTCTTGGCAAACACGTTTATACATTGCCCCACATGTTACAACTAGAATCATGTCTGCAACAAATTCTGAGAATGCTAATGTTCATATCATAGTCCATGGAAGAATGGCCTTATTTGAAAAAGTTAAAAATCTATTGGGGAAGAAAGGCTTTGACATCCAGAAGATGAAACTGGCAAGCTTAGAGGAGGCAGGCAAGACAGGGGAATATGTCGCTATGCTATGGCCTCCATGGGATCCTAAGGAAATAATCTTAAGCGAGATCACAAATCTGCCCGAATCTTCTGATCAGAGTCGGCCAGCGACTTCAATGGCGATGGGTGCATGGTCAACAGTAGGACAGAAAGAGATCTCTAGAATAGATATAAGTTAAGGTTGAAACAATCTCCGCTAGCCTTACCTTGAATCAGTCAACTGTCAACTTTGGGTTGAATTGATGCATTTCTATAGCCGTGACTAAAGTCTGGGTCATATACCTTCGAAAATTGGTAACCTGTTGGTTTGACTACGTTACCAACAATAAACAGCGCGGTCTTGGTTATGCGTGCTTTTTGAGTTTTGATTGCAATGTCTGCTAGATTCCCTGTAATAATGACTTCATCCTCCCAAGTAGCTCTGTAAACAACCGCAGCCGGAGTATCAAAAGTATATACTCCTCCTTCCAACAACTGTCGAACTATTTCCTTAATCAAGTGAACACTTAGATAAAAGCCCATAGTTGAACCATGTGTTGCAAGTTTGGAGATCTTTTCTCTTTCAGGAACAGGAGTCCTGAGCTCTGCTCTTGTAATAATTATGGTCTGAGTATTTCCGGGTAGCGTTAATTCCATATTCAAAGATGCAGCAGCTCCTAAGAGAGAAGTAACTCCAGGAATCATTTTACAAGTTATTCCATCTGCCTGCAACTTGTCGACTTGTTCTTTAGTAGCACCATAAATGTTCGGATCCCCGTCATGCAACCTCATAACAAGCTGACCAGCCCAAGAAGCATCTCTCAATATTTTATAAATTTTTTCTCTATCTATTAAAGAGGCGTCGTACAAGCTTGCGTTCTTTTTCGCACACTGAAGTAATTTTGGATTTAATAAGGAGCCTGAATAGACAATTGTATCCGCTTTAGACAGTAGATTTTTTGCCTTCACCGTAATAAGTTCAGGATCTCCAGGGCCTGAGCCGGCGAAAAATACGACAGGTTGACGTGCTCTCTTCTGGATCATTTCTTTTTCACAACCATAATGGAAAAATACTTTTCTCCTGTCTCGGTAACATCTTGCAATTCTCGTAGTTGAGAAGTCTTAATTGATTGTTCATCGATTGAGACGTCCTGAGCTATGGTTACCATAGAATCATTACCGAATCCAGCTTGCGGCAATATGCGTATTACCTTACCGAAATATCTTCCATCTTTTAGAAAAATTACAGTATCACACGTGCTCGCCGTATTTCTTACTCTTTCGATGTCATAGCATGCTGGAATTATACCCACTGTCTGCTCTCCCTCAGCTAGACTCAATTTCGCCTCGGCAGCAAAAGAGAATATAGAAGTTATGCCGGGAATGATTTCGATCTCTATATCTCGGAAACTTTCCTTAAATTCTTTGAGGACATAAGCCCATGTGCTATACAGAGATGGATCCCCAACGGTTAGATAAACCACCTTCTTCCCTGAATAGACCGATTCGGCGATCTCAGAGGCGTTTTTCTTCCAATAACTTACCAATGCTTCTTTATCTTTTTTCATCGGAAAAATCAACGTTCTAACACTTTGGTCTTGTCTGTTGATATATCTATCAACTACCCCAATAGCTATGCTCGGTTTTCCTTCCCTTGAGGTTGGACCGAATATAATGTCTGCCGATTTCAACCTATCCAACGCTTTAATTGTGAGTAGCTCTGGATCTCCCGGCCCACATCCAATACAAGAAAGCCTCATTTTTCAAAAATGGGCCCAGCAGTAATTTAAGTTACGCTCTGGATTGATGCAAAAATCAATCGAGAACTTGAGCACGTTGCAATTATTTCGTGTTTTAGTCGAGTACAACAACGACAGGAGCATCAGATATAGAATACAAATTCTTTATTTTAATGGGCATTTATGCTGGATACTGTAGATCTAGGACGATGGTTTGGTTGCCGAGATTATTAGAACGGGGTTTCTCGCCAACATCATGGTTCCAGTCGTTACTTTTCTTGATTTTGAAATTATGACCTGTGTGACATCTACCTCTTCAAGATCCGCACTATAAATTGTAGTCAATGCCTCATATGCCGATTCTATCAATATGGTATTAATAACCAACCGACCATTCTCTTGCAATTTTCCTATTCCCATTTCGATAATTTTTCTTGTGTTGTTCCACGTTCCGCCAACAACTATGGAATTTACCTGCGGAAGTCTTGGAAGTGCATCTTGCGCATCAGATAGTATGACCTCGGCATTAAAGCTAAATCGTCTCAGGTTCAACCTCGTTAATTCTACTGCCTTTTCATCGAAATCAATCGCATAGACGACCCCTCCTCTGATCTGATTGCAGATTTCAACGGTCAGGCTACCGCTACCACAGCCAACATCAATGGCAGAAAAGCCTTTCTTTAGCCTCAACTTGGAGATTGTTAGCGCTCTAACTTCTTCCTTTGTTATAGGAACCTGCTCGGATCTCTCGAACAGCTCATTAGGGATCCCTGGGGTATCAAATTCCCAATGCAATTTGCCAAAACTTTGGCATCTTCCCTTATTTTAACCTGCGAGACCCTGATGTAATCCTGTATAAACAAAGATCATAAACATCAATAGGAGGAATATAAAGGGAAAAATGCCGTTAGTTGCAAGCTTCTTCCTTTGTGTTTTTTGAACTGTCCGACCAATTTTTCTAGATAAACCGTACGATAGCAAATAAAAGAACAAACCGATAAGTATGACAATGCCTATTGTCGTCCCTTGATCGGTACCTGGTGTTATTATTAGACCTGCCATGATTCCCCCAATGACACCAAGAACTGCACGCAAATAATAAATTCTATCGAACATGTCCAATCTATCGACGATGTACAATGCGATTATTACAGTCTTGAAGCACCCTGGTTTAATTCCTTACGGTTAGCGTGGAAAAGTGTTATAATTGGTTGTTGATAGAGTCACGATGAAGAGCATGGAACTATCGGGTCTCGAGTTGCACTGCCTAATTGAAGATATCAATCATAAACTAAATCAAGGATATTACGTAGGCAGTATATCCAGTATTTCAAGAAATTCATTTTCCCTGAAAATGCGCCATCCTAATCTCCCTGATGTTATTTTGCTTCTTTCTACAACTGGAATATGGATCACAAAGATGAACTTCCGTACTTTCGAAGACAGTCCCATTATTAGTAGTATGAAATCAGAAATAGAGAGAGCAAAGTTAGAGAGCATAGAACAGGTAGGAGATGAGCGTGTAGCCTACCTCAAGTTTAGACACCTTGATGGCCGTTTGAGAGTCCTAGTTGCAGAATTCTTTCGTAAGGGAAACGTAATAGTATGCGACGAAAATAATATGATAATTACAATTCTAAATCCTGTTGAGGTTAGACATAGAATACTTAGAACAGGTATGATTTACCAGTCACCTCCACCACGGGGCATTAACATATTTGATCTCTCAATCGGTGATTTATTGGATTTGCATGACAAGGAGCTGGACCAGAACATGGAGGTTGAGAAGTGGCTTGGCAGGAATGTTTCGCTATCTAAAAAATACACCGAAGAAATAGTTACCAGGGCCAAAATGAAGCACAGGAAACTAAGTGATACAACCAATGAAGACATAGAAATACTCTTTGAATTGACAAGAAAGCTTGTATTTGACGTATGTTCACCATCGACACATACACCATTAGTGGTTTTAGACAATACTGGTCGTCCGGCAAATGTAATACCCTTTCGATTGGAATCAATCTCAGAGGAAGCAGCATATGTTCCCTATGAGACTCTGATGGAAGCTGTGGACGCTATTTTTAGTGAATTATTAAAGGAAGAGGGTTCAGGCACGCGTACAGTTGAATTAGATAACAAAATTGCTGTTCTAGAACATGACTACGATCAACAGAATAAAGCCGAGACGGAAGTGATTGAGAAGTCTAATGCAATCAGGAAGCTGGCACAGGAACTGATGACCCTTTCTAATGCTGTGACTGATATCCAAGACAAATCCTTATCTTCAGCTCTGGAAAAAAACTCCTCGAAGATCGTTATCATTGCAGGCAGAAAATTTCTTGAAGTAGTCGATGAATCTGTACCTTTCGATCCTTGCCTTCCAAGAACTTCCTCGTTGTTGTTTGATAGAGCAAAGGAATTGGAAAGGGGTTGTCAATCAATTAGAAATGCCAAATCTAAACTCGTTGAACAAATGCAAGACCTACGAAGAAAAGCTGACGTATTACAAAAGAAAGCAGCAGTAAAACTTCAAGTTGAAAAAGAGTGGTTTGAAAGATACAGGTGGTTTATAGGCAGTGAGGGGCTTTTGTGCATCGGAGGAAGAGATGCCTCATCAAATTCCGCAATTATACGGAAGCATTTAACGGATCAAGATTTGGTATTTCATGCCGAAGTCCATGGATCGCCATTCTTCATCGTCAAGAATGTACCAAGCAGTGGTGCCGAACAAATCAACATAAGTCTTTTGGAAGCAGCTCAGGCAACGGTATCGTTTAGTAGGGCTTGGAAGGACGGATTGTCAGTTGCTGACGCTTATTGGGTCTTTCCAGAACAGGTAAAGAAAGGAGCTCCCACCGGACAATTTCTTCCTAAAGGTTCCTTTGTAATACAAGGAAAGAGGAACTTTATCAAGGGGATTGAGATTAGGCTGGCTTTGGGTGTTATCGTCATGGAAAAAAAATATGCCTTAATGTGTGGTCCTCAGGAAGCAGTAAAAAAGAAATCTATCGCATATTGCGTATTATTACCAGGTGGAAATGATCCAACCAGTATGGCTAAAAAGTTTAAACAGGAGATGGTGGGCTCATGCTCTAACATTTCTGAAGACTTCAAGGACCTCTTAGAGTATCTCAAGTCGCTTTCAATGGACGAGATTATAAAGGCCATTCCTCACGGCCAATCAAAGATACTAATTACAAAAAAAGGCGATCTGCTAGCCCGAGCGGTGGGAGAAGTGCATTCCTAATTGAAAATGTTATACATGTCATAACAACTCAAATCTGCAAATTGACAGTTCTCAGTCCCAGCAAAGTAATTAAGTAAATCATAGTCTTCATCTATTGTGGCCGAAAGGGATTCCATAAGTAAGCACCGGGATGCAAATATGACTACTAGGGTTCTTGTGAGGGATATCATGAATAGTACAGTTGTGTCTTGTCATCCTGACGACTCCGTGAATGAAATCGCAAAGAGAATGAATGACGAGAAAATAGGCAGCATAGTCATCATGAGGAATGAAAATCCGGTAGGAATTGTTACAGATTGGGACATAGTAACAACTACGGTTGTTCAGGATGTCAAACCTAGTATGAAGAAAGGATCGGACATTATGAAGCAGCTTCATACTATTGAAGGAGAAGAGAGTGTTACCGAAGCAGCTAGGCAGCTAAGGCAAAAGAACATCAAAAGGTTGGGTGTGGTCTACAAAGGAAGGCTGGTAGGCATAATATCTGCGTCAGACGTTATCGCCGTCACTCCAGAATTGGTCGATGTTGTGTCCGAGAAGGCTTCGCTGATCAGAGGGGAAATTGGTCGGCCCATAGGCAATGTATCAGGATATTGTGATGAATGTGGCGAGTGGTCTGATTTATTGCAGTACGTTCAAGGAACTTTCACATGTGAAGAGTGTAGAGGCGAAGCAGCAGCCGTTTAATGGTCTAGCCTTTTTTGCGGATTCGATGCACGGAAGTTTGGCTCGGAAGCTTAGGATATTCGGAATAGATACAGCTTATAGCAGTTCAATTGCCGATGAACATATACTCAACTATTGTAGTATTCAGCGACGAATCCTTTTAACATCAGATAAGGAATTGTTCAAGAGATCTTTGAAAAAAAGAATTGGAAGCGTACATTTGCAAGGTCTTACAGATAAGGCAAATATGGTAAGAATCTTTGTTGAATGCAATATTAAGAATATATTGTATGATTCAGCATCTGCAAGATGTCCCATATGCAATCTAGAACTAGAAAAGAAAGCGAAAAAAGAGTTAGGTGATCTCTATAACATAATCCCTCCAAAATCGTATCTTTTGAATTCTAATTTTTATCAATGTAAGGGGTGTAAGAAAGTGTACTGGGAAGGGAGCCATAAAGCAGCACTAGACTCTCTAGCCGAATCAATCAATCAAGAGTTGTACACGATTTCTTGCATCCCTACTTGAAAATACATTCGTTTACTAGATGCACCATTCTCTGTCAATATTGAGCATGACAATGAAAAATAGCAAAAGGTTAAAATCACGTATGCCGAAGAACTTCAGACCATAATGAGTTCATCCTCGCCGCTAGAGAGGACTATTGATAAGGTTTTATCGCAAAAGGAGAGTGAACTAATTTCAAAAATAGACTCTGCCCATCAGGAATCTCTAAGAAATCTGGATTCTTCTAAAAGTAAACTCAATTCTGAATACTTGGCGATAATTGAAAATGCAAGGAAGCAGGCTGAAAATCTCAAGCGGCAAATCGTTGGTTCAAGTAGACTGTCTGCGAGGAATAATCAGCTTATCCTAATTGAAGATTCAGTTAGAACCGTCTTCGAGATGGTAAGGAAAAGATTATCATCAATACATAAGGAACCGGATTATGAAAAGTTGATGAAACAAGCCTTATTGAATGCCCTCAAGGAAATAGGAAAGAATGACCTTTCCATCGAATGTAATAAGACTGACTATAGTCTAGTACGCAAAGTTGTGGATAGTATTAATAAAGAAATGGGAACAAAGATGGTTGTAGCTAACAAGAATATCGACATCCTAGGTGGAATACGTGCCACTTCCTCAGATGGAACATTGAGTTATGATGATTCCACAGACTCTAGAATAGAACGGCTCAAACCTTTAATAAGGAAAAACATTGTCCAAGTCTTGAGAGGAGAGGAAGAGAAAGTTGGTCGCAAAAGGTAGAATAGTCTGGGTTAGCGGTCCAGCTGTTAGGGCCGATGGAATGTCATCTGCAAAGATGTATGAAACAGTTGAGGTAGGTGAATCTAAACTAATTGGCGAAGTCATTAGGCTTACCGGAGACGTAGCATTTATTCAGGTTTATGAGACGACATCGGGTTTGAGACCTGGTGAACCCGTGGTTGGAACAGGTCAGCCGCTATCTGTCACTCTCGGTCCCGGGATCATTGGCCAGATTTATGATGGCATACAAAGACCATTGAGTGAGATGGCCAAGAAATCAGGTGATTTTATTGGAAGGGGGATTGAAACCACGCCAATAGATCTAAAGAAGAAATACAAATTTGTTCCAACTGTAAAGAAAGGAGATAATATTACCGCGGGTTCAATTCTAGGCACGGTAGATGAAACTCCATTGCTTACTCATAGCATTCTTGTGCCTCCTAATCATCGTGGAGGTGTGATAACTAACATGGTTGGTGAAGGGGAATATGATTTGGAGCAAGTTTTGGCCGAGACTCAAAAGGATGGTGGCGATCATACGGAGCTCAAGATGTATCACAAATGGCCTGTTCGACATGCTAGACCTTACACCCAGAGATATGATCCTACAGTGCCACTTGTCACAGGCCAGCGCATTATTGACACGTATTTCCCAATCGCAAAGGGAGGCACGGGAGCCATTCCTGGCGGATTCGGAACAGGCAAGACAGTAACACTACACCAGATAGCTAAGTGGGCTGATTCAAAGGTTGTCGTCTACATAGGATGTGGCGAGCGCGGAAATGAAATGACCGAGGTGTTAGTGGAATTCCCACATCTACTTGACCCACATTCCGGTAGGCCCTTGATGGAAAGAACAGTTCTTGTGGCAAACACTAGTAACATGCCGGTGGCCGCCCGCGAAGCTTCTATTTACACAGGTGTAACTATTGCCGAGTATTACAGAGACATGGGTCTTGATACTGTATTGGTTGCCGATTCCACAAGTAGGTGGGCTGAGGCATTGAGAGAAATGTCAGGAAGGCTTGAAGAGATGCCGGCTGAAGAAGGTTATCCATCTTACCTTGCATCCAGATTGGCAGAATTTTATGAACGCGCTGGTCGAGTCAGGTCTTTGGGTCTGCCCGAAAGAAGCGGCTCTGTGACTCTGATAGGAGCTGTCTCCCCATCAGGCGCAGATTTCACTGAGCCCGTGACGACGCATACTATCCGCTTTATCAAAACATTTTGGGCTCTAGATACCAGACTAGCATACTCGAGGCACTATCCTTCGATTAACTGGATGCAGTCCTATTCAGGGTACTTGGAGGATGTTGCCAAATGGTGGAAGGAAAATGTGAGCAGTGAATGGTTCGAGTTGAGAGCAGAATCATATCAGATTTTGCAGAGAGAAGATACATTGAAAGAAATTGTGAGACTTCTTGGACCTGAAGCCCTTCCCGATGAAGAAAAGCTTATCTTAGAAGTTGCACGTATGATAAAAATAGGAATACTCCAGCAAAATTCCTTTGATAAGGTTGATACCTATTGCAGTCCACAAAAGCAGGTGAAACTAGTCAAGCTGATGGTAAGATTCTACAAGGAGGCGCTTAAGGCCTTAAGAGAGGGAACGCCCTTGGCTGATATAAGGGCAATGCCAGTTATTAGCTCTCTTCTTAAAGCAAAGTTTGAGATTCCTGACGAAGAGGTGCAACGGTTGGATGGTCTTGAAAACGGAATGATTGAACAGTTCAAGAAAGTACAAAATAAAGAAGAGGTGAAAGTGGTTGTCTGAATCAGCTGCCATTGAATATACTAAAGTAGCCGAGATTAAAGGTCCCCTTATGATCATTGATGGTATCACAAAGGCCTCTTTCGACGAGCTTGTTGAAATTGAAACTTCAGATTCAGACAGAAGGCTCGGAAGAGTACTGGAAGTCGGCCATGGTAAGGCGGTAGTACAGGTATTCGAAGGTACTACGGGGCTAGCGATCAGTGGAACGAAAGCTAAATTCTTGGGTAGAACTATGGCTATGCCAGTTTCTCCTGAACTACTTGGAAGAGTATTCGATGGGCTTGGCAGACCAAACGATGGTCTCCCCGATCCTATTGCGGAGAAATTTCTAGATGTAAACGGAGAACCAATGAACCCTGAGCGAAGAGAATATCCTACTTCATTCATACAAACGGGGGTCTCTGTGATTGACGGTATGCTCACGCTCGTCCGTGGACAAAAACTCCCAATATTTTCTGGTTCCGGAATGCCTCATAACGTCCTAGCAGCCCAAATAGCCAGGCAGGCAACGGTTGTAGGAACAAAAGAAGATTTTGCAGTTGTCTTCGCAGCCATTGGAGTCCAATATTCTGAGGCTCAATATTTTAAAAGAAGCCTTGAAGAGTCCGGCGCCCTGAGACGAAGCGTATTATTTCTTAATCTAGCAGATGATCCTGCTATCGAGCGAATTATAACTCCTAGAGTAGCACTGACCGTTGCCGAATACTTGGCCTTCGATCTGGGGATGCATGTTCTAGCGATTTTGACAGATATGACAAATTACGCTGAGGCATTGCGTGAGATTAGCGCAGCAAGAGAGGAAGTCCCTGGCAGGAAAGGCTATCCAGGTTATTTGTATACTGATCTGGCAAACAACTATGAGCGTGCTGGACGTATTAGGGGCAAAAATGGGAGTGTAACTCAGGTGCCTATCCTATCTATGCCTGCTGACGATATAACTCATCCTATTCCTGACCTCACAGGATACATTACTGAGGGTCAGATAGTGTTAGGAAGAGATCTTTTCCGAAAGGGGATTTATCCTCCTGTGAACGTCCTCATGTCTCTTTCGAGACTTATGAAAGATGGTGTTGGGGAGGGCAAAACGAGATCCGATCACATGGAAGTAGGTAATCAGCTTTACGATGCTTACTCTCGAGCACAGGAAGTCAGAGCTCTTGCTGAAATCGTAGGAAGGTCAGGACTGACTGGAGTCGACCTCAAGTATTTGGATGCAGGCGATATGTTCGAAAGCCATTTTCTGAAGCAAGGAAAGGATGAGAACAGAGGATTAGAAGAGACACTTTCAAGAACTTGGGAAGTGCTTTCAACTCTACCTGAGGGAGAGCTAACGAAGATAAAAGAAAAACATTTAAGACAATACTATAAGGAGACGAAATGATCTTCTAGTTATGTCGTTTGGGGGAAGAGTTACAGCTACAAAGATTGAACTAATCAAGATCCGTCGTTCGATGCAGGTAGGAAAGATGGTTCACAAGATCCTAGATGATAAACGGGAGGTTCTCTTGAAGAAGATAGACGAAATGATCGAGGAGGCTAATAAGGCTAGAGGTGATATCTGGTCACCATTAGCAGAGATCTATTCTGCTGTCTATGATTCATACATGTCGCTTGGAACAACAACACTAGAGTCAATATCTGATTCTACTCCAAGTATCATGGAGGTGGATGTAAACGTACGTAGAATTGTGGATGTAAGAATCCCAACTCTCCACGTTAGCAACAAACAGGGAGGACAAGAATTATCATACGGTTTCGTGGAAACCAACGCGTCGGTAGATAAGGGTGCGAAATTAATCAAGAATATACTCCCACAAATTTGCAAGGCAGCCGAATACGAGAATGCAATATTTAGTTTGGCAAAGGAACTCGAGAGAACTCAGAAGTTGATTAACGCGTTGGAGTATGTCATCATCCCACAATATGAGAATGCGATATCATTTATTCGGGCTACTCTCGAGGAACGGGAAAGAGAAGAATTCGTAAGACTCAAAAAGGTTAAGGCAGTCATGGAGAGGAAAAAGCTTTAATACCGTCGGAATTATTCTGGGAACTGACTGAGGTATGAGCGAGAGTATCATAGCAAGCTTTTATGAGGAATCTAAAGATGTCCTCAAGAAAGAATATGAAACCATGGCACAGCAAACGAAAGAGATGCTTGGCGAATGTAAACGCAAAGCACTTTCCAAGATCTAGTTCATTTATCCTGATTTCTTGACTAGTAACAATCCATTGTAATTCTTTTTGACATGTGGGATTGTCCGTTTGCCGAGATATCATTAAATAGGGCGTCCCATCTCGAACCCCTATGAAGAAAGGAAAGGGAGGACATATTTTTATCCCGGTTATTGTGGCTTTGACTACAATAACTTTCATAACTGTAAGTTCCACTGGGTCTACTGTATTTGCTCAGGAAGAGGCATCTGCGGGCGATTCAAGCTCATTCAAACTGATCGGTGCAGGAATGGCGTTCGGTTTGGCCGCTCTTGGAGCGGGCATTGGACTTGGTTACGTAGGGGCTGCCGGCCTAGCAGCAATTAGCGATAATCCAAAAATGCAATCAAGGGTTTTCATCATTGTAGGTATGGTGGAATCAATCGCAATTTATGGTATCGTCATGATGTTCATCATACTCGGTCAAGGGTGACCTAATTCAGGAGATTCCTGATGAGACACCTCAAACTGAGAGGAGAACGGATGGACTGGGACTAAATGGGAACCGCTACACTACTGAAAACAACACTCGTCTTGCCGAGGACTGAAACGCAGCAGGTTGTAAGTAGACTTGCTGAACTTGAATGGTTTCATCCGCTACAACATGCATCTGAATATGTTAATCCCTATTATGACGACCTACTATTGAAAGCTCAGAGGCTTTTCCAAGAAATTGATGACGTAGTCAAGGCCTTGGGAGTTCCTCTCGAAACGGGCGTTATGGATACCATGTTTAAGGGTGCTCCAAAGGCGCAAACGTCCTATGAGATTGAAGATATTCAAGGTTTCATAGTTGACTTGGAGGGAAGAAGTGCGGCCCTCTTGAATGAGCCTAAAAAAATCCTTTTGGAGCAAAGCCAGGTTTCAAAACAGTTGGAAGAATACCGCACGATAGCTTTGACCTTGGAAATGGCAGCCGAATTGAATCTAGATCTTAGAATTTTCTCTAAATTGAAAATATTCTATGCTGCAACCTTCATAATTGAGAATAATGACCAAGAAGAGATCAAGAAAAGCCTCGGAGATCTGTCGATGCAGATTATCAAGTTAAATGAACATAAATCCGCGTTGGTCATTTTAGGTTCGGCTGATAACGATGCCGATAGAATAATCAAGGTTCTAAGAAGCTTTGGAGTACATCCTTTACAAGTACCTTCTAACATGCCTCAGAATCCTCATTTGGCATATGCTGAGTCTAAAGCCAAAATAAAGGAACTAGAGAAGCAAAGTACAGAGTTAGGCAAGAAGGTTGAGAAATTGAAATCATCGCTTACTACTAAACTACTATCATTGCACGAAGCTTCTCAGGTGGCAAAAGATGTTTTAGAAGCAACTAGGAAACCAGGAGGTACCAAGAATTTCGCCATGATTCAGGGTTTTATTCCTGTGCAGATGGAAAATAAATTCAAGAGTTTGACAAGCGATTACGTCTCGGTGATGGATGATCAACACTCGACTGCACACGAAAGTCACACAGAAGATCATATAGAGAAACTTCCTACGCTCCTAAGAAATAAGAAGTATATCCGTACCTTTGAAATCATTACTGAGACACAGGGATTACCCAACTATGACGAAAGGGATCCTACGCCTATTATTGCCTTTGTGTGGCCTCTATTTTATGGATTGATGTTTGCAGACCTAGGGCACGGCATATTGCTTTTTGGTCTTGGAATGCTTTTTAAATACCGCGGAAACGGATCTCTAACCACATGGGGAACTTTAATAGCTGCTAGTGGAGCGGCAGCAGCTATTGCTGGGCTTGGAACAGGAGAGTTATTTGGTTTTCACGCTACAGAGCTACCCATTCTGGCACCTATTGCTGAACAATTAGGATTTGTGGGCATGTTAAGTGTGTCAGAGCTAACCTTTGAGGAGGTAGTTAAGATTTTGGAGATATCAATTGCTATAGGAGTAGTGCATATCTTGTTGGCCTTCTTCTTAAGACTCTGGGCAGATATCAAGAAACATGATAAGATGATGGTCCTTTACCATGATATCCCAACCATAGTACAATACTTCGCGGTGGTAAGCCTCATTCTGGCCGCCATAGGGTCTGGATACGATATCATCGGTATGTTTGGTATAACAGGGGTCACCCACAATGAGCCAGTTCCTTGGTTGACGGTTGTTTTCGGAGACTGGGTTACAGTAGATTTGGTTGCAAAAGCAGCACCCCTCGTAATCATTGGCACCGTGATAACCATGATTATCGGAGGCATGAAGGAAGAAAAGCACCTCAAGAAACTTGGGAGGGACGAAGGTGGCGGATTGGTAGGTATAGTGGTGGAAACAATAATGGTAAGAATCATCGAAATGCTCTCAAATACAATAAGTTATTCTAGACTCGGAATAATGCTGCTAGTTCACGCTGCTCTCCTTGTGACGGTTATCGATTCATTTGAATCGTTAGGAGGTACAGGTGGAGGGTATGCTGTGCTTATCGGTGGAAATATTGGCATAATGTTGATTGAAGGACTGATAGTATATATTCAAACAATTAGGTTACATCTTTACGAATGGTTTCCTAAATGGTATATTGGAGAAGGAATTGATTTTAGACGCCTAGTCCCTAAGATGCTTAACTCCAAATTTGTATGGCGGACCAGAACAATTGATCATAGCTTGGACAATAATCGGGTCGAAGCAAGGAGAGGTACTCGTGAACCAATACTTGGGAGCTCGTAGCCTAATTTATCTATGTCGTCGACCAGGCTACCAACCGTAAACAAGGATCGAGATTTCTCAATATATTCATCAGCTGTATTTTGTTCTCAACAATCGGTAGAAGGTGGTGGTGTCAGACTGAACCTTGTTTTGTCAGGTCGGTATGTTTTTCAATCCTGTTGATAAGTATATAATAATGAATCTTGTTAGAGATTGTGACTGATTGCATATACTTGATGGTGTTTTTTTGTAGTTGTTAGATAACCCGATTGCCGTATTTGACTCTGGCCTAGGTTCTCTTTCAGTGATAAAACAATTGCGCAAGGACTTACCTACTGAGAATCTCTTGTATCTTGCAGATGAACAGCACTTTCCTTATGGAAACAAGACAAGGCAGGAACTTCTAACAATAATACTTGATATCCTGCGATATCTCGAACGGTACAGACCAAAACTGGTAGTTATAGCTTCAATTACCCCTTCTGTTCAGATTCTTGATGAAGTCAAACGTTTATCCAAGATTGGCGTAGTGGGAATCATCCCACCACTCAAGACCGCGTGTAAGCTGACAAAGAAGAAGCATATCGGAATTTTGGCGACCGCAAGTACGATCAAGAGCAAAGAACTGGGTGATTTGATAAAGTCTCAAGTCCCCCAAAACATACTCGTAACCAGATTTGATGCATCGGAGATTATAGGATTGGTCGAGACCGGTGAGTATATCACGAGAGAACGAAGGACTTTTGATGCAATCTCTAAGGCAATACAATATCACGAAGATCTTGAATCACACATAGATGTGATGGTTTTGGCAAGCACCCACTTACCCTTTGTCTCAAATTATCTTGCATCCTTATTGCCTACGGTCAGGTTTATTGACCCTGTGAGACTTCTCACACATGACGTGAAGAGATACCTATCTACAAATCATATGGCTAAAAAGAAAGGGGTAGGTCGGACAGAAATTCTAATCACATCAAACAAATCTAGATTTGAAAGGATAATTAGGGAATTAGGTATTAGAGAACCAGTGAAGGAGATCTTTCTTGCCCTTTGAAGATAGTGCATTCGATAACTCTAAACCCTTTGATAAGTGTCATTTGTTAGGGACCGAATGCTTGGAATCTTCTCTTACTATTCGGTAGATTTACCTTGGGCTGGAGCCCATTAGTCTCCTATGGATCTGAGAATCGTTTTCTTGGGCACATCAGCTGCCACTCCAACTGGTGAGCGAGGCCTATCCTCTATCGCAATTGCCCGAGGAAATGAGATACTCCTCTTCGATGCTGGGGAGGGTATGCAAAGGAACTTTGTAAGATCGAGCCTCCGAATGAATAGCAAAATGAAAGTCTTTATCACGCACATGCACGCTGACCACTCACTTGGGATATTGGGTTTACTCCAAACACTATCTCTCAATGGCAGAACCTTGCCTATTGATATCTATGGAGAACCTAGACTTGTGGACTTCATAAAGTTTAGTACAAAACTGATAGGTTTTGGGCTTTCTTTTGAAGTAAATCTTCACAATATTGAGGCTGAAGGATTGTTGGTGCGCGAGAAAGATTATGAAGTGACCTGTTGTGAGGCAGACCATCACGTAACTGCGTACTCATTCTGTCTGACGGAATTGGAGAGACCTGGGATTTTCAATATCCAAAGAGCAGTACAGTTAGGAATACCAAAAGGGAAATTATACAAACAGCTTCAATCAGGGAAGGATATTGTATTCAATGGTGGCATAGTAAAATCAAAGGACGTGGTAGGTCCAAGGCGACCTGGAAGGAAGATAGGAATCTCAGGGGATACAAGGCCAACTGAAAAGCTTTGTAAGTTTTTCAAGAATTGCGATCTGCTCGTCTTTGAATCAACTTATGGTAACGAGCTCCGGCATAAGGCGATCGAAAACTTTCATGCTACTGCAACTGAGGCAGCTACGCTTGCAAGGCAGTCTGGTGTCAGGAAGCTTGTATTAACCCATTTTAGCACGAGATACCGGAATAGCGATCAGCTACTTGCTGAAGCGCGTCTCATTCATGAAAATGTAGAAGATGCAATCGATCTGAAGATAATCGACCTCCCCTACCGTCAATAAAGGCCCTTTTTGAACAACTTGGCATTGACTCAGTGATGAATTGTCTTC